>Ga0209367_1007870_pt1 | contig 14654 bp, 6 predicted proteins | sample WorMetLIZISLAND2_FD_187412 | JGI IMG/M metagenome (GOLD analysis project Ga0209367, IMG submission 187412) | Marine gutless worms symbiont microbial communities from Max Planck institute for Marine Microbiology, Germany - Olavius geniculatus... ... | reverse complement strand
TTTTTTTTTTTTTTTTCTCTCATTGTTTGTATTGTAAATATATTGTAATTGCTACCTTCTGTTGTGGTGAAGAAAGATGTTCATTTCATGACTATGGTGATTAGAGGTTAAAACGTCGATGCCATGGTGAGCCATCTAGTAAGCCTGCAACTTCTTGTCCATATTTTCGCCAAATGCTAGGCCTGACCGATTTTTAAAATTCTTTCACTGACATATTCGGTGGAAAACATGCAGTAACATTCCACAAAATCTAAACTGCGTCGCTACACAGTGACTATTATGTGAAGTATAAATTTTGAATAAGTGTTTTTAGTTTTATTTTTGGCCCACCCTCTATGCTACTGCTGCATCAACGCCATCCAGGAACACATCAGGTTCTCTGACTTTCTTTTGCGTGTCTGGAGACTGCAGGCGTCGTAGACAACAACAGTGGCTTGACAGTCGCACGCGGCGATGAATGATCTTTTCGTGCGTCGGTCGGTGTCGAATGCTGAAAGCAACACCGGCTGATAACACACGGTCGGCGGCTGTGAGACGACTGCGTCCGATGCGTTGAATAGACCGACCACCACCACCACCACCACCACTGCCTCTGGGACTGCAGAGCAGAGAGATGGCAAAGAGTGATGAGTACACGACAACTCTAGCAACCGACGAATTCGGTACCGACAACGATGAAGGTAACGTCATTTATTTATTAGCCATTTTCACACTAGTACAATAATTAGGCCTATTGAAAAGCGGTATAGCACGCAAGACGTATTAAAATTTTTGCGGTACAAACGACAGCATATGCGCTTATTGCCTGCTAACAGTATGAGAAACAAATTGCCTCGGGTTAGTACGTTTCAATTAAAAAACACTCTAGACTTATAAATGTTACCCAAATCTTTTATAATAGCAGCAGGTAAGCTGTTTCACGCAGTAACCACTCGATTACTAATACAATTCTCTCGCGCCTTTAGGCTATATGTTATTCAACTGTGACGCACAACTTGTATGCGTCGTATTCGTTTGCTTAGCTCCGCCCCAAAACAGCAGAAGTTCTGTTTTAAGAAGGGCATAACCCGAGAACGATTTCTTATTAGGAGATAGGGCGTAAACTGAGACTCCGTTGCGTTTGCCAGGTGACCGGATGTGCCAGTCTCTGCGAAGGTTTAAGAGCTTTGGTTGCTTCCAGTTGTGTTGATTGTAATCACACAAGAAAGCCGTGCCGCCCTAAGAAATTCAAGCGATGTCGCCACGCGTAATGGAACTTAGGTCGTCGATTTCGGTACCAATCGAAAGCGCGCGTGTCATTTCCTATTACCGAGCAATAGCCCATAGCAACGTCGGTTCTATATGTTGCATCATTTTAAAGATATTGCAGCTTTTCTGCTTAGAAACGTATCCCATTCTCATTCTGGCAAAAATTATTGATGTTTGCTTAGGACTTGGAGTTCCGAAGATTGATTGTCTTAAGCCAGTTATTTGCGTGATGAGCAGCTTATTGTCCAGACAGACGAACGCGCAGACGGAGAGACAACCTACTTTAGCAATACCTCGCTTTATCTTTCATATATAGTGCATATGCTTTCGGAAAGATCGCATTGTACTTTTGATGGAGGCTTTTTGCACCGAGTATAGCCGCAAGACGCGGCAGTTTTTAATGTTGTCTTTATTCACCAAAAGTGGCATTAGAAACTGACGCGTGTGGCTGCTGTGTTCAGTGCAAAAACGCATCCATCAAAAGTAGCCTGCCGCATGCGTCGGCAGTGGTAATGCAGCAGTTAACATCTCGTCTAGTAATGTCCAGCATGCTCGTCTATGTCCATCAGATGTAGGTCAGTAGGGCCGATAGAAGGCAACTTCATGCGGCGAGATCGCTGTCGAGTCTAAGCATCAGAGCTGCGATGCAGTGATCGGCTGCAGTTCGGTCTTCACTAACAAGCTGCGACTGAGTTACGCGGTTCGTCGAAATTGGATTCTATTTCGTGCGTCCGTCGTCGTCGTCGTCGCAGCCTTCGGCAACGAGGTTGTCGTCCGCCGAAGTCCGTCCGCCGGCTCCGTCCCGGGACGAAACGCAGCGTATTCCTGGCGGGAAAGCGAACCGCGAGAGCAGCTCGCTTGTGTCTCTCTATAGCAGACTGCTTGTAGCCGCAGAAGTGCGTCGTCGGCTGGCTGGCTGATATGTCGGAGGACAAATATTTGCCGCTGCGCTGAAATCGTGCACGACTGGTCGACTGACCTACAGACGGTCATCGGAATTAAACGTCAGCTGCTGTAATTTGTCGACGACGACGAATGCCTGCAGCCCTTCAAGCGCCAACCGCTCTCCGTCGAAAACATTCATCCCTTTATTTTTAAATTCTGCCTTAAACTAAAACTAAACTGCGGAGAAGTGTCATTTTTGTTTTTTTGCTGATTGGTGGATAAAAAAATCGACCGAAGTGAAATACCATGTTGCACATAACTCTCCGGCCGGAATAATAATGTGGTAGTTGTTTAAGTACAAAACCTGCAATATTTCAGATTGGGGTTACTATAATCAATAACCACTAACAGTCGGTTCGATCACCACACCTTCTGCTCATCGGCACCAACCGTCTGCAACGATTTTTCCTTGAAACTGAAAAACAGTGACATTAGCAGAGGGTGTTTTAAACAAGGCCGTAAGACGTGGCTTTTTAGTTGTGTCTAGTTGTAGCAGGCGTCTTCGAGAACACTTGCTTAAGCGACGCCTTACAAATTTGCTTATTGATTTTATTGATTGATTCGAAGACAGACCTAAGACACTATCAGCGGCGGAAACGTATAGCGCATAATTCAGCGCATTTTCCGACTGTCGCATTGTTACGGATTAATCGGCGTTTAGCCTATACTGACCCACTAGACTCCTATATCTAGGGGCCTACTTATTGAAGAGCAAAGAACACAGTCTAAACTTTCCAACAAAATTATAATATAATAACAATCAACAATAAACAGAAAACCATCAGATAACAATCAAAAAAGCAATCCGGCCATAACGAGGCCAACAAAAAAAACGTCCTGCCGGTCAGCCGGCCACACAACCTCTACTCCCTACTGTCCGTGTCCGGTCAGCTCACTGACCCGTGACCGACCATCAGCACGTAAGCAAGAGACTGTCTGTCCGTGACACGCATCAACACGGTTCTGACATGCATCGCGCGGTGTCCCTGCGAGAGTACGACCCTGTTCTTCATTTTTACCGCATGCAATGAAGAGAACGTACTGTGGTGTGCTCGGGATGAATAAAGTCTTCAAAGTGTATGCTACCGCGTCTTTAGCGTTTCGGCTTAGGCGCTACAGGCAATCAGGGGCGTTCGTCGTCTCGCCTGGAAGGATGGTGGTCTCCGGGCGGACACCGGTATTCCTTCTGGCGCCGAAATGGCGCTTTTACGGCATGAGACGGGCGTCGCTGTCCGCTCGACGACGCTGCTAATACCGCATCACGTGCACTGGCAGTTAGGCGCGGGCCAGATTTCTCCCTTCCAATCGGCGCCCAGGGCTTAATGTATCAGCCTCGCCTGGAACCGCGGCGAGCTAGCAAGCACCATATGGCACCGACCGGGCTTCAGCGTGGACTACTGGCTGTGGACAGGACGTAATGTACTGGTAGTCAAAGGCGTGCTTGCAAAGAGACGGTCTGGTTGGTTTTAGCGGCCAGAAGTACGGTGAATTTCGCATGGACGAAATAACTTTTTGCAGGAATAGAGATTTACGTGAACGAATTACATGTAACTTGTGTCAGGTTGTAGAGTTTCATTGTTTCTGGCATGTAAGAGCCTTACTCTTGTAGCCTTTATTGTGTTATAGGCTTACCGTTTTTACTTAATTTTAACACTATACATGTTCCGGCAAACCAATGCTAAACTGTGCTAAACTGATTGATATGCAAATCTTAAGTAGTCAGAGTGCAGAGATCAAAGGAGGCTACCGGCATGTTTTAACCGGAAGCAGCTGGGATACCTTGCGGCGTTGGTTGGTGGTGTTTGGCAGTGAGTGGTGACTGCTGACAATTTGTTGACGTCGATGAGACGCGAGTTCAGCGTCACATGAATGCCCTTCGTGCTACTGCTCCTGGGTGAAGGGTGCTCGTCCAATTGACGAACTGTCACATTCTCTTTGCGTCCATCCCTGTCGTCGTCGTCGTCTTCGACGGAAAATATTTCCAGCGGGAGAAACGGAAAACATGTGGGCGAGGCAAATGAAGATGCAGAGGGAACAAGACGTTGATAATGTCTCAAAGGGCGAAAATGTTTTGGCGATAGTGACGTCGTCGTGGCATGTAGGATCATGGGAGCGACTCTCCTTTTTCTAAAATTTAGCCTGCCAAAAAATTTTTTTGGTCCGAATTTTTTTTCAAAAATCTGTGACTGCAATTTCTTATTCTGGAAAATTTACGGTCAAAATTTAAATTTTGAGCACCGTATATCTTGTCGTTTTTAGCTGCTGGCGGTATTTGACTCTTTCTTAGAGTAGGGTCTGGGCCTGGGGCATTAGTTGAGAATTGTAAGCGACATGTTTGAAAATTGCTGTTGACCAGGCATGAAAAATGTAGGGTGGACACTGGGGTGGAGTGGTATAGATATTTTCTGGACGTTAGCCAAAACGCCTCCTTCTTTGACGCCACTCACGTGTGCGATACAAGTAAATAAAACTAGGCTTAAACTAAAATAAAGTCGCATGCGACAAACACAAAATTACTACCAATTTGGTTACCATTTTGGTGAATATAAACGTTGTATATAAAACGTAAGAAATAAAAAGGCCACTGTCAGTCATGGGACAATGTCAAAAGAATCTGGCCGTGCTGTGCTGGGCTGGGCTATGAGTAATATGCGGCTGTGATTAGCAAGCCGAAAACTGTTTTGGTTTTTAATTTTGTTTCATTTTTATTAAACACATGGGCTTTTAATAGCGCCGCCGACTCGTATATTATGCTAACAGCCTGACCGTGGCGTTGATTACTGCGACATACGATGAGTATTACTGCTGCTGGTGGTGGTGCTGCAATACGGCATCACTAATTCTGCATCCGTAGCACCAGTACAGTGATTATCACGACACGTCCCGGGCTCCCCTCAGCGCTGGCGTTGTGGCCTGCAGTTAATGCGACTGCAGCAACGGGACGAAACGAACAAAATCCCACTTGGACAAAATTCCCTCCAACAAAATTCTTTCTTTTTAGTTCTCTTAAAGGATAAAATTTCCCAAAAGTCAACAACAACAAACAAAACAAGTAATTTGAGCATAGCTCATGAGACGCGCGACAGCCTTAGCAGTTCCGGTTCGCACATTGTCTTGGTTTATCTTCAGCCATTTCGTCGCAGTTCGCCCTTAAAGTGTGCACCGCAGCCGAAACTCGCAAAAACACTAAAACGCCCTATTTTCGGGGTTCAAGGTCATTCAAGGTCACCGATGTTAATAAAGATAAAAAGCTCGTCACCAGTGCTCGTTATGATAAGCAGCATGTTTATGCCTATTTGCAACTGTTTTTACGTTAGACGAGCCACTACCGGTAAATAACCACTTTTAGAGGGGTATCCCTCTTTGACGCTCGCGCACGCCGGCCTCTTTGAACTTAGGGATCCGGACTTGAACTGCTAAAATCTACGTTTAATACTGAAAATTTCGTTCGCAGGTTGTCTTGGTCTATCTCCAGCCATTTTATCGCAATTTACTCTTAAATTGTGCGCTGCTCCCAAAAATTGCGAAAAATCATTCAAACCCCCATTTTCGGGGTTCAAGGTCGTTCTAGGTTATCGAAATTGATAAATGTAAAAAGCCCGTCGTCAGTGCTTGTTATGATATGCAGCATGTCTGTACCTATCTGCAACCGTTTTCACACTATACGAGCCAATAACGGCAAAATGACGTCTTTTTAGGGGGTACCCCTCTTTGACGCCCTCGTTCGAGGGGAAGTCCCTCACCCAGGGGCACGAAATTTTTTCACGATAAATTAGGGTCCTTGTGGCAGCCACAGTGAATTCGTGATTCTAGCTTGCTTCGTGTTGACACAATACCGCAATGTGACGGACGGACGGACAGACAGAAGAACGGACACCTCGACGATGGCTAAGACGCGCGAAGCATTCTGCTGTCGTGCGTAAAATGTAACCTGATGAATTTGCATAGTTTGTCAGGATATCTAAGCAATTTATAATTTTCCAGGACAAAATTCCCCGCTGCAATGTTGCCAATAATGACGGTGCTTAGCCTCAGTTTCGTGTGTTGAAAATAAAAGTGACAGAGTCACTATCATGCGGTGCGGTTGTTTTTTTAATTACGACGCTAAACAGCTACCGTACGAATCACGGAAAATAAAACGCCACTGGTCCGTATTACAAAAATGGTCCCGCAGCAAATCGGCATGTATCAAGCAGGTTTACGATACGATATAAAAGAGATTTGCGCTGAAAAAAACTGACAAGCAAGCTGCCAGTTTAATTTAGCACTTAAACTAAAACGAAGTAAAATGTTTTGAATGGAAATAATATGACAAAAAGTAAGATGAAAATACCGTTATGTAAAACATAAAAAATACAGAAACCGGTAGTCGTGGGAGAGCTAAAGTCTCAGATTCGAGAAGCCAAAGTGGATTTTGTGCAAAGGGGATTTTGTTAAGAGGGATTATTGTCCGAGGAGGAGTCATGTTCGGGAGATTATTACAGGGATACGGCGCAACAAGCTGGATAACGCTCACAGCATGGGATCACGGACGCTGCGAGTGACCAGTGACAATTTACCATCTCTCATCTCATCCCATTCGCTGCAGTGAATGTCAGTCGCCGGCCCAGAATAGACCATTCGTTCTTGAATGGCGACTACATCAAAAATGCATTTGCCGATTTGCGGCGATCACCTGCCGCCGCGTCGAAATCAGTTCGCAGTTGTTGGCAACAGTTGGAATCGACTTCCTGATTTTGTGTTAGATTTCAGTTCGTCGTACAGTGACTTCTAGCAGTTCGTCTGCGATGCGATCGATACTGGCTGAAAATAGAAATTAGCGACTTACAAACTATTGTCGCAGTTTTAGATGATTTTATTTTATGTTGTTTTGTATAATTTTTACACTGTATTATTATTGTTCTCAGTATCGTCGATATTGTTTTTGGCTTAGCGTTTTTCTTGTACTCTCAAGTTCTTAACACCATAACTCAAGAACGGATGCATTTTTTTGATGAAATTTTGTACGAACATGTATATTGGCCATATTCAGAGTGTGTAATCGAATCTTTTGGTGGTGACGGGATGGACATCCGGACCCAGGATCGGATTTCTCATTATTGTAAGACAGAGCAAAAAGTTTGTCTACACGACTACAAACAAGAAGCCCAGCTGTCGCTAGGAAAAGCCGACCATACCGCCCACGTCCGAAGCCCAGCGTCTGAATTCTATTACGGAGAGAAAGTGATTTGTCAGATGTGATACAGTTCCATGCACGCTATGTTAATGGAACGGTGTCTCGAAAGCTACGACAAACGCTAGTGTAACAAACATCGCACTTGGTCATTTCGCCAAACGATTCAAATAGCAACTGTTCCATGCACGTGGTCATCTCGCCAGGTGATATAAACAGCTACAGAGTAATAGGTGTTTACACGATCCAGCAAACGTCCAGCATTTAGCACGTGTATTTTGAATACATTTGCTGGAAGTTTGCTGGACGTTTGCTGGATCGTGTAAACACCCCATAATTGAACCAGGAAAATATCAGACGCAAGTTTTGCAAATATTTTTCACAATAAGAACGCCTTGCTCGGGAAGACACGCTACAGCCTATACAGTTTCTGTTGCAGTACTGACTTTCAAGGTCATCCAAGGTCAATGATTTTCATCCAATTTGACACAGCGTATGCCACTACCTATTAGTGATTAATAGTAACCTAGGCCGTATCTCTTACTGTTTCCGAGATACGGCCATTTATAGTTTCAAACATTCCATTTAAAATTGCGGCCAAACCGTTGCAGATGGACACATAATTAACATTGACAACCTATATGAAGTCGCAACCAACCTATTTGCTGGTACTATAGCAGACCCCCTACGACCTATCGTTTGGCCACAGTACATCCGTGACAGACGGACAGTCGGACAAACAGACGGACGGACGACAACTCATGTCAATAGCTCGACCTATACTAAAGTACGGTCGGCTAAAAATTTACTGACGATCTGCCTAAAACTTTTTTTAAAATGTTAGAAAATAATGATAACGATGACACAACTGACAGAACATCACTAGTGAAAGTCATGAAAATGCAGTTTAAAAGATTTTTTGCTTTTCAATTTTTTGGTTCAGTTCCGTATGGACTGTAAGCAGGCGAATTTTTAATTTTTAAGCGATGTTATAAACAGAGGAAACATATATGTAAAGAATTAATAATTTTTAAAGTATTTTATCACTAGAATTATGTCTGAAATTTGCAACAGCTAATTGATGTTTCATAAAATTTGTTTAAATTTGTACATTATTTGGATACAAATTTCAGACAAAATACTTTTGCACTGCACTGCATATAACTCTTCGATTTTTACCTGATTAATATAAGAACATGCGCCTGTAACTGATGAAGCCGCAACCTCGCATTCAAAAACATTTGCGTTTTTTTGCGTAGCTTTAGCCTATTTCGCCAATGATTATAGGATAGCGAAATAAACATTTATTTATCAACAGTCATAAAACGCGTTTATGGGCATTTTGAGTGATATATTTGAACGTTTATTGTATCTGCATGCTGCACTGCACGTCGGCCGAATCGATGGATTGTCATAGATGTTAAATTCTCATCATTTTCTGGCCAACTGCAGCTATGTTCTGCAACAATAGATGCGTCCACCAACGTTTAACGATAATAGCCCTGATACCGTAATAAATTAATAATAAAGCTCTTTCGCGGCCAATTACGCAACCACAACCACGGCCTACATTACTGTTTTCCGGCTTTTTCGGCAGATGTCATGGCACAAATCGAGAAAAAAACACGAACAACGTTCGTAGTACGTTGCACAGTGTGTCGGCTTTACTATTACTTTTATTGCGTGCACGTGTGTTTTGTTTACCCTTCTAAGTAGATTTACGGTGGCCAGACGTTGGGCACGCGACGGCTGCACGTAGACCGGGCCGGTAGAGGCGGATTAATGCGGCTTTTATGAGCTTTTACGTACAAAGTGCGTGCGTTCTCTGTCAACGTGAACGGTACCGGCGTGCATAGAATTACCGCACAGTGGTCATCTAGCACCGGCGAAACCGCGGGTTTGTGTCCTGTAGCCTAGTGTGGGTTTTTTTGTGATCCGTGAAGTGTGTCGGAATGTGACTTATCGACGGTGAGTGACGTAGCCACGCGTACAAAGTCAAATATCCGGATCCACCTAAATTTTTGTCGCCGAAAATCCGCGGACAAAAAATGCGGCCGCCGTAATCGTCTCCGAATTTCTGAAATTCATTAGCTGCACACTTCAGTTTTGTTTGACTTTTATACCCAATTCACACCGGCGACGCCGATGCGACTCAAGTCATGACAATAATATATTGTGAATTACTGTTCTGTACTCTGCATGAAACATTTATGTGAACTGATTTTTTGTGTATTGCTACTTGTCGAAAATACGTCGTATTAAGGCTGTTTGCGTGCAACTTGAGTAGCTGCGTTTTCGCCAAAATAATTCAGCACTAGACATAACTCGGCCGCAATTTTTTGTTTGCGAGAAAAATTTGTCTTATCCAAACATATGTTAGCCGTATTTTTGGCTCAGCCGGATTTATTTGCCCAAATTTCAGCGAGGAAGTCTGCGTAACAAAACACGCAATCCGTGACATTTCCGGAAGACCTGTGAAACCCAGGTTTAGAGACACATGGCGCGGCGACCGGCGGTGTCCCGGGGTTGGTCATGGCGACAGGCGCACATCGACCGATGTCTAGCGCGTCGTTTGGTGGTTCCGAGTGATTGACGACGCTTATCTGCGTCAACACAGCCCGACTCAGCTAGCTACCGTACACTAGCTACCGGTACGGCACCACGAAAGTGGTAATTAGCGATGTCCGTCTATCCGTACAGATACTGCAGCGGAGCGCCGGTGTCCCATTATAGGATCGCCCCTCCCCCGGACGATAATTTACCGGTAAAAATTCGCCCGTCCGGCGGCCGCCCAGACGGGACGGATTTTTACCGGAAAATTGTCGGCCAGGGGAGACTTTTTTGGGGCGGTTTTATAATGGGGAAACTTTTTATGGAGCCGACGATATTTTAATAAGGGGAGGCATATCAAATGCGTGCGGATTTTTCATGGGGGAGACATTTTGATGTGACATCAGCGGATACCGGAGGCGACTCGCCTGTCTTCGCCTGTGTCCGTCCATGCGACATCCGACTGTCCGCTGCTCTTTGCCACCCGCTACGTGAACTCACGGATCTTTACGGTGGTTGGACAGATTGAGTGATTTCTATATAATTGTTTCCTGGCTGCGGACATTTTGAGTGGTAGACATTTGTGGACGAGCACCGACGGCGTCAGCATAGTTGCTTTCATATCCACGTTGATGCTATTAATATTAAGCAGAAAACTTATAACTTATATATCTGATGTTGTAAAAATGGTTTTGGCTAGATCAATTTAAACTACTGAGTATTCTCGTCAGCTAATATTTGGTTTAAATTAATGTCAACTTTCACTGCAAACGGCCTGCCGGTCAAGGAAGTTAATTAACCACCGAAGGTGACCGTCGACAAGCAACGTAAAACTATCTGACTACTATCAATGCCCTGTGCGGGTGCCACAACTCGTCGTTTCTTCACCAGCGGTGGTTGTCAGTCAGCTTCAAAATTGGTATTTTGGGAAAAAAAATTTCGACAAAAAGTTTCCGATAGGCAGAATTTTGAATTGTGTGGGACATTTGTTTTCTGTTCCACGCCATTCGGCCAGTGAAATTTTAACAAACGAATAGGCTAATGTGTAGGCAGCAGTGCAACGGTACAAACTTGGTTCAGCCGTCATTAGCTTTTTACGCGCGAAAGCAGCTACTGCTTTTAGCGCGTCCTAGCCATCGCAATTCTGTCCGTCTGTCCGTCTGGCACACGGGTGGATCAGTCAAAAACGGTGCAAGATAGGATCACCAAATTTTTACCGTCGGCTGCCTGGATAACTCTAGTTTTTCCATAAATTCGAAGGGGGTCACCCCAAATGAGGACGCTAAATGAGAGGGGGTGGGCAAAATTTGCGATTTTTGGCCAATAAGTCGCTGTATCTCAGTAACTGTGCGAGATAGGGCCTAGGTTACTATTAATCACTAATAGGAAGTCGTACATGGCTCTCGATTGGCGCCGAATTCAATGACCTTGAATGACCTTGAACGTTAAAATAGGGGGCTTTATGTATTTTTGGCGATTTCGGGCTGCGACACAAGTCTATATCATTCACAAGGTGGCGCCACGGAACTATCGTTATGCGATCCAGATAGAGAATTTGGTATTTGTTTATTAACTTAGCGTGAACACCCCAATTTTCAGCTAAACTACTGAACCGGAACTGCTATAGGTGCTCGCGCGTCTCGTGAGCATTAGCTCAAGTTTCTTGTGTAATATGACATGATATGAGATGGGCTTATAAATGCAGGCAGGCGCCTGCGGCTACTTACTGTCATCATTACTGCGATCAATCATTACTCACCAGTCGTTGAGCGTTTGTCGCTATTAGCAATCGGTCTTCATCATCTCTGCAGTTGTCTTCACAATTTTCCTCTTTCCTTATGTGTGCCGCTCTCATATCCTTTCTAATTCCGTAGACGTCATTTTGACTTTTTTCGTCCAGTCTGACTTCGTCGATTTTTGACTGCATGTTAGGGCCTACATGGGCTCACGATATATGCTCACGATTTTCTTTTCACCGACTTTTTTCTTTTTCTAGCTTTTTAGTCGGTCGTTTTCAGCATTTTTGATCCCACTCTTCTATTTCTGCAACGCCTTGAGTGTTTCTTGATTTAAAAAAAAAATTATCGGTAGCTCCATTGAAATACTTATAGTTTTTTTTTAGTTTATGTGCTAAATTAAACTAACAAGTTTTCTATTGCAAATTACGTATATCATATCATATATCATATAACGTATCGTATCATATGTCTATCATTATAATTCCGTACATTCACGATGATTAGACTATAGTGCCAAACGTGTAAGAAACTAAATAGCAAAGTACAACAACTGGTAGCAGCGCAGAACCATGTAGAGGAAAGACCAACATTACACAGAAATAAGTTCAGATAACATCGTAAATTGACTACAACTAGTAGCAACTGCGATAGCAAACTGTAAATCTGGGCGATGTGCTGCATCACAGATGTAATATTCAGCGACCGTCTTTCCTGCAAGCCCACATACAAGCCTACTGGCCTAGGCCTAGATTGGGTATAAATCTGCTTTACAATGGAGCCCACGATCGACTTAACAAGTTGCTGCTTTCAATTTTCGCCAACAATACGCTCTGTGGTCTTTCTTAGAAGAATTCTTGCAATATACGCCGTTTGACATTGCTATAGGTGTAACTACAATTTGGCGTTATTGTAGATAGAGACTATTTTCGTGTGCTGAAGCTTTCGTATTTTGACACAAGTTTTGCCTCTACAGAAGCACTTAAGAAGTGGTTAAAAACGTTATTTTTTAAAGCAGAAACTGTGTTTTTTACATGTAATTTTTACGACATATTTAAAATTAAATTTGTTCTGACATTTTGGCTGACTTGTTCGTTTTTCTGTTGTTGTAGCCTGTGCAGTAAATAAAACTTTCTGAAAACAATTTGGATAAACTTAAAAAGTAAATTTAATTATTTTCCGATGAAAGATTGGCTTCTTGTATTTGCGTATTGTAAAAATCGTAAACAGTTCGCACGAACAGTCTTAGTTTTAAAAATAACACCTGATTTATGGGAAGTTCTGAAAAAGCCACACGGCATACCGAACTGGCTTGCCTCATAGCGTTTTATTGTAGGTCTATATCTCCAACTTGTGAAGACAGTTACGCCATAAACGTGGAAATATTTCGTGTCTATTAGCTTACGGTAACTAACGACGTTTTGCTCGTAAATTATCGACCCCATGCGGTAAGCCGGGACGACTATATGTCACTATAGGAGACTGGCGCGGACCGTTTCTGAGCCTAGGACGAGCATTAATTATACGATCGGAGCTGAAGGGTTTATTTGTATACGGACGCCACCTCGGCGACGACCGTACACGACCGAAGGCAGTCGATCACAGACGATCTCGATCAATTCGGTCCAGCTGATTAGGCCTATAGACCGAGATCGCCCCGTGTGAATGGGCCTTAAGGTAAGATCTATTACAACTTTACATGCTGCACAGCAGCAGCCCACCTTCGATACGCTATACACTAGCAGCATCATTTTACTGTTCTGCTGTTCTAATGCCGCATTACGTGTTTTACCCGTCCGTCCGTCTGTCTGTTTGTTTGTCCTGCAAGGGCTGGCACAGAGAAAGGCGCAGAAGAAAAACAAAATTAGCGCGAAACTGTCAGTGTTCGCCGTGGAAGAAATAACCTGTTTGTTTTATTACTTAGGGTGACGCAGTGTATTGGGCAATAGGCTATCTATCGGTAAGCGGACGGCCGTATTTTATGTCGTACTCGTTTGACATCTTTGCTTTTTTTTCAAGAAGGAACAATGCGCAGATTGACTTAATATGAAACCCATTAAAGCCAGCGCATTTTTTATCAGCGCAACAACTATTAAGACGACGTATAAAATGCTAAAATGCGATAATTACTTAAATTTTTTGATGCATCAAATTTGCATGAAAGTCATCGTTATAGATCCCACCACGTCTCATATGTTACGTTGCAATATTAACATTTGCAGGATGATGTATATATCGAAGCGTTTGATGTTTCACTGATGTATCATTAAGTTTAAAAAAATTTGGTGGCTTTTATGTCATTAAATTTTATTTATTGGCAGAGAAACAATACATCGTTAATTACACAAACACTTAGTTTACAGCTTACTTTACACGCGGGTAGATCGACACAGAACTAGTGGCAGTATAGTGATTCGCTTAATAAATAGACAAACAGTTGCCGACCTGAACGTCACGGTGTGTGTTTTTGTAATCGCCGTTTTTCAATCAACGTTGTTCTGTGCACATACAGTGTGTCAACACGTGTGAACACACATCCCCGGGGAAGTACTTGTTTGCCGTGACGTCACAGACAAAGATGTTGTAGTCTCATAGAAAAAAGTGGAGAGAAAACGGTCAAAACAGTGCTTGAATTTTTGTACGTTTTGTTTTAAATGTGTAAATACATACCAAAAATAGTACCGCTAAAACAATACAGTATACTGAAAACTGCTGTTGTAAATTTGTAATTTCTCAGTTACAGGAACCATAATTGTAGAACACAACAGCAAACAGCATAGATAGAGAAACAAAGAACAAATTGTGAGTCATCGTTTTAGGCATATTTGGGAAAGGTCAGTGCTAGCGGTAGATCGGCGATCTCGCACTGGAGAGCAGAAAATTACTAGAGGTAGATCGCCATTTACCTAATTACATTTATCTCGTTGTTAATGTAAGAATGCAGCCACATTTCTTATTCACTGCATTGCTAAGACTGTGGTTAAAACTGAAATGTTATTAAT
>Ga0209367_1007868_pt1 | contig 14657 bp, 12 predicted proteins | sample WorMetLIZISLAND2_FD_187412 | JGI IMG/M metagenome (GOLD analysis project Ga0209367, IMG submission 187412) | Marine gutless worms symbiont microbial communities from Max Planck institute for Marine Microbiology, Germany - Olavius geniculatus... ... | reverse complement strand
GTGATTAATAGTAACCTAGGCCTTATCTCGCACCGTTACTGAGATACAGCGAGTTATTGGCCAAAAATTGCAAATTTTGACCACCCCCCTCTCATTTAGCGACCTCGTTCGGGGTGACCCCCTTCGAATTTATGAAAAAGCTTTACGGTTCCTGAAACTAGAGTCTTCCAGGCAGCCGATGGTGAAAATTTGGAGATCCTAGCTTGGACCGTTTTTGCCTGATCCACCGGTGTGACAGACGGACGGACAGAATTGCGATAGCTAAGACGCGCTGAAAGCATAGCTGCTTTCGCGCGTAAAAAAACAAACACACATTAGCATTATCTTAGTTTAGTATTTCCCAAGTTTCGTGAAAATCTACATAATTTTATTGCCCCTGTTTCTGGGGTATGATATGTCGTGTGTCTGTCGTCTGTCTGTCCGTAATGCATGTACTGTGGCTAAACGGTACGTCGTAGGGGGTCGGCGATCGTATTATTGGATAGGGCAACGGCGACTTTACATAGGCTGTCAAAAGTAACCACGTTTCTATCTGCAGCGGTTGGGCTGCAATTTTTAATGCAACATTGCTGCCTGCAGCCGTCACTTACCGTATCGCATCCCTATATGTTGATTCTAGTGTTCACCAAAACTGTCACCATGGCGTGAAGAAGACTGTAGTCACTCTGGAAAGTTGCTTTCTTTCCGCAACCTGAAGTCGGACGCTGGCCTTCGGATATAAGGGAGAGCCTACGGTCGGCACACCCCAGCAACAGCTGAGATTCTTGTTTTCCAAGACGCAGGTTGCATTTATGTACGACTACAAATAAAGGGTGGAGTGGACGCTTTTGAAGCGTTCTTGGCTTGTATTTATAGCGTTAAATAGGCCTATGTTAGTAAGCAGAAAAAAGTTTTGGGAAAATTATAAACAAACTCTCAAATAAATAAACCTTTTGTTGCTCAACGAACAGTATTAAAGCACCAAAAATTAAGATCCGTTGCTGTTATAATACTGATAAATTAATTTGGGCTGATTAAATAATAGCGTGCTGATGTCACTGATTATTCGTTTGACTCAGTAACGTAAATAAAGGGGAGAATGCAAAGTAAAAACGACAGACAAGGCAATATTATAGAAACACAAAGCATGTAAGTATTCAGTTTAATTAGCAGGTGCGCCAGCATAATATCCATGGATATATCCACAGGACGGCCTAAATCTCATATCCACACATGGATATATCCATGAATATCCATGTCAACGGCAAGCCTGAGTTGGGAAAAGTTTGCCTTTCGACACTAGCCTATACTCTAGTGAACGGGCTGGAAATTCACTATTCTGTTGGAATTTAACGCTTTTTTGCCCAATGTTCCACAGATGGAACACCCACATTGACGGTAAATGATAAAATAATTTGGGCACTAATGGGTTAATTATATTGAACCATTTCTAAGAACTAACTTTTTTCATTCTAAAAATGCATTCAACTTATTTTAGAGTTACATTTCGTCACCTTTTTAAATTTTAGAATAAATTAGAGTGTAACTACAAAGCGCTGATGAGAGTGCATATCTCCGCCAATGTAGAAGTTTTCACAGGAGGGCGCCACCGTTCCTGCCGGTTGTATATGACACGTGGAGATGATGATGAGTCATTGTGTACACACACACGCACACAACGACGGACAGAACGACCAATCTAATAATCTCCTCCAACGTTCACTTCGCTCCATTGGCGGAGAAAATATATAGTAGAAAATCTACTCTATGTTTAATTACTTAAACATAAATAATTATATAATTAGCTGTGGTCTGTGGACCTATCTAACCTGCAGCATCTTGAGTTCAGTTTAAAAATTAATATATGGGCCGCCTATGTGTCGTGGAACTGGAGAAAGTTGCAAAGGAGCTCACAAGTGATCAAAACTTGCATTTCACCTTTAACCCATTAATACGCAAATTATTTTATCATTTACCGTCAAAGTGGGTGTTCCATTTATGGAACTTTGGGCATAATTGGTTAAGGGCGATAGAAATCTTGTGAAAATAAACTTCTCAGAAACTAGTATAATGCGTTCTGTGGAATGTGGTATCAGGCTAGCACACCCTGAATTGATTTTGGTGCTTTTTTGCTTCATGAAACACTTCTGCACGGTGAACGATGACTGCCCCCTAATAGTCTTCAAAAGTCCTCATCGCAGAGATGTGTAATACGCTATGGGCGCAGCATACGCCCCTGTCGTATAGGACACTCTAATGATAGCTTAATTGCATAGCACCGTGCGTATTATAATCATAGTCTCGTGACAATAACGTCATTGTTCATAGTGACTTGGTTTGACTCTTCAAGTTGACTGTCGCTACTGGCAGCCACTAATTGTGTAGGAGTTGCACAATGGCGATCATGATCGTGCAACTGCTTTTCAGACGCTATCGACTTTACAATCAAGTCAGTGTCATTATGAACTGTTGTTGAGTCGTCGCTGGAAATGTGGGTGTCACGACTGCGGTGCAGAGGACTGTCGCCGCTAGATGTCGTCTTAACGTGTCCACCGACGACCGAACCGTTTGACGAAGATATCCGCTGCAATACACCACGCAAGCTGAAGATTTTATGTCGGTCTAGAGTGAATTGTGCCAGTGCAGCCAGGCTTAGGCCTATTTCGTACTTGCTTTGAACTTGGTCCTCCTATTTCTTGACTATAGTGTCTGGGGTGTTATAAGTACCCATAATCTCACTATTCAAGCGCGACGACCGAAACGTGGCTGGTGTTGAGTATAACACCCATATGTTCCCATTGTCAGGGGCAGAACTCGCCGTCGATCAAAGTCATGAAATAGGGGTCTAAGTACGTTTCAACACGGTTTACACTCGCATAATACACTGTAGATCGCGCTGAAACGTATAATAAAAAAATTCTACAGGGTGGTCCAAAAACGGACCCCCTGATTTTATTTTATGATAACTTCCGTAAATGTACACCGATTTTAACCATTTTTCAACGTTACAACAAGAAATTCATAACGCATAAACGTAAAAATAGGCTATGCTGCACACCTTATCTTTATTATGTAATTACCTTACCTAGTAAAACACACCACTCCCAAAATTGACGCTAATTTTCCACTGTGCATTGTACGATGATATCAAGTTTACTCAAAACAAATCCACACTTTCTTATTTATTCATAGCAATGCTTTGCGACAACACTATCGTGTTCACCACAACTTTACGCCTTAAGTTTTCTGTGTAAAAAAATCTGAATGACACGCGAATACGTACGTACAGTTGCGTATTTAGGATTTGGCAAAGGGGGCCATGGCGAGCGCGCAGAGCGCGAGCCTATAACGGGGGTCTGGGGCCGGAGCCCCCAGCGGGGTCCAGGGGCAGAGCCCCTGGTCGGGAGGTCAGGGGGCGAAGCCCCCCTGAAGCTGAAACACTTCGCTTTTGAACGTTTAATGGAAGCCGTAAATTCGCCCATTTTTGTCTAAAATTCGGAAACGCAGAAAATCACAGCGTCATATCAGATGCAATCTCACATGGCGATTTTAATCGCATATTGTATCGGTATGAAAAAAGACTATCAAACATTGTTGAATTTTGCAATTCTTACTGGAAAACGGCAAAAACGCACCTTTTCATATAAAGTCGCCTTAAAAATTTTCATGGTCCGGCCAAAGGGGGGGCATCGCACCGTGGCCCTCCCCCTAAATACGCCACTAGATAGGCTACGTAGGTCATGGGTAGGCCTAGAATAACGAAAAACGATCGCTGTTTAGTAGTTGAGTTACGTCAGTTCAAGTCAAATTTAAAGATGTTCCGCTTGCACTCGACCATATGTTTAAATTTTACGAATATTTCTTTTAAATTGTCAGAATTTTGCGTAGGCTATATTGCTACGTTTTGGTTGTTAGCCTAAGAATTTTTAGGAGTGTGCGCAAATGAATTTTTTTTATGAATTTGGAAAATTTGGTCAAATTCGTGAATTTTTGAAATGGCAAGTCACTAATTCTCAGTCTCTGAACCGTCTGACCTTGTTGTTGTTGTTGTCGTCGTCGTTGTTGTTGTTGGCGGTGGTATGTCTGATCACTGCACCGCCGTGGCTGCCTCCGGACAGCTGACTACTCGCAGATGTTCTCCTGTGAGGCAAAGATTCCGCGACCCTGAGAGCGTCTTCGTGCGCTGACAGTGAAGACGCACGCCTTTGCAGGTTTATTCCAATCAACTCCGAGTCAGCCACCAAGCTGTTGTTGTCTGCAGCGTATGGGAAAAAACATGTAATCTAAGCTAAGCTCATGAGACGCGCGACAGCGTCGGTTTTCACAAGTCATTCGGGCGCCGCAATTTACTCTTGAAGTATGCGTCGAAACCTGAAATCGCGAAAAATTCAACCAAACCCGATATTTTGTATTTCAAGGTCGTTTAAGATCATCGGTGTTAGTACCACCGGAAAGCTCGTTGTTACGGTAAGCGGCGAGTGTGCTTGTCTGCAACCGTTCTCAAGCTAGACGGTCAAAGCGGTAAAATAACGACTTTTTAGGATACCCCTTTTGACGCCCTCGTTCGAGAGGAATTTCTTTACCCAGCGGCACGAAATTTTGTCACAAAAGAGACTCTACGCTATCATACGGCAAAAACTATGAGTCTCTATCTCACCCGGGTTTGAATCGGTAAAGGGAAACGTGACAGACGAAGAGACGGACAGACAAACAGAATTACAATAGCTAGTACGTGCTTAGCACTACGTGACGTCGCGCGTGAAGAAAATCAAAAGTTAATTTAATTGCGATTCATTTAAATCCATCTCAGAGCTACGCAGCGTCACACACCTGCCATAGGCCTGCGGGATCAGGAGATGAACGAGGCTTGGCTGAATCTCGGAGCAGGTAGGCCTATGACATTGCGTCTATATACTGCAAAAAAGATTTTCAATCGAAGACAGTGCTGTAAAGGTTCAATTCGTACATTTCTGGTCGGCGGAGTCGGCATCTGTGATGTCGAAGACGAACTCAGTGAAGTGATTTATGAAAGCGCGGTCCGGTGTCTTTAGGTCGATCTCCTGTTGTACCATGGACTCGCTGTCAAACAACTGAGATGACGGGATGTAATAGCGAGATCTGCGCGCGACGTGTGAACGCAGCTTCACCGCACGACGACGCCTAAACACGCTCCGCCAATCAGTGAGCAAATTATAGGGTGTTTACACGATCCAGCAAACGTCTAGCAAACTTCCAGCAAATGTATACAAAATTCACGTGCTAATGCTGGACGTTTTCTGGATCGTGTAAACACCCTATTAATCAGTCGATCGTTCAGTAGGCTTAAACGTCGTCGTGGCACTACTGTCGCCCCGACCCTTACATTTTAGCCTGTTGGGAAATTATCTTCGTCCGAAAATATTTTTCCAAAAATAAAATCAGAGTTCAAAGTCCCCGCCCTAACAATGAGTACCTTCGGCCGTGACTTTGTGGAAATGCAGCGACGCTTTGGCGTGACGTCACAATAGCAACGATGTCATGCATGCTGAGTTACTGATGTGCACAGACACACAGACAGACAGACAACAGACAGAAAAAGCGAAAACATTATATCCGCCGGTGTTCACTACGTTCACTTTATTGGCGGACTGTGAAATGATGAAACCAGCTGAGAAACGCAGAAGGGACCCGCTGATCCGAATAGATGCAAACATCTTTTGTCAGCGTCTCGCTGTATGATACACGCCATGCATTTAGGCAGAACTGCCGTCGATCACGGCCATATGATAATAAGTACGTTTCAACATGGTCTACAGTTTATTATGCCTCGTTATACTGACATAATGCACTGCTGACCGTTAGAGGTTAATTAACCGATAGGCCCTATGCATTACACTTACATTTACATTTTACTTACTTACTTTACTTACTGAAACCTATACATAACGTACCCGACTAAGATGACGAAGACGATCAGTAAAGCTACTGCCAGAACCACGATGCAGACACAGACGACAGCCACGACTACTGTAACTCTCTCACTGTCAGTATCACTGTTCGATGTTTGGCCGCTAGGTGGGGTCTCGGCCGTGACGTCATTTCCGGTCAACGACCGTGACGTCATATCAGTCACGTGGTTAGCTGGAGGCAGACCGAAAGTAAAGGTTTGACCGTTGCCATGGTGACCGTTGCTAAGGACGCTTGTTGTCAAGTGTATATGACTGGAAATTCCTGTTGTTGTGATGGCGTAGTTGTGATCGTGAGGCTGTGGCGTCATTGTTACGGCATCCGGCGTGCGTTCGCGCAGCATCACGATATTGTCGAAATTATCTCGACAGCCAAACGTGTTTTATCACCGATGTCTATGGTGCTATTAATTTTGCATCAAACTGTGAGTGAAAGCCAGCATCATCGATCGACCCAGAATAATAATAGTGATCGTTCCTGTCAAAAACATACGCACATTTGTCGTTAAAGCTGAGTTCCGTAAAACTTAGTCTTCTAATAAACGCCGGAACAGATCTGTAATAGTAGTTGCTGTTTGTTTTTTTCTCTAGGGGGCATTTGCCAATTTTGTACAAATAAACAATGCCAAGTCTCTACGTACTGTCCAGATTACCATGCCGCTAGTAAAAGAAGGCTGAGTTGGTCTGAACACACAGTTCGTTAATAGGCAATCAGTGGCAGATCCAGAAATTTGGAATAGGGGGCGGAAAGGTAGGGGATAGGTCTGGGGAGGAGGCTATGCCCTTTCCCCGGAAAATTTTTTTTGAAATTTATATGCAAAAACAGTGCATTTCGTGCAAAATTTTCGCCTGTTTTAAGATGCCTGTTTTAATGTGCGTTCCCCATCCCCTGCTAGAATCCGCCACTGGGCTAAATGTTGCTTGCAAATGACCAGCAGTGATAGGCTATTCGGACTGCAACCTGAAATTGTGCGTTCTTCTTTTAGGCTACGTACTACGTAGGTAAACGAAGTACTGACTGTGCACCAAAACTGTTAGTTCGAACACTGGTTGTAGAACAGAACACTCACTTTCCTAGACTAAGTCGATCGTTGAACAATGAAACATGAGGCCTAATAATCTCGGAAAGACTCACGGACACACAGACTAAATCTGAACGGGAGCAACAACAGTACGGTATGGCACATATCAGCCACTGCTGAATGAATGATACATTACGTTTGGTAGGCCTATAATATGGTGTATACAGTTGCCACACAACACGACAGTGTTGCGCCGTTCGTTCGTCATAGGCCTACAAACTGTTACACAGCAGAGCAATAGCAGACCAGCCAAGCGTGGCGCCGTATAGACCTACTACGTGCCGTTAAGCCCAATTTCAGTTACGCCGACTTTCACGGACACAAATCATGAAAGTCCTTGAGAACTCTCCTCGACCTTGAAAACAGCTCAAGGATAAAATCGTGGTCATTAGACCTAGCCGTGAAAACTACTGGCCTAGGCCTCTATAGTCACTGCTGTGGAAGTAACACTGAAATTATGTCGACTTACCTATTGACAGTTAGGCCTATAACTAGCGTTGAAAAAACTGCAGCAGCGGAGTTTGGTCTTTACTAATCGTCAACAGCTGGCAATCAAACAGCCATTAAGCTGTACACCGTAGTGCACTGCGTAACACCGCACTTGTCGCAGAAAACGGGAGACAGGGCTTACATCGCGGGCTCTCGAGAGAGGCTACTTGACCTTTAAAATAAGTAACTGCCTGGTTGGCTAACGTATACACAGAGGCCGCTACATTTAATTACCCCGTCGGCGGGTATGATTGATTGTACGCCCGCACGCGACTAGTTTCCGATAAAAAATGTTGGACGAATTTCGATGAATTTTTCAGACGAGTGGGTCGTGGCCAATGACAAAATCAAAGTGACGACAGGGTGGACCAAAAAAGCAAGCTATTGTACTTTTTCCATCTTCGCTAAATAATTACCAGCACAATATCTACAGAATCCACTGGTAAAAATTACGAAAATTGATCAATATTTAGCGAAGATATGGACAAAGTGCAATAGCTTACTTTCCACCCTGTAGAACATTTAGCCTACGTCGGTGGCTATCCGATAATTACCTCCGCCAAGAAGGTAATGTTTTTGCCAGTTTGTTTGTCTGTCTGTCAGCAAGATAACTCAAAAAGTTATGGACGGATCTTTCTGAAATTTTCTGGGAATGTCGGGAATGGAAAAAAAACTACCAGTGATTCAATTCTGGGAATGATCCGGAAGGAATCCTGGATTCTGGATCACTCTGAAATTTTCGTTAACATTGCTTTCAATGGGGCATAAGGGAAACCGCTGCCAAACCGAATATGGTGCTGTCACCTGGCGAACAACATGGCGTTGGCGGAAGTCTGCGGTCTCTGACTGCTTTCTAGTTATGAATGCATCATGCAGGGACGTTTTGAACGGATAACATCTTGAGCCTTGATGCTGGTTACGACTCCATCGACTATTATGCCTCCGCCAACAGGTGACAACTGCAAGGCCAAAAAGTGCATTTTGCGGCACATTAGACCCGACCGTGACCTTGACCTTTTGACCCCAAAATTTGAAGCGTTCATCCTTATCCCGAAGTCCGCTAGTGGTGAAAGTTTGGTCAAATTCCGTCAAAAATTAATACTCTGAATATATTGCTAACAATGTTTGTTTGAGACGCACGTACGCACGCATGGACGGACAAACGCACGAACACTCTGGAAACAATGCATTCGGTCACTACATTGGCGGAGGCATAAAAAGCAACTCATAGTCCGTAGCATTCGCCAGGTGGCAACATTATTCTTGGCGCACTGCGAGACCTCGGGTTGCTTCCAGTTTAACAACGATAAGAAAGTCAATTATACCAACACGTTAACGGCAGCTGAAAAACTGACGCATTTATGACCTACAGTGCCGGTAGTCTATTGCGTCAAATAAAAAATAAATACAAAAGATTAACTAAAATAACAGAAAAAAAACAAAAAGTGTCTGCTGTTGCAAGGAAAGCTTTGCGATGCCAAAATAATTTTGATGAGGCAAAGCCTAACAATTTCTGTGCTTCCAATTGCCGTTTGTCCCTAAAGAAGCTTTTTGCGTCCAAACAATTTGTAGGCTACTGGATCCTCAGAAATACTTTTGCAGCTTTTAGTTTGTTATCAAAGTTTTACTGAGAAAAAAACCTTTTCATCCAATCTATTGTGCTGCAGCTTTCTTATTTCAGTTCACATGAGTACTAGGCCTATTTAGTGTGTCAAGTTCTGCACGTTTAAAACAGCCAATCCACTATTATTCTGATGGAGAAAATTGTTTAGCTGTTGATCGCTGGCTCAAAGCGCCAAAGGAGGATGAGGTAGCTCCCTCGCAAAGGACCTAGATGTATGTGCGAATCTTTTTCCTGTTCTTCTGTAAATGGCAGCATTTTGTAATAGCATAAATATAGCAATAAACCAACAAAATAGTGTGCTGTTTGAAAACTGTCATCGTTCAAACATTCTGTCAAACAATGTGGCCCTAAGGGGCCTATAAAACTGCCACCGACATGAAAGACACACATACAGACAGACAGACGGGCTCACGTTAGCTAAATGTTATTATGCTGTTCTACCACACGATCCCTCCTCAGCACAGACAAAATAATGTCCACGAAAATGAAAAATAGAGATTTGCCAACCGAAATGCGAAAAGAAAAGGGAAAAAAGAGCAAAATACCCCCTCGCAACGAAATCCTGTATGCGCCATTTACTATGCAGCCGTCCTAACAGACCGCAATATACAGGCCTTTGACAAAGCAGGATTAAGGCTTTGAGGAGCCCTAGAAAATTCCGAAACTTCTGACGTATAGACACATTTCTGTGAGACTAACCATCGCTAAGTTATCAGTGCTAGAAAATAGTCCGGTTTTTGGTCCACCCGATATCAACCGAAAGACGACTATACGACACAGAATGAACACAGAATGCCACACCGACTTGCAGTGGTAAATGAATTTCCGACAATCAACGAATTAATGACAATTGATCACAAAAAACAACCATAGGCACCAACTACATAAAGGGGCGATGCAGGCGAACACTCCCACTGTCAAAAATGCAAGTCAGTGCCACCAAATTCAGGGGTGTATTTCGAAATCTAAAAAGGTGTATCAGTACCGGTTTGGAAAAATATCTACTATCCCCTCCTCTTATGGTTATTCCTTTTACCCTTTTTGGTTAATTATTTGTTGCTTTCACAACAATAGGGTACGGCGAGGGGTGGTCCCCAAAATATGCAAAACCCTAACGCCTGTTTGACCTTGCAGTACATAATTAGAGAAAAACCTTTTCGAGACAATGGTAACAACAGATATGATTTTAGCTCAAAAAACACCAAAAACAACTTGGCAGCCAGTCTCCCCAGGACCCATTGGGAAAGCTCATGATGTTCCCCAAACTCTGGCTTGATTCAAGAAAAAAACAGAAAAATAATTAGAAGTGGAAAGGAGATAAACTGAAGGGAAGCAGGAGACAAAAAAGGGAAGCTTGCCCACGCAGTAGATTTTTACAGGTTGGTGCCTGAGAGAGAAACAGCGACGAAAGAAATGTAAACAGAACATAACGTAATGTCCCTTGACCTAACGTAACGTGTCGCACATCGCTGTCATATCAGCTCAAGCACCTACAAGCAAATGCACACAACTAATAATTAATAATGATCAAATGATGATAATGATAATAATATCTTAGTTCTAATAGCGCCCGTATGCCGGAAAGACTTCATACACACACTGTGCTTACACTTAATTCAGTCACAGCTAGAAGTGGCATGGTAGGGCACTTCCTTAAGGGTTAAAGGTCGATGGCTGCACATAGCTTTTTATGTGAAACCCATTGCAGAGCTATGGACCATCACCTGCCATATGGGATCACAGAGTGTTACCAGACACCAGACAAAATTAAATTCACCCTACCTTAGCCCCAGCCAGACAGGCCGATACTCAATGTACCTACCCCAGATGGATGAAAGGCTGAGTTGACCTTAGTGTTGGTTATATACCGAGATGGTTTACCATCCACGTACTAACCACGCGACAGCAACCCGACCGGAAGTTGAACCCACAAAATCTTAGTCGTATATCTGGCACCCTACTGTTATGCCACAAAGCCACATTCCTTGCCTGCCTGGAAATATTGCAACTTCTTTCATCAGACAATCACAAGATGATATACCTGACGAATAACATTGACACGTTGTCACAATATTAACAAATGACAGATCCCAGACCAGCACTTGTCTGAAAAATGCATAATCCCCCAAAACACACTCTGCATGTGTGAACAGTAACATCATCGCAAGACAAACGGGGGCCAATGCCCCCCTCAAAATTTTCAGCCTGTGGGAGTGTTCTCTTCTTGTCAGAAAACTTTCACCCAAAAATTCAAAATATGGAGCTGGGAATGCGCCATTTTGGCATAATTCGGGAGCAAATTCAAAATTATGAGTATGCGTATTCTCCACGTTGGAAATGTGCAGCTGAATGTCCAAAAACTGCATCTTGTAGTAGGTGATGTATTTGTATACGGAATGATAACAAAAAAGACAAAGAGAGAGACTGATAACCTTGATAATGCCCTGACTGTTGGCTGCGACAACGACGTTTGAGTTCTGATAACACCAACAATGCAGCTATTAACAACTGAAAAATAACCATTAAGTCAATTTTGGTAAAAGTCATATCACTACAAAAAATTATTCTTCTGCTCCGCTAGATATATGACAGCTGATGAATTTTCAAATCCGTAGCAATAAAAATATCTCACTTTTCCAAAAAAGTGAACATTTTAAAGGTAAAAGGTAAAGTCCAGTACTTGCTATAGCGCATTTTACCTAAGTCAGGCAATTTGAAGTGGCAGCTGATTGCCATGAGCTAATGATTATGATTTTAATCTGTTTACAAAACTGGGTGAAAAGTAATCACTAATAATATGTCTCATGCATTTGTGATAGCTGCTGTTTTAAACACTGACAAAGTTGATAAGTGAGCAATATCCATACAATTTATTGTTTAGCTCATAACTAATTAAACGTTAATCGTAATTAAGTAAAATGTTAAAATGCCATTATATTTATCAAGCATACTAAAACAAACAAGCAAACAAATACCTGTAGATGGCTGTGAAAGGATTTTGATCGATAAAAACAACATTGTTATAAGAAATGGTAGTACCAATAAGATCTTGCTCAAAAGAAACAAACTGCAGAAAGTTAATGCTAGAAAATAATACGTACGGTTCGCCAGCAGACGGCGCTCACAAATTCACTGTTTTCCTCTTCCCTCTTCTCAGACTGATATAGACAGACAAAAATAATAGTAAAACATTTTTCAGAACAGATACTACGGACAAAATAAGTTCCAAGTGGGCTAAGTGGGGTAGAATTCTTGGGGAGGAACAGAGAGCCCTCTCCCTATCACCTAATGACTCTGGGGCAGAACTGGGCTCCAAGATGGAATCCCTGCTGCAAATACTTTTTCAGACATAGAAAAGCTGTCAGAATGCACGTAAAAGGTACAAATTTGACTAGTTTTTACTGCAGATATTACGTGTTTAAAAATGTAACCAAGCACGCTTCACAACTTCAGGACAATTGGACAATTCTCAGGACCTTTTGTGGATTTCAGCACATTTCAGGACAGTTTATAAAATTTCAAATCTTTCAGGACGATGTTCAGGTCTGAATCCATTGTTATCTTTCTTCCTCTTCTTAAACTGACAAACTGATAAAAGTACAAAAAGCTGAATTCAGAAACAAAGTTTTACTTCTACTGCTGCAACTACTATTTGTAGTAGCACATAGGCCCTACTGTGTTCAATTTTTGTTTAACTACCTTACCTTTTCACTTTCCAAAAGATATTCCAGATTATTAGTCTTGGGGCAGATCCCAAAAGAAAAAACTGTAGAAGCTGCATGTAGTACTTACAGACACAGGAGCATCAAAGCACTAAATTATAAAACAAACATTAAAAAGCCAAAGAAAACTTAGCTCAAACTGAGAGAATAAGTGAAAGTCAAACTCCGTTGTAATACCAAAAACGTACAATGTATGTATTTTCTACTATTTATCGGTTTTATTACAAGGAAATACGTCATCGTTCTTACCATGACACTGCGCAGTGTGTCAAACTTGAACGTAAGCAAATGTTTGGACAGTCCTTTGTAGTAGACATAGAGAGAGTTGTTTTCACTGCCTACAGCCCCATATATTAACACAATGATACAACGATACTTTACTTTCAATGTTAAAGTCTCCAGTAACCAGAAAAAATCTTGAGAAAATACCAAACGAATTAACGAAAAGCAACATACTAACACGTTCGGACAAAAAGTAGACCTCCAAAAATACAGCAAAAATCTGCCACTTTCATTCTAAATATTAACATATCCAACACCAAAGTTAGACGAATTATTATAAAATAACCGTGTGCTCTCAAAAAACCTTGCTGAAATTTAGCCTTATTTCCTTCTAAAAAAGGGTTGTCCTTCCCTCAAAAAGTATTAGAAAAGCAACCAGATTATACTGACCACAAGCAAGATAGTCGCCGTCAGTAGCAAGTCCAACAAAGTTCTTTTCATTCACATGACCTCGGAACGTTCGCACACATGCCGGTTCAGCTGACAGCTGCCACAGCTTCAGCTGACTGTCTGTCGAACTGTGTTTACACAGAAAATGAAAAAAATAACAACCATATTTATGACATAATGTGATCACTCAAAACCACGTATTTCAGCATGCAAGAATGTCTTTTTGCCTTTTCTGAATACACTATACATCATGGCAGGTAAATATCCTACCCAGTGACAAAAAATATCTGATGTACAGTATGTCAAAATATATACAGATAATGTCCAATCCCTGCTGAAATATACATGTTAATCTAATAGTCATTGCACCCTTTTCTGTTTTGCATATTTCCTAAAAAAGAACCATGATACATGACTTGTGCATATGTATTCTACTCCTGTAAAATCAGTTACTGCCCTGACGTTGGCGAAAGTGGTTTCAGACAATGCTTCGTGACCCTTGATTGTTAGTTTTCGTAAGCTTGACTCACAGAGCCCACTGAACGACTGCTACTGCTACAACTACAACTACTTGCACTACTAATACAATTACTACTACTACTACTACAACTATTACCACAACAGTGACTAACGCAGAAACAGTTTTGTTGTTGTTGTTGAAAAAGTTAGCATAAGACACAGCTTTACAGTGTCCTTTAAACTACTACTACTGCTACAACAACAACAACTACTATCACTACTACTACTACTACTAGTACTACTTACGCAGAGACAATTTCGTTGTTGTTGACAAACTTGGTGTAAGACACAGCCTTGCGATGTCCTTTGAAGACATGCAGCGGTTCCTTGGTATGCCTCAGATCATAGTAGTGAATGCAGTGATCTGTAACAACAACAACATGACTACTACTACTACAACAACCAACTACAACTACTAAAACTGCTACTATAACTACAACAACTAGAACAATAACTACTGCTACTACTACAACACATGCACTGCAGAGGTTCCTTTGCGTGCCTTAGGTCATAGTTAGGGACCAACCAAATTCACGGAAAAAAATGCATGATTTCACGGCAGAATTTTTAAAATGTGTCAAATTTCACGGAAAATTCACGGAAAGAGTTTTGCAAATTCACGGGC
>Ga0209367_1007867_pt1 | contig 14658 bp, 8 predicted proteins | sample WorMetLIZISLAND2_FD_187412 | JGI IMG/M metagenome (GOLD analysis project Ga0209367, IMG submission 187412) | Marine gutless worms symbiont microbial communities from Max Planck institute for Marine Microbiology, Germany - Olavius geniculatus... ... | reverse complement strand
TTACATGGATGAAAACCATTCAGCAGGATCTGAAATCCAGCGACCTCAATATGGACGACGCAGTTGACCTGGCTCAGAACCGTCCACTCTGGAGATTGATGTCTACGTTCGGCGCTACGCACTCTTCGTGGTGCTTGCCAGAAATGATGATGATGATGATGATGTTGACCCACCCTATGTGAACATTGCACGTTCTGCATTATGCTAATGCATTTGAGTTCGGGTCACGTGACTTTGCCACTAGAGGAATTTCGCAACCCTGAAATTTTTCCCCCAATCGGACTTAGGACATCGGGCGGACTCACGTTCTGCTTTGCCCCAAATTTCTAGTTAATATTTTTTTAACTTTTTCTTTGAAACCGGACAGAGCATTAAGACCAAAATTATGTGGGAAGACGACTCCTACAGATAAGGAAATAAGCAAAATCCGTTAAGGGGTTTTGGAAGAAGAGGCATTTACAGTGTCGAAAATGCGATATGATTCAAACAACAAGTAGGCCTACTTGTAAAGAAAACTATCGTTTACAAACAAAACATATGCTGCCTGTATATGCTATAGGCCCTGTATAAAAACGTCAAATAACAGCTTAAACGTGCAAGATTGTGGTCTCTTGGTGTGTCAGTTAGTAAACGTCTTTGTATGACATTTTGACAAAGAAGTCTTTATCGATGATGGTACAGGTGCTGGGTTTTATCCACATCCGCGTACTGCTGTCGATGACTTGACGGACGAGTTTCGTCAGAAGGTGTCGGTTCCCGGCGCGCTGACAAAGGCTCCGTCAGCGAAGTCGAAGCAGAAAGTTTACTTGTATGAGGATTGCACGCTCGAGGAGATTCTCTGCTGGTTGTCTGCAAAAGGCTTCAGTTACCAGTCAGTGAACGTTTGCTTTGTGGTTGTTGGATTCATCAGTCTTTTGGTGACTCTCCTATTATTGTTGGAAGACATATTTTTGAATGTTTTTACCAGTAGGTGCTTTTGCTTTTTTTGGTCGATCGTTAGGTCGAGCTTTGGGTAGGCCTGCAGTATGTCTCTCTGTCTGTGTATCGTTTGTCTGTAACGCATGTATTGTGGCGCAACAGTACATCGTAGAGGTCGTTGATGGTATCGTTGAAATTTTCGGCGTTGACGAGCTCCTATAGGCTGTCAATAGTAACCACGTCTTTATGCAGCAGTTTGGCCGCAGTTATGAATGCAAAGTTTCTGCCTGCAGCCATCACCCACGTGCGTCGAATTACCGTAGTGTACGTATCATAGATTGTAGTTGTAGCATTCGATATAGCAGCATTACCATAGGGTGTATTGTACTTCAGTCACTCTAGGAAATTGCTGTCTTATTGTGATCGGAATTGGACCCTGGCTTTCGGATATAGACGGTACAGTCAGCCCACCCTGGCAACAGCTGGGCTTCTTGTTTGTTTAACCTGCTGGGCTGCCACTTATTTCTGCTCAGCCCAGGATTTCTTTTAAGGAGTCTATAGTATGTGAGTTTCATAGAGCTTCTTTGAACTCTTTTCTTTCCCTTAAACTGATGTCATAACCATAGAAGTGGCAAGTGCATGGCAGTTTTTTTTAAATTTTGAAGGAGTGTACAACAAGTGCATGGCAGTTTTTTTTTAAATTTTAAAGGAGTGTACAAACCGACAGAACCAGACTGAAATAAAATGAAAACCTAGTATATGGTTCTTACCACAGTTAATTTCACGAGCTTATACCATTTTGAGTGGAAAATGAAACTGTTTAGCAGAGCATTAGCAGAGCATACTTCTAGCACGCTAATGACTGTGTTCAACTGTTAGCATGGGTGAACATTAACTTTATCAGCTTATTATTATTATCAGTGGTGTCGTACAGGGGGAGTGAGGCAAAATATCGTAGCGGAATTTTTTCAGAAAATGCGAAATTTGGGTCTGGAAATTTCCCATCTTCGGGGCAATACTGAACTTTTGAGCAGCCATAATCTTCTCTGTCTGAAATTTGCCAAATTTGCCAATTATGTTGGCAAATTACCAAGTTCCTTCCACCATGAAGTTTTTACTGGTAACCCACAACACTGGTAACCCGCATCATGAATTTTCATGATCAGGACATTATGTCATGGCGTGTTGGGTTTATGTTCTTGACGCAGAGTACAGAAAGAGTTGGTTAGATACACTGGTCGTCAGCTGTTTGGCATGTCAAAAGCAGTCCTGGAACAAATGTTCGGTTTGGATGAGGGTGGCCGATTGTACAGTCAGCTTCTTGTGCAAAAGAATCTCTCGGGGGTATGTCGTCTGGCTTTGTTATCTTTCATTTTCTATCTGTCTCGTCTGTTTTCTTCTTGACATTATTCATGTTGTTTTGTTTAGGTATATTTATATAAAGGCACCCACAGAGCGACGTAACTGAACCGAACTGATACGGTTTAGTTTTTGATGAACTGGCCAATGAGCAAGCAGTGCGAGTTCATTGGTCATTGGTTGACATATATGTAACTATAGTCACGCAGTCCACTACCGCCGTTAGACGGTGCCTACTGTAATGCATTATTTGTCCATTGGTCAGTGTACAAAGTATAGTGTACAAAGGTACACTGTACTGGAAAATCTGAAATTTACAAAGTTACTTAATCATTTGTGAAAATTGATACAAACAAGTGTCTCAAGTCAGGTAACAAAAACTGCATACAGTTGTAGCACTGAATGTACCGTAAATTAAATTTTTGTAGGCTTACATTGATGTCAGAATATTTAATATACCATTTACATGATCAAGCAAACATCGAGCAATCATCGAGCAAACATCCAGTAAATGCATTCAAAATACACATGCACGATGTGTGCTCTAATTGCTCTAAGTTTGCTCGATGTTTGCTCGATGCTTGCTCGATGTTTGCTTGATGTTTGTTTCGTATAGGCTATGCTTTATGCATGCTTTATATTTGCTTGATGTTTGCTCGACGTTTGCTCGATGTTTGCTCAATGTTTGCTTGATGATTGCTTGATCATGTAAACGGGGTATAACTGACGGCTGTCCTTTGCTGCAGAGGAACCTTTGGATAAATTGCTAACCCAGACAGGCCACATTGGTGGACATTTAAATGGTTGCGTAGTACATAAATAGGTATTTGCATGTCCCTATGTACATCGTCCTATATGATTTTGTCATTTTGTAGTTCAAAACTCAGCGCTCTGCAGAGTTACAAGCGATACTGAAACAACGTCGGAGAGTTTCTGATCTTTCACTGCAGCAATACACTAGGCCTATACCAGCAGAACATGGTATAATTAATAGTTCTTTTAATACCGTCTTTAATTTTGCTTCAACTCACATTTCTTAAAGCATTTATCAATTGGATAAGCTTTAGTTAATTAATATTAATAATGGCAGGTGATGACAGAAAAGCATTCTGTTGGATTACAAAAATCATGATAATAATTAGACATAGTAGAGATCCTGACTAAAAGGTATAAAGTGCTCTGGGCATGTATACTAAGGAATTAATTTACAATAGTATGTCTTTGTGTCGAAGTTAAACATTGTTATGTTCAGGCTGGTTTTTGTAATTTGTTATAATCATATTGTTTGTAACTGACTTTTGCACTTTTCTTTTTTTTCTTTCTTTTTTCTTTTTTTATCTTTGGATACTGCATCATTGATTGCTTATAGTTTCTATGGGCGGCCAGCGTTGATAAGCGATTGCTTTTTGGCAGCCCGCCTACAGTAATAACATTGTATTTGTTTTGGAAAATAAATACTCTCTCTCTTTCTAGTAAACAAAATTAATTATCCACTCTGCTATGTACGCTCATCTGTTTCGGGAAGAAACACATGAGTTATTGTTTTTCATATCTACATGCATATCTTTTTAGTTGAATAAGCTTATATTTTATCAAACTTTGTCTCATAATATTATTATTAGTTAAATGTTTTAGAATTTGTGAACAGCTGCGACAGATAAAGATAATGTTTAACTTGCTGTCCATGTATTTATTGCAGTAATTTGTGTAATTGATATTGTAGATCTTGTGGAAGAGCATTTTTAGTGCAACCAACTTTTGCATGACAGAATGTAGCAGTTTTGTGGTCTTCGTTGCAAATAATTGGCAACAGTCACGTTTAGCACTTTAATTTATTTGATTCTGTATTTACAGACTTTACTTCCAACGTTTGAATCTCTTAGTCAGTATTTTATTATATATTTGGCGTGCAATTGCATTCATGCGTTATAATATTAATTGTCTTAGTCATATAGCATTTTTGCTGTCATAATTTGGTGCCATATTATCGTTACCTGATTTCTGCAGCTACATTTTTGTTAAAAAATGAGAATTTTTAGTTGTGGTATTTTGACTGCAGTCATAAAATATTTATTTTTGCGACCTTCCACATTTACTGCAATGCAATATTTTATCATCAGCTTTATTCATTATTTGTCCTTGGTTCAATTTTGCTAGGTGTTTTGGAGGATAACATATCGCCATCTGCTTTGAATGTTTAGTCAGATACTTATGTAGGCCAATGTCACTGTATTCATTATTTTATGTCGCCCTAATTTTTTCACATGCAGTAGGCCTAAAGATAATGCCGTCTAAATGAGCCATGTATGTTACATGCTACTGGATAGCATTTCCATAAACTTGCATTTCACTGTTTTGTAAATATCCGTGAGGCCATCTTTATCTGCCTGTCTGTCCGTCTGTCCGTCCTACTCGAAGAAAATCAAAAGAAAATGGCATGAAGACTGCTGAGTAACAGCGGGGGGATCTAGAGCTTTAGAATAGGGGGCAGAAGGGTAGAAGTAGGGTCTGGGGAGGGGGCTGAATTTTAAGCAAAAATGATGCATTTTTGTGCAATATTTTCGCTATTTTTGAGATGCATCCAGTCCTCTTTAATCCGCCTCTGCTGAGTAATTGTGAAAATTGGCCACTTAAAATACTTGTAACCTGTGAGCAGAATTTAGACATATTTTGGCGAGTGTGACTGTATTTTCATGTACCGAAGTATTATTTTTTTATTTTAAATTTAATTTTCATGACGTAATTGTGTGTTGTTTCTTTTCTGTAATGCATTATCAAATAATATCCAATATATTCTTGTCATATTGCTGCTGAACTTGCCAGTTCATTTACTTAAGCTGGTATCATCTCAGTATTGTGCACAATTTTATGATTATTTTTTTAGTATTACTGTTATATCTTGCTATCACGTTAAGGCTTATTGTTGTTGTTAGCTGTTCTGCTTTTTATGTTTTGTATTCGTGTGCGTTTCTGGCCGGCAAAGTCACTAGTGTTTACATTAAAGAATAGGTCTTGGTGCATCCTGTTTTGTGATTTATCTTGAGCAGCGACGATTTTCTGAGTTTGGCACTGGCATAACCAAAACGATGCTGACTCTGATTTTTTGAATAAGATTCTTGCACTTTTTTGAACAAGAAAAATTTGTGATGACAATTTGGATTACATCATTTATAACTTCGGTTCATCTTCAACAGAAAACCACATTTGATCGACAGCTGTGACGTTTATTTATGCTAGAAGTGCTGACTACAAAGTTAAGTGTGTGCACTCACGGCGTATAAATTTATGCTTAGTTTTGATATTGTGCATACGCATTATCGCTGAAATATTTTAACATTAGGTGTTGCTACAAATGATTCTGACTATTGCTGTGCATTTCTTCATAGTGTGGTCTGTCTGTCTGTCGCCTGTCTCTGTGTCTGACACATGCATATGCACTGCGTCTAAACTGTTTGACGTATTTAGACCATAGATGTAAAAAACGTTTTTTACGTTTTTTATTCTTGCCACGTTTTTACGTTTTTGACGTTTTTTTATTTTCTCAACGTTTTTTAAAAAACGTTCAACAAAATTTGAAAATTTTTCCGAGAACGTCGAGAAGGGCTTTTAAAGCCACACAAACGAATCAGTAGGCTATAGTGTTGGTAGTTTACTCACTTAGTCTAGTGATACGTGGTCTTATGACTACACGGTTGAATTGAAATTGAATGAAATTTTATATCTTTCTTTAGTTCTAGCTGTACTGCAATTACAGCATTAGGTTTTAGGCAAGAAGTAGAACAAATTAAGGCTAACGTTTGTTATCAATCTTTTTAAACGTTTTTTTATATTTTTGCCACATTTTTAAACGTTTTTAAATGTTTTAAAAATTTTTCTGGAACGTTTTTACATTTATGATTTAAACGCCATTTATCAGATACACTTGTGAGGTCCCTGCAGTGATGCACTGTGTCAGATAGGGTACCTGACTTTCCGTGGGAGGAGGCGATTTGTGGTCCAACCTGCAGCCAAAACATACAGTTGCTTCTGACTTGAAAAAAAGGATCACTAATGATCTGCAAGGTTGTAGCGTCGATTATCCATTTCGCCTCCTACCAAATTTCTCCAGTCTTTGTTCATGTGGACACTGTATATTGGATGTAAAACTGTTGCATTGAATAGCTGTTTGTTTGTTTGTTTTTGTTGCCTTTCCAGCTGATTAATTTTAGCGAATCATATTGATCTGGAATTGCAGAATTCCACACATTTATTATTTTTTGTTCACTGTATTATTTGAAAATAGTCACTATTTTGTGCATGCCTATGCTTGAAAATGTTGCAGCATGCTACTATCCTAGACCATAGTTGTTTTTAGCATCTTGCAACAGTAACATGCTTGCTGAGGCCTGCTGTTGGTATGGTAGTAATGTTAATTACCGGTAGTATGCTAATATTTGCAGGGTCTGCTGATGTTGAGCATATATGTTGAATTATGTGTGGAATAACTGTGACTTGTTGTTTCTTCTTGATGATACAATATTTGTCTGCCGATTATTGTTGCCAAGAAAGGCTTGCGATACACTGGGAATTAAGCTGACGGTATTATATGTGTATTTTTACGCGCGAAAGCAGCTACTGCTTTCAGCGCGTCTTAGCCATCGCAATTCTGTCTGTCCGTCCGTCTGTCCGTCTGTCTGTCTGTCCGTCACACGGGTGGATCAGTCAAAAACGGTGCAAGCTAGGATCACCAAATCTTAACCGTTGGCTGCCTGGAAGACTCTAGTTTCAGGATCCGTAAAGCTTTTCCATAAATTCGAAGAGGGTGACTCCGAACGAGAGCGCTAAATGAGAGGGGGTGCGCAAAATTTGCATTTTTGGCCAATAAGTCGCTCTATCTCAATAACGGTGCGAGATAGGGCCTAGGTTACTATTAATCACTAATAGGAAATCGTACACTGGCTCACGATTGCCACCGAATTCAATGACCTTGGATGACCTTGAACGCCAAAAATAAGGGGTTTTGTGGATTTTTGCGATTTCGAGCTGTGAGACACATTTCAAGAGCGAATTGCGCCGAAACCAATTGAAACAGACAAGATGTGTATGAAATTTTAAGAATTGAACGTAGATTTCGACGGTCCAAGTCTCGATTTTCTAGGTTCAAAAAACCCTGCTCACGATCAGGGCATCGAATAGCGGTACCCCCGTAAAAGTCGCGCCGAAATAGCTGGAGGTAAACTGACAGTTTGCGAACAGCAGCTGCTGTAGGCTTTCGCGCGTCTCGTGAGCATTAGCTTAGATTTCTTGTATGTCATTGATGCAAGCAGTTAAACGTAATTATATTTCATCCCAATAGTATTTTTGATATAATTATATAAAAGGTGTCGTCCATAAATGACGTCACGCTCTGAGTGGGTAGAAGGGTTTGCATTATTGTGACACATCTGTGGAAAGGCACAATAGACAGCCAAATTCATGTTGCCAACTCGCCGTATGTGTCAGGACGATCAACATTTGGGAACATTGTGCTTACTTTCACACAACATTATGCATTATATTGACAGTAGACAATTTTGATAATGAATATAATTTTATATATCAGAATTTAAATATGCTGAAACTCATCTCTGTACTCTACACTACAGGCTGCCGGGGGGAGGTATAGACGTTTGTGACGTCATATTTGAAGATGTCCAGGGAAGTGTGAAAAAGTGACGACTGACGAAGGGGGGGAAAAGGGTAAATTTTTCCTTAAAATCGCGTGACGTCATTTATGGACAACCCCAAATCTGAAAATCATCGATGTAAAATATTCCAGTAGAACCAAGAATGAGAACGAAAGTTTTTGCATGACCCCAATCAGCTTATAAATTTCGTGAACATCGACTCGACTAGAACACTAGAGGCAGACTGCATGGTATAGGACTAGCGTATACCTTGAGGGTTGGCTAATTTGCTGCTGTATACTTAGATCAACTCAGCTTCTTACCCTCAGCAGAATGGGAAGTGACTCTGTAGTAGTTTACACGTTACAGACTGAACGATTATTGTAGCTGATTATGCATGTAAAAAGTTTTTCCCTAAAAACTACTGGTTAGACACAGTACATCCGTTACAGATAGAAGACAGGCAGACGACAACTCGTACAGTAACGATCGGCCCCTTAGCATTTTCGTAGTTTTGGGGCCAATCTAGCCATTAGTTATCGTCAACAACAGTGATTATATATTCTTGGTCACATGTAAGCAAGCTGAAAGTAAACACATCAAAGTTGTTTCTGAAATGGATGAAATTAGCTGTCCACGATGTAAAACTACGAAATATCGAAATCCTTTATTAAAGCTACTTGTGAATGTCTGCGGGCATTCGCTGTGAGTAGATTTAGTTAGTTGTTACTGCTCTTTTTACGTAACTGCCAAGACTAAAAAGTACTAAGTGAAATAAGTAAGTAAGCGAGTTTTTTTGTTGCATAAAGATATAAATGCAAAAACAAAGGGTAAAAAATTATCAACCTGTTCTCAAATTTTTATGATTTAAAAAGCGTTTTAAAATTGTTGTTTTTTTTTGTTTTTGTGTTTTGTTTTATTTTGAGAGAGATTTTTTACAGTAAAACAGCAAAATTGGCATAGACATGGCATTATGCTTTTTGATAGCCAATGTGACGTCATGTATAATTTTAGCGAAATTCCGTTTGATGTAAAGTATTAAACGTACCTTTTTTGATGGTTTGGCTCTGCAGTCATTGATTTAATTGTTTTAACTTCGCGTAGTTTGAGTTTTTAGTCAAGCGAAACAGAATTTGTCCACATCAAAATTTCAGCCAGAAAAACGTTAAACTCTAAGTAACATAACGTATTTACAAGTCCGAGCTGTGATAATCGTAGTGTGTCAGTATTCTACGCTTGTTTATGTTTGCACGTTTGATGAAATGTCAGCGATTAAATGTGAAATATATGTCAAAGTAACCTAGCTGACACTAACCCTAACCCTAAAACGTAACACTATCCCTAACCTTTAACCCTAATCCCAACCCTAACCGAAATTCTTGCTCGCAAGCAATTTAAAGTGCCCCAGTGTTACCAATGGCCGTAACAGCCATTGGTAACAACGGGGCACTTTAAATCGCTTATGAGCAAAAACGAAGCAAAAACCCAACAATTTTATTTTCAGATATTGACTATTAAGACGAAGTAGTATGCAAAAAAGTAATTTAGAATGCAATGATCTGAGGACAGGTTGATAACTCTTGGCCAAACAAAGGATCTCAGTGATTAGCAAAAGAGCATCTGAAAACCTACCAAACAATGGACACGACTTCTAGCTCCTCAGTCCCCAGTTGTGTTTGTGATGGGGTGATATGAAACACCGCACCGGCAGCAAATTACCACATTAACACTAACCCTAACCTTAATCCTGACCCTACTCCTAACCCTATATCTAACTTTAACCTTAGCTCTAACGTTTGCCCTGGCATCTAATTTGCGATAATTTGCTGCCGATGTGGAGTTTTGTCACACCGTTTGTGATGTCCAAGGGAGCATAAGGCTAGACTGGAGTTTTTTTGTCAGCTAATACAATATTTTGACAGCGTTTGTGGCATTTAGTACTGTCATGATCACCAGCCTAAAACTACTGATACTGTGTGACTTGTCACAGAGATCATCCATCAGCAGATTTCATGCCATCCAACCTACAAATTGTTGTATGTTGAGTGGCTTGCATTTAGTTCGTTGATGCATGTCAGTATCATACATAGCCAGAAATTGGAGTTGGGAACTTGGGAGGGGTGGATAGTGGCTTAAAGGCCAAGTCGCATCAGTTTACGTAACTGTTATAAAACGCTAATTGTTTTAATTAAATGTTAATTTGTCAGTATTTTTTAATCTTCCTGTTGTCAGTGTTATCTTCGTGCTGCAAAAATAAAATTTAAAGTGGACAATTGTGATGAAACTGTGACGTCACAAACTATAAGCATCAACATAGCGTTTACAGAATTTAACGCTAGCAGCATTGATGGAACGCATTACTGGGCAAAAAGACTTCACTTGCATTTTCAGAGGTCGGTGTCATACCGCAAGTAGGCCGACTGTATGCCCTTTCCATTGCCTTTGTCCTCCAATAGACAGCATTATCACATTGATGACTGTCAGGAGGATAACCCGGAAGATTATTAGAACTACCATTATGTTAATTACATATGCACGTGTATAATGGAGTTCTTACAATTTTAGGTTTAACACGTTTTGTTTGTGTTTTGTGTTTCTGTAAAGGTTAAACTTTCTGTTTATTGTAAAGTTTAAACTTACCGTTTCATTGTTATATATTTGTGTGCATTCTGCCTGAAAAGGCCATCCCCGAAATGACCTATACAGTGTCGAGTGGGACGTTGAACCATACTCACTCACCCCCTTTTCGTTGCACCAATTGCTGACAGATTTCGACTTTCGCTTCCAGAATGCAAGTGAGTTACCTTCTCTGATCGCGCACTGCATTGACACTACGGCTAGCTCATGGGGTGAAACTTTCTCACACGTTGCGATACACGCTATAAACAAAGGGTAGTAGGTGACGTCATCATTCCGTTCGCACAACATTATTTTTATTGAAATTAATTTGAAGCAACGTTTTTATTTCAACTGATCAGCATATTATTAATTAGCATTACATTCCACACACGTTTTTTCGTGCGACTTGGTCTTTAAAATGCCAAAAAATTGAGACGAAGAGCGGGTGTAGTGTCTGGTGGAACACTCCTTACCAGTTAACACGTGGGGAAGAGAATTCGATGCTTTACCAGCAGGGTCTTGGCTTGAGCTCTGTCTGATTTTTTTGCATGTAGTGGGTGTGGGTATAAGTTTTGTTAGCCTTACTGCTTAAGTTTTCATTCACAACTGATGTTTGGCACCACTGGCAGTCTACCACCGTTCGTGTTTACATCACTGGCCTGTATATTTGTTTTGATTGACCAGGTGTGAAAACTGTGTTGAAGTGTTGTTCATACGTGGATCAGCAAACTGTCAAGAATGTGGAATTATACTTCGGCGCAATAATTTCCGACTACAGCTGTTTGAAGATGCTTCGGTGGAGAAAGAGGTTGACATTCGGAGAAGAGTTCTTAGGGAGTGAGTACCAACAATTGGCTAAAATTTTTTGTTATTTTTACACATTTTGTGAGATAACAGTCTGTTACCATAATAAAATTAACTGTTTGAATATTTGACAATTTGTTTTTATGGTACTTTTTATCGAATACGTTATTATACGAGGGTCATCCTAAAAGTTTCCAGCCTCGACATATTAGACAATAATATTTTCCACAATCTATACATCAGTGAAACATGCATCTTTTATGAACTCTAATTAGTCAGTTGCAGATATGACGTCATTGTAATTTATGACATCATATAGCTCTAAACCGAAACGATTTGGAGCGCTAACGCAAACAGCTTAGAATCAGGCTCACTGTTGCATGACAATTTTCCAGTCTGTAGGTAGGTTTTCCAAAGTGGAGCCCCATGGCATCTGATTTTGTGAAAGCCCAAACAAATACGTTTGTGAATTTATCATTTGCATATGTGAATATACGACAACCTATATTTGCGCTAGCTGCAAATAAGAGCATTCGAGTCAATCAAGACTTCATGCAAATACGAATGGCATTCAAAAAGCTCTGAGCTTCAGTATACTGGACAAAAACTTTTTATTGTCTGTATATCAGCAAAAGGTACATCATTACGTATTCGTGTGAGCAGATTGTGGAAATGATGTCATTGTAATATTTATGACGTCATAGAGCATTAAGCTGAAACGATTTGGTGCGCTAGGGCAAGCAGCATTGGAATCAGGCTGGTAGTTGCATGAAACTTTTTCAGTCTGTAGCTCGATTTATCAAAGTCTGGCTTCGTGGCACCTGATTTTACGAAAGCCCTGACAAATACATTTCTGAATTTTTTCATTTGTAGTCTAATTTCTGGTGTCCACAAATAAGGGCATTTCAGCAAAAATACGATGAAATGCCAATATTTGACAATACCAAAAAGATTTGATTTAAAATTTAACTGCTAATTATATCAGTTGTGTTAATAAAAGGAAAATTAGAATTTGTGAGTAGTTACATGGGCCCCTGATGGATAGGGGGGCTGGGAGCAAGCCCTATGCACCCTCCCCTAATTTCAGCACTGCAGTCCAGTCTGAAGTCTACAGTTACCTAGCTGAAAATGGTTTCTATTTAATTCTCTGTGATGTCATAAATTACAACGACGTCATATTTGCAGCAGACTTATATGAGTAAGTAAAGAATGCACGTTTTACTGATGTATAGATTGTGGAAAATATCGTAGTCCAATATGTCGAGGCCGGAAACTTTCGGGATGACCCTCGTGTATTTATGTAATTTATTTGATACATCTATCGTATGGTAATGTTGTCGTTACTAGTGCTCCCTTACCACACATACCATAAGTTTGACTGTTTATATGGTTTAATATTTATTCTACCATATGGATTTTTGTTGCTGTGTGTTTCGATAGTTTCAACAAAAAAGAAGCAGACTTCACAACTCTGCTTGAGTACAATAACTATTTAGAAGAAGTTGAACAGATCAGTAAGTTAGCGGATATTGCTTATAGCATCGAATAGAAATTTACGTGATATATTGTGGACTTGATTTAAATTAACACGTGTAATTATTATACATGGTGTAAGTAAAAGTAAAAGTATTTTAAGAAAATAGCATGGTGAAATTATTATATGAACATCATATATTTGCTTGTTATCTTCTTTTCTTTATTTCAGGCATCTGCTTATCTAGAAAATCAATGCTGACTATTCTGACATCCTCATTCAGTCTTGGCAGTTGGAATTCAGTATCCTGTATTCATTTTTTTCATAGCACTGTTAGCGAAAAAAACTTTTTGAAATTTAGCCATAACTAGCTGGAAATACAAAGATGTGCTAGAATGACAAAGTAGAACTTTTCTGCATTAATGTGCTGTTTCTTGCCATTTTGTTGACAATTTATCATCCGTTTCTCTAATATGTACATGTGTTTTGTTTTAGTTTTCAACTTAACGAATGGCATCGATGTCAAGGAGACTGAGGAACGGATTGATGCTTACAGAAAGGAAAACCAGGATGCCATAAAGAAGAATAAGTCGAAGCTGGTATTTGCATGCATTATTTAGGTTGACACCTGATTGACTCAGTGTTAATCAGGTTCAATGGATTTCAGGTAGAATTGAGAAAGTGCACAGTCATTTCATTAGCAGTATACCTTTTGCACTATATTGCTTGGCCTCAAGCCAATCAGTCTGCTACAATCGCAATCGCTACTGCCGACAACCGTCGACTGCAGCTGCTGCTACAACCACGCTCACGACTACACTGTGCTTGCGACTGCTGAAAGTAGGTCGCCACAGTTCTTTTATACCGTCGCTCAGCGGCTTCTAAGTTCATTGCCATTTGTTTCCGAGGTGCAGCTCCAGGCGTCTCAGGAACTCTGAGACGCCCACTACCTACAGGTAGACTAAAGGATTTTGCCACCAAAAAGTGCAAATTTTGTAAAAAAAAAGTTTGCCATAAATCGCAAATTTTGCTAGTTTTTTTGCCATCTGAAATTGAGTACTTGTTGTGATAAGTAAAAGATTTTGTCGCCAAAAACACCATTTTTCGTTTGTCAAAAAGTACAAATTTATTAAGTTTCGTCAAATATCGTCAAAAGTCAATATTTTCATCACGACCGACAGTTTTCGCATTTTATCATTTTTTTTATGAAAAATGAAATTCTTTGTACTCATTGCATATGAGGAAAAGTGGTATTTAACAGTTTGTACTTTACACTGTGTGATCCTTGATGTTTTATACTCGTTCTACAATGTAATAATAGTAATAATAAAATGCCTTTTCTTTGACCATGCTGACGACACACGGCTGGCTGGCTGTGTCATGGCGAAACTGTAATTCATATTATCGTGTGTGCATATATTGAGGCTAAACCGTATGCCATAGTTTTGTGTAACGCATGTATTGTGGTTAAACTGTGCATGTGATGCATGTATTGTGACCAAACTGTACATCGTAGTGTCGTGTGTTCATGTACTGTGGCTAAACCATACGTTATTAGCAGATGACAATATGAAGGGATCGCAAAATGCGCTAATTTTGCGTTGAGGTATAACAAAACAAATAGCAACTGGTGTCATTGATCATTATCGGAATTTTTTCCAGCAGTTCGTAAAATATTGCTCCTTGACGGTTGACCTAAGACGGTATTTTACGAATATATATGTAAAAAACTTACCAGTTTACAACTGTGTGTAAGGACGATGTGATGATATCAGTCCTCTAAAACAGCAAAAATCATTTGGGTAACCTTAGATGGGGCTATGCATATGGCGTCCTTAC
>Ga0209367_1007866_pt1 | contig 14658 bp, 11 predicted proteins | sample WorMetLIZISLAND2_FD_187412 | JGI IMG/M metagenome (GOLD analysis project Ga0209367, IMG submission 187412) | Marine gutless worms symbiont microbial communities from Max Planck institute for Marine Microbiology, Germany - Olavius geniculatus... ... | reverse complement strand
GGGACCTTGGTACAGCTGACTGGGGTTGCCTAGCCAGTGGCCAGCCGCTGCGCCAGCCTGTGTCTGCAGGCTGCACACGGTGGCCATGTGCAGGCAGCTCTGGTTAGTGATGAAAGCGCATCAGAGCGGTGGGGACCTTGGTACAGCTGACTGGGGTTGCCTAGCCAGTGGCCAGCCGCTGCGCCAGCCTGTGTCTGCAGGCTGCACACGGTGGCCATGTGCAGGCAGCTCTGGTTAGTGATGAAAGCGCATCAGAGCCGTGCGCATGCTTGCGACGATGCGCTACACAAATTGACGATCTTTACCTCTACCTTTAACATGTAATATCCATGGTCTTGCACAGGCCCATAAAAAGGGTGGGGTAATGTCTTTTACGGGGGTACCACACTTTGATGCCTTCATGCGCAGGTTTCCTTGAACCTAGAAAATCGAGACTTGGACCGTCAAATCTACGTTCAATGGTGAAAATTACGTATGCAGCTTGTCCATGTCCATCTCAACTGGTTTCGATGCAATTCGCTCTTGAAATGTGTCTCACAGCCCGAAATTGCCAAAAAAATCCCTAAAACCCCTATTTTAGCATTCAAGGTCATCAAGGTCAATGAATTCTGTGGCAATCGAGAGCCATTGTACGACTTCCTATTAGTGATTAATATTAACCTGGGCCCTGTCTCGCATCGTTTCTGAGATACAGTGATTTATTGGCTAAAAATTGCCAATTTTCCCACCCCCTCTCATTTTGCACCCTCGTTCGAGGTGACCCCCTACGAATTTATGGAAAAGCTTTACGGTTTCTAAAACTATAATCTTCCAGGCAGCCGACGGTGAAGATTTGGTGATCCTAGCTTGCACCATTTTTGACTGATTTACCCATGTGATAGGCGGACAGACGGAGTGACAGACAGTATTGCGATGGCTAAGACGCGCTGAATGCTTTTGCATGTAAAAACTGTAATCATACTGCATTACACATGAATTTGTCGCCCGCTGGTGAATGTGAATGGTGAATGAAGTGCAATGATGTGTCTGTTGACGTGAATTTCAGTCGGAATAGCATTTGTCAAAATAGCACCTGTTCTGTCGAAATAGTGTCTGTTGGAACAGAGGCTGCCTCTCGTTACGTTTTACCTTCCATAACAATACTATACAACAAACAATGCCAATGAACACGTACTTCAGTAAAAGGGACTAGGGCCGATCCTTCGAGTATGTTGTAAACATCAGTGACAGGGTCGACAACGTCAAGTGATGAGATGACAGGAGCAAGGCTGGAGCTGCCTCCGTTACAACCACTGCTAGCAGGGACTGCATCAGTCAGCATCTGTTCACTGGACAGCTGTTCATTGCTGCTGTTGCTGCTGCTGCCACCCGACGACGCCGATGATGACGTCGCAGAGCTACTCTTGCCGGTCGACGTCTTCCGTGGCTTCAGCTGTGGTGCATGCCGAGCATATAGCACTTTCAGCTCCTGCAGGATCTTGTGAAGAACAGTCTCGATCTGACCACGTAAAAACAGTCAGTTAAAAAAATATAACATATGTTATAGCTCTTAGTGGAAGACCATTTCAGAGCTATGGAGCGTCACCCGCCATCTGGAATCACGATGTTACCTGCCACCCGACACAGGTGAATACGCCCCACTTTAACCCCAACAAGATAGACCGGTACTCAATTTACCTATCCTGGAAGGATGGAAGGCTGAGTTGACCTAGGCGGCTGGTTACATACTGAGATGGTTTACCTGCCCACAGACAGTCACCCATCCATGTACTAATACAGCCCAGCCCAGCATTGAGTAACTTCATTGATCGGATACAATGTGCTACCACTGAGCCAGGCCACCAACCTAATCAGTAAGTCAGTGATTCAATCATCCAATAAAATGATCTATCATTCAATCTGTAATCTGATTTATACAGCAGCCCTTGAACAAATTTCTTAGAAGAGCCTGAAAAATCTGTTCAGCTAGATGCCAGAATTAATAAACGTAATTTTTATGACTATCAGTTCAAATGTAATTTCCAAAGTATATATCTATATCAACTAAAATTTAAATGGGCAAAGTAGCACTATAATGATACCCAAACATTTTACACAATAATGATGCTTCAGCAACACTGCAACATGCTAGAATTATAAACTTAATTAACACATTAGCGAGTTCAGATGTCATTTCCAAAGCAGTTATGTTTATATTCACTATCTCAAGAATTACTGTCATCAAAATTGCAAAATTGTTACAAAGCTTTGATGCGATGCAGTAACTAAGTCCACACATTACAGTAATAAATTCATCAGTTACGACCAAAAAGTCATTTGTACCTCATCGCACGACTGTTTTCTTGGCACAGTGCTTACTTACTATGCCAAGAACCGAAGGAAGAAATGATTGTTTTCATTATCCTGACGAAGACTTCCGATGGAGGTCAAAATGTCAAAGTACAAACAATTTTTTGCTTGTAATTCAGGAATTTATAACTGTAAAGTATTTCCGACATAATGAATTTATTCGCTGAGTCTTTACCTGTTTGTCTTTTTCTCGTTGAGCTGCGACGAACGCCCGGATGTCCCACTCTACAGACAAACGAGCTGATTTTTATCAGCTGTTATAACAAAAATAAAACTCTAACAGAATCAACATAAATTTGCTTTTTTATTTTGATGAAACAGAGAAAATTAAACCAAATGTGCAGCCACATTATGAAGCACACACATTAATTTGATGATAGCATTGCTATTTGTGATATGGAAGAGAACAAAAAAAGCCCTGCTAATGCAAAGAGGAATGCGCAACAGCGATGCATATGCTAGTGATCCGTAGATTTCATATGTAAATCTCATCTGTACGGCTTGTGGCTACCGTTTCAAAGAAAGTCCAGTAAAACAAAATCAGTCGCCAGAGGGCGACAGACAACTGGAAGCTAAATATCTATAGTGTTTTACTTGTACTCATCAGAGGATGCCACCTATCTCGCTCTGCCAATGCCATATCGGCTGAAAATCGCAAATTTTTCCCACCCCCTCTCATTTAGCGCCCTCATTCGGGGTGAGCCCCTTCGAATTTATGGAAAAGCTTTACTGATCCTGAAACCAGAGTCTTCCGGGCAGCCAACAGTGATGATTTGGTGATCCTAGCTTGCACCGTTTTGGATTGATCCACCCGTGTGTTGGACAGACGGACGGACGAACAGACAGACAGAATTGCGATGGCTGAGACGTAAAAATCTCTGAATGTTATAGAAGTCTAGATCTATAAGATGGGCACACAAACTGCTACAAAAGATAGCCTTTTGTATGAGATAGTCATGTACAGAATTCATCGAGAACTATATATTTAACCATCTTAGGTAAAAAAAACTGTTACAAAAATTAATCTGAGATCAACAGTCATCAGCATTCGTGCACTATTAGTCAGAATGCATGCATACCAGGACGATTGTGATGACCATAGCCAACACCAGCCGCCCAATATTCTTCCCTCCTTTTGTGATCTTTGTGCTGCAAATATCAAACACAAAACATGCTATCATCCTTCACATACTCACATGCAGGCTTTTTTCTCTGATTCGGCCCTAAGTGATTTAGTTTTTTTTCAAAATTCACAAAGCTGCTACAATATTACCGAACCGACTGTACTGCGCTGACTAGTGATGTGCTGATCGAGTGCAAAATTCACTAAGTCATACGTTTCAACTAACCGCTCTGGGCTCTGCATAAAAAATGGAAAAACATGCAATGCATTCAAGTGCTCAACACTAACACCCGACACTGCAATGACTGACTGTAATCATTAGCAAAACGACCCGACTAGGATATCCCATAAACCACGCAGCATGTATGTGCCAAGCAGCATATGACAAATAACATATCGCATAACAAAGCTCGTATTACAAACCAAAGCAGATTACGAGACACACGGCGATAGTTGTTATTCAGTCCCGATAGTCTACTGAAACCAAAGATGCTGACTAATGCCATCGGTAGCAGCAATTACTTCAGTCAGATAGCAGAACAATCATTGACACAAACAATAGTCAACACCAGCCACACATGAGAAATGAAGACGTGAATTAATTATGACATCAATTATGATAAAATAAAATATGCAAAAAACTCACATAGAAATGGTCATCATGGTTGCCAACGCCGCAAGCATTTGATGTCGTCAGTGACTGTACACCAAAAAACACCACAACAAAACAATGGTGTTTAATTACTTTAATGTATGTTCAACGGTGATACTTTGTGAAAAATCCTCACAAATGCAAAAGAAATTAACTGAAAGTCTTTCACTATGTCAAATTAGCCAAATAACTCTGACACAGTGCCTTAAAATTAATAAAGTAGTTGCTAATTTCCCGACAATGCCGACCAATTCAAACTGCATTTTCTACAAACAATTATCAGCCGAGCTACAGCAAAAAGCTAACTGACAACATCCAAAACTTCACAAGATGAGAAACAAACTCTATATAAACAGTTCAGTCAAGTTTGTTATCAGCAAAAGCTCAACACACGCGAAATCTTACAAAGCCAGTGTTCCGGATTTTGTGTCAATCAGAACGTGCTACAACAAACCTGATTTGTGCTAAAATATCGATATTTACACAACACTGCAAGTTAACAAATACAAAAGCAGTGTAGCAGTAGTTTACCCGCTGGCTGGCATATGACCTCATATCCGGTGGCCTCTCAACATCTATGTGATAGCGGAAGTTGGCGCGAGGATTTACTTCACTAACCTGAGCACAAACAACGATGACATATCATTCTCAACAACTGTGCCAGTGATGCTGATGCTAAAAATCATCAGCAAATCCAAAAAATGAACAAATTTTTTACTATGGAAAGTATCATATTACAGGCAATGCAGAAACATTCAAGCTCCATTTTCTAACAGCAATTATCAGCTTAAACCTAAAAAAGGAACGAATCCAAAGAACAACTTCAGATGTGTAATACAATGTTACAGCTGAGCCAAATAAAATTTCGTTACATCCAACCAGGGCAACTGAAAAGAAAGGAGATGAAAATAAAGGAAAAAAGAAAGAAAGAAGCAAAAGAAGAAGTTAATGCGACTTGGGAAAAGGCTGTTGCCATCTGGCACTAAAGGAAAGAGTACGGATCCTAGATCTTAGTGTCTCTACATGCTACAGAGGTGCGAGGGCACTGGTGCTGTATGTCCTCGTCATAATCGATTGCCTACCCCTGTGCGATGCGATAGACTTTTCAATAGCCTCTCTATTTTCAAATGGCAGGCCTGCATCCAACAGCCTGAGCATGGTGAACAACTGTGACAGACAGACAGACAGACCATGCTATAGTAACATCTGTCACAATAGCCGGTGTCAACGTACTAAGTCTCCCCTCTCCCCTGCTACAGAGTCTTCCCCAGCTGAAACATCTTTATGGCATTTCAAAGTCTTTCAAGGGGTAGAAACGATTTACACAGTGGGGCAAAGTCCCCTCTCTAATGCAAAAGTCTGTAGTCAATCAAAATGTCGAAAAAAGCGTGCACACCTTATGCCAAATGATTTCCAGCCAAAGCTCACAACAATGAACATGTTGTATCAATCATCGGCAAACATTACACTCAGACCACTGGATGGCTGCTTACAAGTGCGAGTCGTAGTAGATGGTGCTCGATGTCGACATAAGAACCGTACGGGTACCGCCGCCGATCGTTGCGCTCACTGGTCGCCTCAAGTCGAGCCCACTGCTGCAGGAACTGTTTGATATCAACAAGGATGCTACGCATGTCTTTTGCTGGGTTCCAATAGGACAGCTTCAGCATCTCCATGTTGGTCACACGCTGCATCATGGATCCCTACCAAACCACACACAGCGACTGAGAAATTTCTTTACGACACATCAGCACAGAATAAGCCATCACACAGTGCCATAAATGGTTGAAAGCAGTTGAAAACATTCAACTTATGCATTAAAAAACCAGCTACATCCAACACACAATAGCCACAACAAAAAAAATGTAAATCTTTGTAAAATTCAATGAATTAATAAATCGAAACATACAGTTATGACAAGGTCGGTAAGGTTTCTCGAGATTCAACCAGAAGTGATTCAAGAACATTATTATAGTGCACTACCGGTATATAGTTACAAACGGAAAAAAAACTATAAAGATATAGACTTGAAATCCATTTATAATTTTGTGCATTTCACGCTTTGGATGCTTATTAAATCCAAAAATATCTAATAACTGTCCACTGCATAAGATGTGAATGCAAATGAGTAAGAGCACACCTGTAGGCGTGGGCGAATGACTTTGACGAGAGGTGGATAAAATGGATACAAATCAATGGCAAAATCCTGCACATACAGCATGTACAGCACATATACACACCGTGTCCGGAAAAAAACATACCGAACATTATCGATTGTCACTTAAAGAAAGCATATCCAATTTTAATAATTTTTGGTACAAACATTTCTGGCACAACTCTGCTTCTGCAGTACCTGAGGAAAACAGAACCAACAAAATATGAGTTAAAATGAACAGAATTACGTCAAAAGGCATCCCCAATATTGTTGATTGACTTGAAGAAGAATTGACAGATTTTAATAATTTTTGGTGCAAACTTTTTTGACACCACTTGCCATCAAATGACCGTTCTAGTTCCCACCTCATAAAATGGCTGCTTCTGCACTAACTGAGAAAACCCGAAAAGGCAAAATAGTATAAGATAAAAATGCAATATTTCATTGGTTGTTGTTTCCCCAGGTAATGCAAAAGCAGACAAATGGGTGCGGTGGAAAATTGGACAGTCATTTGATCGCCAGTTGTGTCAGAAATATTGGTGTCAAAAATTATGTAAATCTGATAATCCTTCTTCAAGTTACAATCAAAAATGTCCGGGATGTTTTTTATCCGGAAAAGGTGTATATATGTCCAACTCATCCAATATGCTTATCTTGCAATCACCAACAGATAATATCAATATAAAATAAGACACAAGATATTTATTCGTCAGCCATATCAATAGCCTAATGGCTAAATGGGCAAATATCCGGTCCAACTCAGGCCGGCTAATTATCTGGCCGCCATCTATAGGTCTATTACATGTAAATCAATAGATGAATAAAGCAAAAAGCTGGCTTCCTGTGTATGCATTACCTCTGACATTTTTTTTTATTATAGACACATGTTCTGCCGATTTGAGCAGTAGCAAAGAGGAGTACATGAGATCAGTGTAATATTGAAAACCGACCGACGACCAACCTCTGTTCCTGGAAGAGCCTTCTTGGAAGAAATTCAAATGGCTATATCTCAGCCTCCGCAACCAATCATCCGATCCACTTCCAGTTTGGTTCTAGGGTGGGGTTGTCGGGGTCCGCCAATTTAACAGTGTCATTTATATTTACACCCAACTAACAAAGTTGCCATGGCAATGAAATTTGGGACAAAATTGGCTATAGCTCGGCTTCTGAAAAAGATATGTATCGGATCTTTAGTTGCAGTTGTAGCAGAAGCAATACGGTGTAGTAGTAGTTTTAGTAGTATCGTTTAGTGTGTGCGGAGTATACATTAGATTGGTTACAATTTAAAGTATTTCTTGTTCGAAATGACACCAAAACATTCTAACTACATCCGAAAATGGCATGGGTGTTCGTCGTACTGCTGCAGCAACATGATAACAAAACGTAAAAATCATACATGAAAATGATAACTGACTTACCAGTTGAAGTTCGATATAGCTGTAGCCAAAGTGTTCTTCTAGTACAACCAGATCTTGTGCAAGATCACTGTAACAGCACACAAAAATACAAATATGAATCACATCTTGTTGTCAAAAATAGATTCAAATTTCCATACAGGACAAATAAATAGCACCATACAAACTTCTACCCCCAAAAACACTAAATAGAAGTGAGAAAATGCATGGTTCCTACTACTCTGCAGAATTCATTTTCCCTGACTTTTCCAGGAAAAAAATAAATCGTTTCCCTGACTAATTTATTCACACAAAATACAATGTTGGTTTTCAATCGCTTGCAATCACACAAGAAACAAGGGTGGTGGAACAAGTTCAAAAGTGGAGGTACAAATAATCTGCAAGCGAAGCGTGCAGAAAAAATTTGAACTTATGTACACAGTCTGCATACTACAGTTCAAAATTTTTTCCTCATCTCTTTGCACCTTGGTACTTTTGAATTCCCTGACTTTCCCTGACTTCTCCTGATAGGAACCATGAAACGTGGTTAAAACAGTTAATGAAATCAAATAAGTGATTATAGTGCACATCACAGGAAGGCGAGTCAAAGTTTTGCACTGCAGGTTGTGAATGCAGAAAAGTGCCGAGTGACTTTAATCATTACTATTTTCCCTCTCATTAAATATATAGTTCCAAGAAAGATTAAAAATTAAAGACAGCAGTTGATCTGGAATGACTATCAGCCCAGCTGATCCTCAGCACAAAACTGTCATGCAACAGAATACTGATAAACTCTTTGCACATAATGCACAATGAGTAATAAATTCTGAAACACATAAGATAATTATTACTATACCGTAAGCCATACAGTCTGCAGACAATTTGCAATAATGTGATTATTATACATCCCACCTCATGGTAAATGCATTTCTACACTACCTTGTGAAATATAAATGTAAGCAAAAACTAACAATAATAACAAAAATTTAGGTAAATAAAAAACAATTCAGACAACCATTGCAAAAAATAATCCATATTACGCTAGATTGTGTTATACCCACACAGTCTAGTGTCACACCATTCACTGCAATGTTGGTCTGAAGTGCTTTTTTTCAATTTTACCAAAATGTTTGTTTGTTATTATATATTATTGGTCATCATTTGAGTAAATTATGAAAGAAAAAGAGACCCATTTTTTATGAAACACCGTGTATATGCATGACTAGCCATTAAGGCAGCTGCTGTGATTTGTAATGGTAATGGACACATGGCCTAATACTGTAACATCATTCCTATAATCTTATTTGACTGCACAGACCAAAATTTCATGGCCTGGTCCGGCCCAAAGTCCTTTTGGCCCGACTTGACCCAACCAGTTAACTACTTGTAATATTTTGGCGGCCTGGCCCGTAACAGGTCGGTGCAACTGAAGCCCAACCTGGCCCGGCCCATAGACAAAAATAAAAGGACAAAGTTTTGCTCAAATTCCATCAATCGATCATTAAATGACAACAGTCCAAAACTGCAAATAGTCAGCATCTTTAATGTCCTATAGGCCTATTTCAATAAAGCTTTAGGCCTGCTAATTAAAATCCGTAAGATTAGAATGCAAGAACAGAATGTTGTCTACAATGTCTGGTGTGAAGTTTGTTGCATCCAGCAGCAAAGAACGATTGCTCACTTGCAGCACTAGAGACAGAACTGCAAACACCTGACAAGAAAGTGGACCCGGGAGCCTCCCCTGTCGACCTTATGGACCCAGAGTCCATTTGTATCCATTATGCAAATCTGACAAAACTGTAACTTTTACGAACCTGGGTAAACAAACCTACTCGGTCCGACCTAGTCCGATTTTTATAAGAAATTTTAAAGCCGAGCTACACCCGTGCAGTGCTCTAATCTCATTATTACTATTATTATTACCTGCCAGGTGAGAAGTTGAACATTTTGACCGACCACTGGTAGATGTTATCATCAACTGGATCAGCAGTGAAACCGACCACCTGCAGCAAACAAACGAAGACCATGACATTTAATAGCAACATAAAACCAGCAGAACACCACTATGCATGCACTGGATGAGATGCGATCCACAATTAAGATACAGGTACAGCTTATGTGACAGAAATAGAACCAGGGTAATAACTAGAAGGCATATCTCTGCCAAGTGAAGTGATGTAAACACAAGGAAAGGGAAGGCAGAAGGAAGAGCCGCTTTGCTGCAGGGGAGGTAGGTTGATGTAACAGCCAGCCTTGCTGCTTGCGCTGTTGGTGCAATGACGTCATTGCTATTATTAGTCATGTACACACACACACGGAATGACGGACAAAACGACCAATCTCTTAATCTCCTCCAATGTTCACTACATTCACACTTGGCAGAGATAATAACACCATAACAACAACAACAACAACAACAACGTACTTCACTACAAATGTAAATAGAATGCTACAAAGTCATGGACAATGTAACACAATTAAAACCTTAAGCATGCAAAACCATAACACACATAAGTTAGCATGGGTGTCAGCTATTGCATCTGGTTGCTATTAACATAAGCGACTGGTTAATCAACTGCTATAACTTTAATTAATATAAACCAAAACAACCCCAATTAACATGTGAAGTCCTAAATGACAAACAAAATAAAAATATTGTAACATTCATCACTACCCGATATTAACCCCACTGGGAACCGAACCTAGGATTTCTCAAGTTTATGTCGGACATTCTAACACTAGATGAGTACTAAATAAACCCACTACTTTCTATTGCAGGAAGCAATGTTTAAGCAGCAATGTTCATTGCTCACTCACTTTCTCATCTTGTAAAATCTTGACAAGATCGTTTGTAAGAATGCCTGATGCAGCTGAACTGGTAAAGATCTGCTTAGCCTGATCTTTCTCCTGACCTGACACTTCAATATCAACAAAACAAACCAAAAACTACAACAATTTGTATGGTTTATGTGACAGTATCACAGACGTTACCTATAACACAAATGAGTTAAGGCACCAGAAAGCATTCTAACTAAACTGTAGCCCAACAAAATCCAGATCCACCGTACATCGATAAGTCAGAGTACAAAACAGAAATTGAACCAAAGCTCGACTGATATAATCATTTCGGCTTAATGCACAAGTGCCAGCGAGCCATGGTGACTACAGCATGTGTCATCAAAGTAGTAAATTGGCTAAGCTTCTTGATGCCAAGTCATGGAAATTAAAAATCGTACTATTCTCGATAGTATAGACTACAGTACTACAAGATCAGTGCTTTATTCCATTTAAAACACTTCTGTGGGAGCCAAAATCTAGTATATAGGCCTGTTAGCAAACTATCTCTCTCTAGTCGGGTGGTTGTGGATCGAAGCACGCAACCACAATTCACGCCAGGCTTCACAATTTGTGACACCTCCAAAAAGTCGTCAACCTTAATTCCAAGTAAGTGAGTAGGATTTAACATCTTGCCCGACACAGTATAGGTCATTCTGGGGACAGCCTTTTCAGGCAAAATTGCACATACACATAATAACAGAACAAAAGTTTAACCTTTAGCGAAAGTTTAACCTTTAAGTTTAACCTTTATAAAACACAAAACAACGTGAACCCAAAATTGTAAGAACTGCGTATTATGATCGTGCACATGTATTGGTAATGGCTGTTCGCATAATCTTCCATGTTATCCTCCAGACAGTCATCAATCTCACAATGCTGTCTATTGGAGGACAGGAAGGTTTAATTCCGGTCAACCTCTCAACACAGTCCACATAGTTTAGTTGAGGGCGGCCACGTCTTGTTGTGCCACGAGTTGGCTGGCATAACCCAAAAGTACTGGCATATGGAGACCGTGTGTTTCGTACCGTGCATTTTCTTGAAGAAAAATTCAGTGTTTAACTGTTTATTTGTAAACAAACACCAAAATTAATTGCTCAAACAGGTGAAAAGGTTTGACAGTATCCTCTACAATTGCAAACTGTTAACGCCTCCAAAGCTACGGCAGAATGGTGCTTCACAAACGTGGACATTACTATATTTATTTACTTATATTTACCATGAAAAGAACTGTATTCCGAAGATGTTGATGGCCCACTCTTGAGTTTCTTCATCTGTTCTCTCATTTCGTTCTCCTTCTGAGCCCAGCGTTTCTAGACACAGCGGGTCAGTAAGTGAGCTGTTAACGGCACATCAGCACTCAGCAACACAAAAGAGGCTATAAAGTACCATAAAAATGAGATCATAAAGAAAAATGTAAGTAAATTATATTATTACAAACTGCACTAATAAGCTATAATATAAAAATATAGAGCAGGTTACAGACACAGATTCACAATACACTTGCTACATGGACCACATAACATCCTGTGCACCGCCACTTTCTGTCTACAGACAAAATGTTTCTTTTCACTGATCACATCCGGCGGAATCCACTCACGCAACAATTACTGAAAATATCTCAGAAACATGTTGAATGTCTCTGCGGGGATGATAATGATAAAACCATCATCAAAACAAAATACAATAAAACACATCCAACTTCAGCCCTCAATTCGTGAGAAAAGATCAGATACAGCTATTCTCTGACTCATATCGACAAATATCCACTGTTACCGGCTACAGCAGCTCTACCTTACCTTACCTTACCTTCGGGGCAAGTTTCACTCAGCGCTGAGGAGACCATAATGGGCCCAATGTGCATCCCCGATGTGCCCAGTGGCTAAAACAATCTCTTGCAAGCCTTAGTAAACTTCAAGAGAGAAGACCAGTGTAGTTTGCTTAGGTCACTATAATCCATTAGGCCTACATGAGAACCTAGAATGTGATGTCAACAGATCATGGATGCAGTGCATCTACCAGGAAAATGCCGAGAAGTTTGCTCCTACTCTTACAGCAGCAGTCAACGTAAATACACGGCACATTTACATTATTTCACACACACTGCACTGCAATTTGTCAATGCTATAGAACAAAATAGGCAAAATCAGCCATCAACCAACCTTTTGCCGTGCCACATTCAAATCCCACTCAGTCGTAAAAAATTCATCTTCAGACAAAGCAGGAATCTGCAGTAAAAACATCAAAATAATTGGTTAATTACACACCTACCAACACAAACAAGATGACAAATAGAATCAGTTATAGTATAAAACAAATACCAACCGGACCGAAATTTCCTGGTCGACAAAACATCTGATCTGGCTATATATTTCAGATTTCAGCTTGAAGCAAAGTGCTGTTGAAAACTACCATCCCACATAAAAGCAAAACCTACAAACAGTATCCTTTGCAAACAACTGATTAGTTCGATGCCACAGCACTTTTTTAATACTATTTTACGAACCATTATAAGCACTGGTCAAATTAGCAATGAATCAAATCGGGTCATTTACAACACAAAACAGATCAATTGTACTGAAACCTGTTTCTGTTCACGTTAAATGTAAACGAAACAACAAACCTCTTCAATTTCGTCTTCATCCTCTTCCATGTTTTCATCCTAAAGCCATTCAGTATTTGCACTCGATACAATCGCAGAACAAATTATCGTAAAAGTTAAAACATAACCAATATGCAAAAAAGTAAACAATGACAAAACACAAAGCAAATGGTGTTAAATAAGACGAAGAACTTCCACAAGCCAAAACAACAGCAGATGAGAAGTAACTCCAGCAAGCAAAAGCCTTTACCATTACTGGACTTAATTTCCATCACAGTAATAGTAGTAAGGTAAACTGCCATACCCCTACTGGGATGTAAGTGGGGTGCTCATCTCCCTTTCTATGGCCGTTGAGCCTGTGGTTGGATAGACCACTGAGTCTGTGATGCATGGCCAGTGCGACGCCAGACCTACAGTTACCTTCCCAGCCACACAGTGTTGCCACCCTTTGACCGGTACCAAATTATATTGCTTGATAAACAAAGGCACATGTGTGTGAACAACTTGCCCAAGGTTGTTACCCGGAAGTGCACCAGGCGGGAGTCGAACGGCAACCTCAGGGTTAATAATAGTAGTGGTAGCAGCCAAATATCCAAATATTTCTAAGGCATATGAAAATGAGCATCACCAGGCACCAGAGTTACTCCTGAATGAGCAAGAATGCCATGGCAGAATCTTTGGGGACCAGTGCAAGTGTTTTCCACAGGCAAATGCCTTTTTTGTCACACAACTAATAGCGACAAAACACTGGAGATTAAATAGAAAAGCAACAACTCCCTGCAATTCACTATGCCATATGCACTGCAGCTTAATAACACTTATCTACTACCATCTAGGTGCTTCACAAAGCCAATGCACAGACAAATGCTACAGAACAGAGCAGCAACTGCAAAGCAGTGATATAATATGCACAGACCTCAGAGTTTGCTGGGCTTTCCTTCTGATCATTCCAGTGTAATGATGTCGCCCTATACAACAACGTACAACAAACTGCATGAATCGACTGGCGGATAATATTTATTATTCATCGTTAACTTACTAACAAATGGTAACAAGTTTCAAAAAACTACTCAGTACTGACAACATTTCTGTTTACCAGGTTTACCTATTTACCATCCGCATTTTTATTTACAAAAAATACCAAGTTTTACTTATAACTAGAGCTGTCAAGGCGTTAATTTTTTTAACGCCTTAGCGCAGTGCGTTAATTTTTTTAATGCATTAATTAACTCGTAAATTAACGCACCCAATCCCGTCGAGATGGAGAACAGGAGGTAAATTACCCCGGGCCCAAGACGTTTATGGGACCCGCCTGTAGAATATAGAAAGTAAGAAAAATGAAAAAAGAGTTTTAAAAACACATATAATTTTTATTTTTTAAACATATTTAGACTATTTACTATTTAACTATTACAGTATTTTTATTTTGTATATCATCTATTGTCCATCATAGAGTCCATCATTTTGTCTGTCTTTTGTCAGTTTCGTGCGTATGTTTGGAAACTCAAATCTTATGAATTTTCAGCCCAGCTGTGAATTGTCCACGAT
>Ga0209367_1007864_pt1 | contig 14661 bp, 6 predicted proteins | sample WorMetLIZISLAND2_FD_187412 | JGI IMG/M metagenome (GOLD analysis project Ga0209367, IMG submission 187412) | Marine gutless worms symbiont microbial communities from Max Planck institute for Marine Microbiology, Germany - Olavius geniculatus... ... | reverse complement strand
AGTAACGGTGCGAGATAAGGCCTAGGTTACTATTAATCACTAATAGGAAATCGTATACTGGCTTTCGATTGGCGCTGAATTCAATGACCTTGGATGACCTTGAACGCCGAAATAGGGGGTTTTACAGATTTTTTCCTCGATATGGGGCTGCGCAAGTCTATATCATTCACAAGGAGGCGCCACCGTCGCCAACGCCACAAGCGCCTATGGCCGATGTGTATTATGGTATGATATGCGATTTTCGAAACTATAACTACTAAACTGGAAATGCTATAGGCTTTCGCGCGTCTCGTGAGCTTTTCTCAAATTTCTTGTTTTTCTTGTTTTGTGTGCTTGTGTTTTTTCTGCACTTTGAGTTTGAGAATAAAGATATACACAAAACACAGGACACCAAACTCCTTCCCATGTCTTTGGCAAATAAAAACATTTAAAAATTGTTTTATACAGTGTAGACTTTAATATAGCACTCCAGTCCACGAGAATGGGTTTTACGCGGTTTAGCTAGCACTCAGCAGCAGCTGAAATGTGAAATGCGTTGATGAGTAGTGGACGAGGCAGAGACTGCTACAGTACTGAGTCGCACATGGTGACAGCATTGCGGTGCTAAACAGAGAGAGCTTGACGTTATCGTAACGCCGAACGCGCCGGACAGACATCATACGCTACAGCGACCCAGTCTGACCGGTGTGCATCCAGTAACAGATGTTATCCGGCTCCATTAGAGTAATTGGATCGCTCGCAAATCGGCTTAAAAAGAACCTGGAGAACTAGCTGTGCGCTGCTGTACCGTAACCGTCAAATCTCCGTCCGTCGTTAAGCCGGTCCGCGCCGAAAACAAACTGAACTACAGGGCAATGCATGGTTTGACAGTACTGTTTTCGATCATTTCTGCAACTGGTTTCAATCAGGGATATGTACATCTTACAGAATTTGGGTTTACCCTTGCATGCAATATGGTTGACTACTGCATGGGCAGGCCTACGTCAAGAACAGTTGGATGGGGTTCGTTTCTAACTAGATATTTCTATGTGTTTTACCGTGCAATGGGCGTGACAAAGCGCTGTATTTTGCTATCGAAAGCTGTCTGTTTTCAATGCGTCGGTTGGAAATACGCAGGAAGTAATTACAGGAATAACTAGAAAGCAATCATAGCTCGCAGGTACCTCCGCCAAGGCAATGCTATTCGCTAGGTGGCGTCACCATCTTCGCTTTGCCAGCGGTTTTGCTTATGCCCTCTTTAACGCAATGGTAACGAAAATTTCAAGGTGATCCAGAATCCAGGATTCCTGGTGGATCGCCCCCAAAATTGAACCACCTGCAGCTTATGCCACGCCCGACATACGCTCAAAATTTCAGAAAGATCCGTCCATAACTTTTCGAGTTATCTTGTACATACACACACACATAGCCCAGCGTCTTCGCTCCTCGGAGCCCCAACTTCAGCGACTTAGTTCTAGGAGAACGTCCCCAAATTTCGGCTGGAATACATCACCGCGCGTAATTTTGTCACTTATATTTGTTGCCACCCTAGCGTGTGACATGATGTAACCCGAAAGCACGATTGTAAACATAAACAAAATCGTCAAGCTTTGCCCAAGGCTAAGTACTGTCCGCTGGTAGCCGCAATCGCTTCCATCGGCAGTAATAAAGTGGCGCCTTTTAGCGAATAACATTTCATAAACTCATACCAACTGGTTCAAGCAATATCTTGCACACGAGGAACACACAAAAACGCATGTGACTTTGACCTTTGATCTATGATCTTGATATTTAATAGGGTTCTACTTTCTAGAGGTTGTCAAGGTACATTTTCAAGCAAAATTTCACCAAGCTAAGTGCAGCGATTCATGACTCATCGTGTTCACAAAGAAAATTGGCGACGATGCTGAGACAATACTGCCGTCACTTTCGCGGGCAGTAATAAATGCATCGCACGGTCTATTTGCTGCGACAGTAATGGGGTGTTTACACGATCCAGCAAACGTCCAGCAAACGTTAGGCAATTTACGTGTATTTTGAATACATTTGCTGGAAGTTTGCTGGACGTTTGCTGGATCGTGTAAACACCCTATAAGGCGGCGCTCTTGTTCTGCGTGATGTCAAGTGAACTGCAAAATGCTGTGCACGTAATGCACTCCTTGCACCTGTCTGCAGCCGACATTGCACTTGAAAAAATACCCAGATGCAAATTGATGGATAGGTACTTTACCATATTTTGCGTCAGTGACTGCACTAGGCCAAACTGTTTGTTTTTTTCGTCCGTAAACTGGGATGGCTTTTGATCCTATTAATAATGCCTGAATAAAAAATAACGAAGCGAATAAACTGATTTATTGTTTACTTTAGCAAAAGCAAACATTTTTTAGAAATTGTTTTGTGTATCTAAGTGAGGAATATCGATCGAACAGTACACATTTGAGTACTTGTTTTAGGCTTTCTGTGTTTTTTTCGTATTTCACTTCACTCATGGCAATTTTTGTGGGTTTATCAGACAAAGTGTAAACTCTATGCACGGAATCGACCGATAGTTAGAGATCCAGAAAAACCAAAAAAAATATAAAAATTCCTTACGCCTTTAGAATATGGTGGGACAACTTTATTGCATGAAATATTATACTTATCCGACTAACTAGAAATTTAGAACGTTAACGTATGTTCGCGGTGAATAACATTCGGCCGTTGGACTGATCGCTGCAGATAGGCCTACAATTGCAATATAAGCTTAATATAATGACCGCCCAGACTTCAGATAGCCAAATGTAACGGAATAAGCGAATGATTCTTTCAGACTAATGAGCTGCAGCATTAATGCATTACCAATTAGGTCTACAGGTTGCGGTAAAAAAGTAGCCCCTCAAGTTTTTTTCGATGTTTTCTTAGCAGCCGTTTGGAATTTAGCTGTATTTAATGAAATCTTCTACATCTAATCGCCGAGCAAAATGTGCTTCTGTTAAAAATGACAAAATTATGGACTTTTAACATGACCGTTTACCGATATTTCAGCATTAAATAGCTACAACACCAATTCAATAACATCGTTGAAACAACACACTGTTAACTAATGATCAGATGCCAGAACTTTATTGTTACTGTGAATGTTCGAAATGTCCACCGCCAGCTCCAAGCTTCAACACAAGTCTTCAGTCTCTTAATTTGATAACTTTTTCGCAACCTTGTCGATCGGTCCTTGTGGCAGGTAGCCGGTTGCCCCAGATAACCTGAAGCGCTTCCTTGACTTCAGCGATTGTTTTCGGCTTTGTTTTAAGCTTGGAGTAAGCCTCCAACATTGCACTCCATACGCGGTAGTCCATTGGGCTTATATTCGGCGAATTTGGAGGCCACTGGTCCTTTGTGATGAAATCTGGACAGTTGGCTCTCAGCCCCTTCCGTGCGCTGCGCGCTGTGTGTGCTGCCGCGCCGTCTGCTGGAAGATGAACCCAGTTGGCAGCCGGCGATTGTTTTATACAAACGATGATTAAGTAATAATTTATAAACAAAATAAATTACGATTTATCAAAGCGTCACTGTGACGTCATCGGCAGAAACTTTAAATTAAATAGCATTTTTAGCTTAAACATTTTTAGTGCTAAAAATTGGCAGGTGGTCATATTCAAAAGTCTATAACTTCGTCGTTTTTTAAACAGAATCATATCTTCCTTGGCAGTTAGATGTAGGAGGTTTTATTAAATACAGCTGTAAAATTTCAAATTAAAATTCTAAACTATCGCTGAGAAAACAGCGAAAAACTTTAGGAAGCTACTTTTTTGCCGCACCTTGTAGTGCGTTTTATTACATGTCTAACTTTCTGCTGCACTTCATTAACTAAAGTAGGCCTAGCATTCTGTCGATGTAAACTCAGCGATCAGATCAATCTTCCCGCATTAGCCTACATGTATATTAAAGCCCTCGTTTAGTGGCCCAGGAACATTCTGACCAGTTTTATGTAACGATATCATTTAATACGCGGCCGTCTGCTATTAGCCGTCACAATGACGGCGTATTGGGATGATGCCGTGTGGCGCGACGGGATCGGGTGTCATACATTTACCGTGCACGGGGAGAGATTAGGATTTCTCATGGTGGGCGAATTATTAACGCACCCCGCACACGCAAAACTCTCTGTGACGGCAAACATTTACGGTAAAGATATAGTCGCCCGAAGAGACTTTTTCTCCGGGCTGATCCTAAAATAGCACACGGACAGTCGGATGAAATACCATAGGCCTATTGCCTGCGTGCAAGATGAAGGGCGAGTGTTTGATATGTTGCGATGTCGGCTGATGATGGTCACTGCGGGTTAACCCGAGGCGACTGGACTGGCAGTAATCTTGTGCTATGATTGACCCGGTAAGACCGGCCATGCCGCCGCTGACGCTCGTTGCCTTAGTAACAACCTCATCAACGCACGCTCGCGCCGCATCCCACTGTGTGTTATTATGTCCCGTAATCGCATGTTACTGTGAAAGGCAAACAAGGGCCAGAGTCACTTGACACTGTATATGGACGGCGTCGCTTTGGCCCAGTGAATGTAGCCGAGTTTTTTTGGTTCGAGTCCAAGTCACGAAAATAAGGACTCTAGTACTACACATAATTGCTAAAGCAAACACATACTAAAACACAGATAAAATATGCAGTAATTTTTTTCAATAAATTAAAATGTATAAGCAAACTAAAATAACAAAAAAATGTTTACCTACTTCGAAGTTATGAGTACGAATCCAGTGGGTTCGACTCTGTGTCACATAGGTCCGAGTTTTAGTGCCAGTCATGAAAATAAAAACTCTAGTTCGACTCCAGCCTACTGTCGTACTTGTGTGGCCGCAACTTGCAATGAAAATTTTTTACTGGGGTCCCGACCATTACCGATGTTTGTACCACATCTACTCCACTTACTTGGATTTGTTGCGATCGGTGGTACAAACATCTGCCCTACGACATGCTGTATACAACAAATCCGCCACGAATTTAATACAGGCTCAACTTTATTCCTTCGATCTGTGGTAGACTTATTTTCAAAAAGCTGTGTAACTTGTTGTACGATGGTTGCTTACTGTAGACTACAACAATCCACGACAGTTCGAAGTAAGTGAAGTCATAACTTAAGGCCCAAACTCTACTACTTTTCTTTCATTTGTTGTGAATTTATTAGACAACAAGTCGCACAACAAGCTGTGCAACATCTTGGCACTTAAGATATGGACTTGTGGTAGAGTTTGGACTTATTATAGATTTACGTTTATCCTACTGCTTACTGTACGCTAGGGATGGGCCACAAATGGATTTGTATGTCATAATTAATGTTGCTCATTGATGACATTGACGCATACACCACACTTTCATCTAGCGCGTTCCCACGTTAACCCACCTCAGTCGAGGCTTCAACCGAGGAAAGCTTACAGGTATTGTACTTTAATGATGACATATATATGCAGTTTCATATGACGATTTACTGCGCTCGGGCGAGCGGGTTTACCTTTCGTCTGCGCTGCATGGGAGAAATCTGATGCATTATAACTGCTGTGAGGCATAACGAAGCTTTCTCTGACTTCGTGTGTCTTCTCTCCACCATCAGAATTATGTCTTACCTACAACCGTTTCCACAATTCCACCTTGGCTTCTCAAACGCCGTAACTGTAACTTCAGTTTTTGCTGTTACGATAAAACAACTACTAATCCTGGAGTGTTCAAACGCAAATTCTTTGAGCTTCGCTCAAAGTTTTCACACTATCTAGAGATCTATACAGATGGGTTTAAGGATGGAATTAGAACAGCTGCCGCTGCTATTGCACCTAACTGAGTCAAAACGGTTCGCTTACCTGACAATGCTAGTATTTTTACTGCTAAAATTTATGCACTGGACATGGCGCTAGACATCATCTGCCGTAGACTACAAGAAGCAAAGATTGTGTAGTTTTCTCGGACTCTTTGTCGAGCTTACAAGCAATTGAGAGCTGCAAAGTCAAAAATTCACCGATTTTAAAGATCCTGAAGGATTACAACCAACAAATTAACAATGGTAAATCTATAAATTTTTGCTGGATTCCCAGCCACGTGCATGGGTATCCGAGGAAACGAAGATGCTGACATCGCTGCTAAGGCAGGATTGGATGTCGCCATCACCAACATGAGATTTCCAATTCCAATTAGCGATTTGTTAACTTGTGTCAACCAGTTGTGTGTTAAAGAATGGCAACAACTGTGAAACTAATGTACATCAAATAAACTCTACAGTGTGCAACCGGTCATTGGTAACAATATCAGTTCATCACTAAGCCGCTACGACTCAGTCCTATCAACCGTCTTCGAATTGGTCATACAAGACTTACAAACCCTTATCTCCTAAAGGGAGAGAGTCAACCGGTAGGTGAAGCTTGCCATTCTCCGCTCACAGTCAAGCACATTTTGGTAAACTGCACCCGTTACAGTGCAGCACGTCAGATATATTTTGGAGTGGACACACTAAGACGTTTTTGAAAATGTTGCATCTCGCAACATCATCGCTTATGTAGAAAATATAAACTTTGACAATCGTATATAATGTTGTTTTTACATTAGCTTAATAGCCTTGATTTTAACAAGCATTCTAACTTTGCTTTTTATACATATATTAAATGCTTTTAATTAATCTTAACCACGTATGGCACTGAATGGCCTATTTTATGCTGATGTGCCGTTAAGAAACTACTCACTCACTCACTCTCCGCCATCGTCAAAATGCTGCAATAGAAAGAGGAGTATGCCAAATTAGTGAGAATTAAATCAAAATTGTGTTTTAATCTATTGCGGCAAACAAACAAAGCAACTTTGCTAAGTTTGCTTTTACAGCGTTTAGACCTACATGTAAACTAAGTAAGTGAGTAATTTAAAAGTTTATATAATATGTGCATCTATTCACGACTATGTACGACAGATCTGTACAGACTGACAAAAAGAGAAAAAGTAACATTAAAAATACAACTTATTGACGCAAATATCAAATCGCCACCTAACAACTTTTGAACGATAAGTCCACAAAAGTTAAGCAGCTTAGGTCAAGTTTCGTTACCTGTTGCACACAACAGCAAATTCAAGTGATTCTGTTGACCCTTCAGCACTCACTGTTATTTTGTTTGATCTCTCACAAAGTTGAGTCCAAACTGCACTTACTACAATTTGTCTTGGATATGATATACTACAAGCTAAACAACTGGTTGTACAGCACGTCCGCAGCAAACCGAAGTAATGGAGTTTGAGTTCTGCGTATCAACCTGTTATACCACTCCAGGCAGAATGGCGGAGATCGGCAATAGGTGTGCGACCATGCGGTGAAGCGGTTAACAAGTCATCGCTCAAGACCTGCAGCCACACCGGCTATGCCATCAGCACATATCACACATCAGTAATATTTGTCATCTCGGACAGACGCGACATGATCGATTGTCGTCGTGATTTCCTCCATCACAGCATTTTTATTGCCTCTCGTTGGCGGCGACAACTGTTCTCTCTTTTCGGCAGCAAAAATTTGTGGCAGTCCTGTAAAACGTCCAACTCATGAACACAAGACATTCAAATCGAAAAATAACGTGAGAGGAAGTTTTCCGCTTCCCAGTCCCCAACCAATTACATAGGCGGTCATCTAGTTCGTTGCTATATACAGCCGTCTGGACAGCCGTCTTGTCGAACGGCCGTCAAAACGGTCGTCAAAAACACCAACCGTTCGGACGGCCATCCGGACCGCCAGTGTGACCCGTCCTTAATGCTTCGACCCTACCGCTACTTCGCTGCAGCCGCCAGCGAATTTGTTGCATTCAAAACGCTATATTAGCAATTATATTCATATATGTGTTGCAAAGTCTTCAACACTTAACTTGAGCTAGAATATCATCTACATTTTTAATCTCAAAGTTTGGAGTAGTTTAGACTATTGATTGCTCCCTCAACTTTATGGTCTGTGCCCCTGCTGTAGCTTATAAGTGTTGCCTCTATATATACTCATATTGTCTGTTCAATTTGTCACTGTTAAATCTTGCTGACGAGATCAAGATTTATTACTTAACAGCCCGTTCTCGTCATCCCACGCGTTGTTTATCCCAACGATTTCAGCTACATCAACTGCAGGATTTTGCCCGAGGGAAACACATCAACGGAGTGACAGAGGTATATTATATTAACCTATGTTGTTGCCTCAGGTTGCAGAAAACATTTTTGTGTTCTATTAAAAACTAATAAAAGCTGTCACTTGTCTATTTTCGCCGCAGACAAATTGTTGTCGATTCATCGATTCATCAGTCTCAAAATCGACAGATCAACAGATCGATCTGTTTTTTGTGTGTTTAGATGAAATAGCTTACTTAATAACGTTTCGACTTTAGCTGTCAATTAAAAGTTACGTAGAAATTCAAGTTCTGTTTCATTTTTTGTCGCTTGTTTACTGTACAAAATATATCACTTTATTTAGTGACTGGTAAATGTAAACGCTATTCGGTGCGAAACCAATACCATTTTAAGGATTTCCACTACTTTGAACACGAAATATGACCTCTCCTGCATAACAGTATTAATACTGCTCATTTTATTATGTTTTGATTTAATTTTGAAGCTGGGCATAAGCTTACTGGAAACGTTAAACGTTTTCCTCGATATATCTGTGTATGTAACAAAAAGTCGTAAATTTTCAGAAAAATTAGTTTCTTCTGTCTAAAATATTTTTCTTTACGATCGTTGGTGCAAAGCTGTTTTTTTATCTGCGACGTCGTTGGTTACAAAAAATAGACGCAATACTAAGTTGCAATTTTTGACAGACATTGTAAATTTCCTACAGCAGAGATCATTGTTGCTCACAATGTCAATTTTGCCTCTCAATTTTCCCCGAAAAAAAATTTAGCCCTAAATTTTGTATTATTAGACGCTTTTTCGACAATAAGAAAATTTTTCGACAACTGTACAGCAGCCAATTTCTTTTTTGGGAGAGGGGAGCAATTGTCTTCCCTACACTACTATTAACTTTTGTGAAACCTTCGATGCTTAACAAGTCCCGTCTAGTATGCATGGAAACTCTAGAAGCGTAGAGGCGTGGGCTGAAGCCAGATCGCTGCGAGACGTGGCATTGGGTGACATTCGTCGTCGAAGTCGTCACTTGTCGTGCTTTTTTGACTTCGAACAAAACCCAAACTCCACTTGCTTCGATTTGTTGTGGATTTGTTTAGCATCAAGTAAGCGACAAGTGGAAGGAATGGAGCCTGAGCTTAAGATGATGAACAAGAACTAGCGGTGGCATCAGTGTTTTGTCTCTGACAATTCGTTCACTGTAGTGAAATCTAATGGCGAACGATTGTCGTTCGATGACGGATTAACGGTTACTGAAATGTCAGCGATAAAACAAAACTAGAGAAAAATGTGAACCCGGTGCATGCCGTGTGTGAGATTATTGCATTGCTCTTGCCTAACCGTTACCTCAACCCTAACGTTTGATTTTCTCGGAGCTAAACAAATAGGCACACCGGTTATCCTACGCCGGGAAACGTTTACACCAAAGCTTAGCACGCCTACTTACGGGACGGACGGACGGGCAAGTATTGCGTTGCGGCCTACGACGACGTCAGTGCATAAAGGTATAATAGCATGTATTTATATAACCAGTTAATGGTGCTTTGGTGTGCAGAACGTGAAAGGCATCAGGACAGTTGGCGTTGACTGACACCGGCTGATGAGTCAGATGACGCTGCGACCGGAAGTCGGTGAGAGGAAGACGACGACGGCGACATCTGGCGGCGCTGAGGCGGACTGGCGTCGCGAGGCGCTCATCTCTGGCGGCGTGATTGCCGTGCTGGTGCTCGGGTTCCTCTGTCTCGTCCTGGGCGCCGTCTATGCCTACATCTACTTCACACGCATCAACCCGCGAGCAGCCAACCGCGTCGTGCACGGACGCAAGTACGTCGAGCAGCCGGCGCCCGTCGATGACTCCGCACAAAGCACGTCCACGCACTTGTTCCTCTTCAAGAAAACCTAACGCTTATCTGTATTCAGAAAAAAACGTTCCGCCGATGTATGCTTAGCTATCGAATTAATCTTCCTGCAGCACGTGTACATTAAAGCCCTCGTTTACTGGAATGAATCCCAAAAAAACATCCCCGACATTTTCGATTGTCACTTGAAAACCAGTTAACACATTTTGATAATTTTTGGTACAAATATTTTTGACACAACTTGCCGTGAATCGATTATTCAGTTTCCACCTCACCCGTTGTTTGTTTCTGCACTACCTAGGGAAAGCAGATCAAGCGAAATATACTTTGAAATAAACAGAAAACCCGAAGAAAAACTCTCCGACATCATCGATTGTAACTCGGAGAAAGATTAGCAGATTTCAATAATTTTTGGCAAAAATATTTCCGACACAACCGGCTATTAAATCACAGTTTAAGTTTTTACCGCACTCAACGTCTGCTTATGCACTACCTGGGAAAACCAGACCAAGCACAATACGCGTATGAATGAATGAAAAGACGTCAATAAATTTTACCTATCCAGATTTGTGGGCCGCAACAGCCAATCTGTTGCACGTTTTGACTATCGTGCCTCAGTGTCTTTATTAGATGACGATTAGGAATGATTATAAATTTAAGAAGTAACTGGTAAAGCTTGAATTGGTCTTGAACAAAACATTATCGATATTGCTGTCAATAAATGGAGAAAGCGGCTTGTCTGTTTCAAAAATGTAAACAAGCTGTGTTTTATGTGTTATGTTGATTAATTAATCATACCACATCGAGTAAAAAAGCAATATTTTGTTGGTTCTGTTTTCCCCAAGTAATGCAGAAACAGACATTGCGTAAAGTGAAGAATTAAAAAGACATTTGATAACTAGATGTTTCAGGAATATTCGTACCAAAAGTTATTGAAATTTGTTAGTCCTTTTTAAAGTTATAATTGAAAATGTTTGGGAGGTTTTTTGGGACACAGTGTACATACGAGTACAATAGTCGTTGTAACTAAAAATGTCCAGTTTTCTTCTAATCACTATTTACCCTAAAGCCTGCGGTTTCTATCAAGCGCAACGAACGCAAAATGCAAGGAGAGAAGCGATGTCTATTTTTGCGTTGCGTCCGTTTATCCGTCACCGAAGTGGCTGTAGCCCGCTTAATTTTTTTACACAAATTACGAACTATTTTGGATGACATTTACGAGGTGCGACTGTGGTTCAAGGACTAAATGATCAATCAGATGGTGATTTGGATCTGAATCTAAGATTTCTCAATAGATGCATGTGGTAGGCTCTTAGTTGTATTAATTCTACAGCATTCACTATAAGGCTATACTATTTACGGCAAAGGTTTAAGATTTCTGATCGCTTCTAGTTTAACGTATAATTGTGCATAGCTACTATACGATCATGACTGCTATTGCTACTTTAAGAATATTGTATTGCGGTTGTGACAAAATGTATAGTTCTGTATTTTTGTGGCCATTTACACGTATAAAACTATCTTAAACATGTATAATACTGTTCTCCAAATTAAAAATAAAAGAGTGCTTTCAAATCTTCCTCTAGTGATAAACATTATCTTTATCGTTCAAATCTATTTATTTTGCGTGTATGCGCAATTTCTTACATAACAGATATGTATGTCTGTTTCTGTAATCTGTATGGTCTGTCTATAGAAAACGATTGCGTTCTAAGATGAAAATAACAACGACCGGTGTCTGGGCGATTTAGCTACATTTTAGTAAATCTATCACTGTTGCCAGTCACGTAACATGTTGCTTAGGCCAAGAATAAACTAGGCCTATCAAAAATGAAATTTAGATCTCTAGCAACAGTTTCAGAAAAAAGAGAAAAGAATGTAGCTCTACAAATGGTAATCGGAACTTTTGTTTGAAAGAAACTTTTTAGCCACCGACGTTTCTTACAGGAACATTTTGTTTTAGCACGCCATCCATAAACCATTTTTGAGTTCTAACTTGCCGAAAAACGTCTCACAGATATGGCTCTTTTAAATTAGAAAAGTCATATATTGTTGAACGATTTTATGCACTCGATAGACGGATATGATGGTTTAACACACTAATTGCACAGTCGCCCACGGTTGTTCATGTAAGATAGATTGTCGTTCGTTTAGTCACGCTCGAGTCCACACGTAGTGACGTGGAGTTATCAATTCGTTACACAACTGCAGACTTACACGGATGTGTGTAACTGTTTATGAAAAACCCACCGCAGAGCTATACGGAACATCACACGTCATAATTTATGGGATCGTACAGTTTTACCTGCACTCACCTGACACAGTTGAACTTGGTGCCCGGTCTTAACGGCGGTACTCGATTCGATACCCGTAGGGATGGAAGGTCGAGTTTATTTAGGTGTTGGTTATATACCGACATGGTTTACCTGTCCACATGCAGTCACCAATCCTAACAGTAGGTCTAATCACTTGATAGCGACCCGACCGAGAGTTGAACTTACAGTCCAAGTCCAACGTTCTAATATAGCCTAACTGTTTCGCCACCACTGAATCCGCCTGTAGTGCTAGAGATAGGTAATACGAGTTCAACCGCGAAACAAAAAAGTTGAAGCTGCATAGTTTCATGATGCATTAGCATCAATTTTAAGTTTGTCGTCATGGCGTCGTCGGTTGCCTAGGCGACGGAGTTGTCTGCAGCGAAGAAATGCGGCTGCTGGGAGTAGACGCGTCTGACGCCGGTGGTTGCTATGGCAACGGCCTGTCGCACTTGCTGCAGCCAGGGCCGGCGTTCGTTGAAGCGCTGAGCCAGTGCCAGACAGCGCGCCGCGTAGTCACGTGATCCGAGGCCAAGCTGGTTCTCAAACGATCTCAGGGTGTCAACGGCGAGATCGTTGCCCGATCTGGCTGAGCGCTGTCCGACGTTCGAGTACATAGCCGGGAGTCGAACCGGCGCGCCAACGTCTTTGCGCTGCCTCACCTTAATCATCATCATCATCATTTTACATCCTTTTCACAATTTAAAACGCGAAATTGTCCGAAAATGTTTTAGAGCGTATTTGAACTTTTTGCAAACGTTTCTTACGTGGTTTCATGTCAAATGTAAGACACAACATTCGCAAAACGTTTCTGCAAATGTTCTCTTCGTTTTGAGTTACAAAACACGTTTAGTAGCTTGAAACCGTATTAAAAATAGGAAATCGTTAGGGCATACACTGAAATAAATAAAATACTTTTTTGAAAAGTGAAAGTGTTTTGCTGTGGATGTAACACGCACGTCTTTTCTCCGACGTATGGTAATGAAAATGCTAACAAAACGTTTTGCAAACTTTGCAAAAGTGTTTGAAATCATGTCTATTTAAATGTATCTACGATTGTATTTGTGTGAATAAACAATACCAGTGTATAACGAAAAAACCAAGACGCAAGTGCAAGAGTCAGCAAACAAATTATTCCTGTAACGATTATGTACAAAAATGAAATATACGAAATACTTTTTATAACTGGGACACCACTAGCAGTTTGTAAGCCGATAATTTTAACTAGTAAGCAGATGAATAAAAATTGTGTCGTTGAACAATTTTGTAAAAGTTTACAGGATTGACCTTTAGTGACCTCTACTAACCGACTGTCTGATGATGACCTTCTTGAACGTCTTCTTCGACGTTCGTCTACCATCGACCGCCGGACTGCCGACGTTCACTTCAGTCTCCTCCATCCCGTCAGTCTGTCCACCTGCAATGCGCCTATCTGTTCATTACTTATTTCGCGCAAAATAGCAATAAATTCGGAGCTCTCTGAATAAACTCAGGTTGAAACAGTGACGATAATAAACTCCACAAATTCATCAACTTACATATCAGTAATAACAAACAAACGAAAATCGTTTCGATAGAAGGCAAACAGCAACTACCACAAAAGTTTAACAACTAAATTAATAAAGGTTGTAGGCCTCAATTTGATAAATAAATACTTCAAAATTGGGAAATCCACATAAGAAAGATGACGGGTAAACTATATCAAGTTAATTTTTTTAGATTCGGTTCGAAAACGTCAGGTTTGTAAGCAGAAATTGCAAAAGTGCAATATAATTTGCATAAAACCATTATAAGTTTCCTTAAGAAAAACACCCACGAATCAAAATGTAGTGACTTGCAGTCTTGGATGCTTTGATTTTCATATTTATTTTCAACTTAAAGCATAAACCTCATTCACAAAAGCTCGTGAATCAAAAAATTAACAAAAATCAGACTTAGTAAAATATGAAGAAAATAACTTTCAGCAAAATCGCTAAACATTAATAAAACAGTTACGCGAACAACTGACGCATAACTAAATTGGTGACTTAAAGAAAACAAAAAATTTAAGGAAAACTACAGGAAAATATCTGTAAAAAGTTTCGTAAATTAAGATCTGTCACTTTATAGCGGTATCATCTTTTCTCACATTGTTTGGCATCACAGAGGTCAAACATTCCCTGAGCATGGGCAGCGCTAGCAATCTGAAACTAGAGAACAACTCGGGCAAGGACCAGGGCACAGGAGAGGACAGGGGAGCAGCCAACGGGGGGGGGCACAGGGGGCCCGCCCCCCCCCGAAACTCTCAAATTTTTTTTCCATAAATGTACGCGTAAGTTAACGGCGCAGCTCTAGACATTGCGTGACGTCATTAAGCGCACTTCCGGAATACGTAATGTAAAAAAATAAATATTGATTTTGAG
>Ga0209367_1007863_pt1 | contig 14662 bp, 8 predicted proteins | sample WorMetLIZISLAND2_FD_187412 | JGI IMG/M metagenome (GOLD analysis project Ga0209367, IMG submission 187412) | Marine gutless worms symbiont microbial communities from Max Planck institute for Marine Microbiology, Germany - Olavius geniculatus... ... | reverse complement strand
GCCGGCGATTGCTTGAAAAGAACGACAATTTAGTGATAATTTATAAACAAAATAAATTACTGTTTGTCAACTCGTCAATGTGACGTCATCGGCAGTAACGTGGTAACCGGTTTTTGAAAATTAAATAGCATTTTTAGCTTAAACATTTTTTAATGCTGAAAAATCGGTAGGCGGTCATGTTCAGCAGTTTATAATTTCGTCGTTTTTCAACAGAACCATATTTCACTTAGCTGTTGAATGTAGAACGTTTCAGTAAATAAACGTGTAAAAGTCCATGTTAAAGTTCCAAGCGGTTGCTGAGAAAACGGCAAAAAACTTTAGGGGGCTACTTTTTTGCCGCACCCTGTACAGCAGCTTTGTCTACCGCCCCTACAATGGCTGTATACTAGGTCGTAATTTGTCGAACTGTTTGATACTAAAAAAATTATAATATTGGGAATAAGTAGACGAGCCAATGCCCAAAAAAGTTTATAAGTTTTGCGTCGCAGTCGAGTGCGTCTTTTTCACATCGCCATGATAAGAATGCAATCTGAGAAGCAAATAATAGGCTAGCCTATAAGCTTACATGACGCTGTTTTAATTTTTTTAAAAATTTTTCAGCGCGTCATAGCCATCGCAATTCTGACCGTCCGTCTGTCTGTCCGTCGCACGGGTGGATCAGTCAAAAACATTGCAAGCTAGGATCACCAAATTTTCACCTTCGGCTGCCTAAAAAACTCTAGTTCCAAGAACCGTAAAGCTTTTCCATAAATTTGAAGGGGGTCACCCCGAACCAAGGTGCTAAATGAGAGAGGGTGGAAACAAATTTACTATTTTTAGCCAATAAGTCGCTATATCTCAATAACGGTGCGAGATAGGACCTAAGTTACTATTAATCACCGATAAAAATCGTAACTGGCTCTCGATTGCCACCAAATTCAATGACCTTGGATGAGCATGAACGTTAAAATATGGGTTTTTATGGACTTTATGGCTTCGAGACACATTTCAAGAGCGAATTGCGCAGAAATCAATTGAGATAAACATGGAAAAGCTGCGTATCAAATTTTCAATATTGAACGTAAATTTCGACGGTCCAAGTCTCGATTTTCTAGGTTCAAAGAAACCTGCGCACGAGGGGATAAAAGAGCGGTACCCCCGTAAAAGTCGTTATTTCAGGGCCTACCATTGTTGGTCAGTCTTTCGTGAAAACGGTTGCAGATAGGCATGGACATGCTGCCTATCGCAACAAGCACTAGTGACGAGCTTTTCAGTCGTATCAACATCGATGACTTTGAAAGACCTTTAACTTCCAAAATAAGGGACTTTTATTGACTTTTGCGGTCTTCGGCTGCAGCGCACACTCCAAGAATGAACTGCGACGAAATGGCTAGAGATAAACTGACAGTTTTCGAACAGGAACTGCTGTAGGCTTTCGCGCGTCTCGTGAGCATTAGCTGAAATTTTTTGTTATTGTACATTACTACGAATTTACAGTTAAAGGCCCTAGAACTTTGTCGGTTTTCAGATAAAACGACCTCCCAGCTACGGAGTACATAGCGTCGGCTGCGCTGAAAAAAAGAGGAAAATGAAAGACCAAATTGCCAACAAATTAAGAGGTAAAATTTTGATATGTGTTCGGTCCTCCATTTTCCAGTGCTTTATTTTTAGTTAACCCGTAGCGTTACCTGTAATATTGAAATACAGCGTGTTACCTGTCACCCGATGGAGATGAACGCCGCCCGCCTTAACCCCAGTTAGCCATGTCGGTATACTCGATTTACCTACCCCGGAGAGACAGAAGACAATAGATATTAAAAACATTCATTTGCAAATGAAAAACATAAAAAACATTTTTATACTTTTATAAAAAAAATTAAAAAAACATTATAAAAACATTAAACTGCAAACGTTTCTAATCGCTACTTTTTACTTTTGCCATTTTTTTTTATTTTATGTAACCCTGATTGTGGTACATACTCAATTATGAACTAAACAATCAGATGTCCGAACAAATACCAAGTATACTAGTCACGCTAACAGTTTTCAACACATCTGTAGCAATTTATTCTAACGATTTAACAAGAACAAAAAACATGATGTTAAAAAAACATAAAAACATTAAAGAATAAAAAAACATAACAAATTTTTTTTAAAAAAAACATTGATAAAATAAGAAAAACATTGAAAACATGTTTTTTATAATTTTGTAAAAAAAATCTAAGAAACGTTTTTACACTTATGTGGAAAACTGAGTTGAATTACGCGACCAATCCAGCCTATCAGCCTAGTTTAGGCGTTTCTGACCTTGGCGGCAGTGGATGAGTAAGGTTCGTCGAAGAGAGCCCAGATCTTGGGCTTGACGCGTTGCCAGCAGCTCAGCTCGTCTCTGCGAAACTTCTCCTCTAGTCCGAACTTCTTCATTATGTCCTCCTCTGTGGGTCGGTCGGTGTCGAGGTCAAGTCGGTCCAGAGTCTGCAGTGTCTCTCGCGTGTCGCGGTGAGTCGTGTACGTCATCCAGCAACACGGCTCCACCTGCATAAAAACGATCGAAGAATAATTTCTACTAATAACAATAGTACTGACACCCAGAAACGATCAGCAGTGACGTCATAGCAGGAGCCCTGGGCGTTGTCCCCCTAAATTTTAACAAAGGCCCTGAAAACGCGAGATCTGAGAACGCTGGAGTGAAAAACTCGGCACAAGATCACAAGAGTGAAAAACGCTTGAGAAAAAAAAACTCGACACGAGATAGACCTAGCAAGGGTGGAAAACGTCAAAGGATTTTCTGTCAAAAAATGCAAAATTTTAGGGCAAAAAAAAATAAAACTTCGAGCACTCATAATCTCCAGTATAAAAATGTGCAACTGTCAGTCGGAAAATCGCAACAAAAATCGCAACTGCCCCGCATATCACCGCCGAGATCGACTTGACCTGCACGCAAATTCTGCTTCCAGTAATATTCTTTGCCATTGGCAGACAGCAGCTGTATTAAGTCATCTGTATTCGCCAGGTGGCAGCCCTATCATTCTCGGCCGAGGTTTAATGTCTCTGATCGCTTCTAGCTTTACATGCAACCGTGCACGTCTGAAACATTTACAAAAGGCTTTAGCGCGGAACTTTTTTTAATGCAAATGTTGCACATTTTATGCGTAGTCGCATTTGCAGAAAAAGCTGTTACGTAACCGGCTCGGCAATAATAGAACGATTAAAGTGTCCGTTGGCGTGACAAACTGTCTGTCTGCCCGTGCATGCTGCAAGCTACAAGACGTCTGCCGTATCCTTCGCTTGTCACCGGCTGCTTACGATGTCAACGCAGACAAATTACTCTCTGCTGAACTGGGGACTATCGTGAGTATATACATGCCGGCGCTCCCAGCCAGTAATATTGGGCGTAATAGTGGCCTAATAGCAACCACAATAATATATTCAATTTCTAACATAGCATAACATGGCAAAATCAGTAGACATGCCAAGCTGAATGGCGAATTTGCACGTGCACGAAGCAATAATTAGCGGAAGATTTAATTTCCCGGTATGTATAATTGGCATGTGCTCTATACGGCGAATTTGGGAGAGAGCAAGTTCTGAGAGTGCACTTACAACAAACAGTCTTTCGGTTAAAGTGCTGATCAGTTTTATGACAAGTGCAGGTGGGTGGTGAGGTAACATTTTACAATTTTGCGTAAGGTCAGCACATCTGAATTTGCCTCTATATTCTAGATCTGACACAATGCGTTATATCGGATCTCAAAAGTGTAATAATACTAATCTGACTTGTAAAGCGCCAGTATGTGCTAAAAAAGACTTCAGTGGCGCTGGCGGACAGAACTAGTCGCTGAGGTTAAACGTCTGACGGAAAATGTGTGTCTTCAACCTGGATTTAAACACAGTCAATGAAAAGCTACTTGTAACGTCAATGGCCAGAGAGTTCCAAACGGTGGGTGCTGAGCAACAGAAAGCACGATCAGCAAAGCGAGTTCTTGTGGTACCTTCCAAATGACATCTTCTTATTCATGTATTTACTTAAATGACATCTAAATTTGTTGAACGATTTAGGCATGGTGCAGCATGAATGTGATAGACTGACGACAGAAGACAGACAGACAGACCGTACCATGCTACAGACATGTGTCGCAATAGGCGGAATCGCTTACAACGACGCTGCTTAAAAACAAAAAGGCGAACAATTTTACAATGCTCTAAAGCCGCCTGCTCTCGTATTTTGACAATCAACGTGATCGATATAGAGACTAGTCCTCGAGCCGTAACATTCCAGTCATTCGGTCCCTAGTTTGTGATGTTGGCGGAAAGAACTAATTGGTTCAGGACGGGATCGGATGGGCCACGCTTAGGCGACATTCATTGGGTCTTGGACGTTCAAGCAATTTAGCTGAAGACATTTATCTTCCAGAAATAAATGCGAATATAATATGTCCTGCGTCTTGAAGACAGAGTAGCAGTAATGGAGATGGTAATGATATAAAGAGATCCGATTCTTAAGACGCTAATAAAGAAACTTTGTGTCTTTAAAACCACAAGTAGAAAGCATGCTTATTCAAAAAAAAATTCGAGCAGCGCGTGGTCGCTAAGAAATTTATCTTGCAGCTACGACTACTCCGATATGAAAATTAGTAAGAAAATATTTCTATATAAAGTTTGAACTTTTGCCAAAAAGTAATAGCAAATTTTGATAAACGCGAAAATACAATTACTATGGTAGCAAACTATTTCTCACTCATTTACTTATTTTTTTAAAATTAGAAACTGCATCCATCTACTCAGATATTTGCAAGAACACGATAGCCTACTCTGCCATACAATTTACTGATTGAACAAACATTGCTTGTACACGACATCAAAAACCCAGTAAATCAAAGCGACTGTAGGCCGGCTACTTGCCTGATTGGCGTCGAGGCCCCAAAACTCGAGTTCCTCCTCAAAGAGCGGACCGCACACGTCGGTCGGGTAGTGCAGCTTGCCGGTGCGGTAGTAGTTGAGTATCTGTGCGAAGACGCCCGGATGTCGGTCGAAGAAATACTCGTTCAGTATCGGATCGTAGTTGGCCAGCGCCTCGGTGAGGCGAGACAGCCGGGTGGCCGGTATTTTCTTCAGGGTGGCTTTGTACGTCTCGTGCCGGATGCCACCCACGTTGAGAATGACCCGGTGGTCTGCGTCCGCCATCACGCAGACAATTTGCCACCACTTTGTTCAGATGACCTTTAGGCTACTTTTAGCCTTTGACCTTCTATCAAGCAAACACACATCACCGACAGTTTTCGACAACTGAATTATAAGGCATAATGTTCAATCAATCAATTCAGTTGATAAATCGTTGTGTTTATCTATCTATTTACTAGCGTCGTGGCCGGGTGGCAGAAAGGCATTTGGCCAGCTTACAAATTTTAAGCTGTCGGAAAGTTGTCGGTAGGCCTAAATGTACTTGTCGAAAAACTGTCGTCTAAAAATACAAAATTTGGGGCTAAAATGCCCAATGAAAAACAAAATTGAGGTCACAATCAAAATTTCGAGAACCCATAATCTCTTCTGTTGGAAATTTGCAAGTGTTTCTGTAAAACATTAACTTCTTGCCCCGCTTTATTCATAACGCACGACGCTGCTGTTTGTTTCTTATGTCCATTTAAGCGTCATCATTGAAAGCCGCAAGCATCAACGATGCCGGTTGTTACGGCAGATGCTGTTGTAGTGTGATCTGTCAGTCCGTCTGTATTGTGTGACACGCTCGTGCACTCTGTTAACGCCGTAGAAGGACGAAGTGAAATGTCATCTGGACAGGACAATAGTGCGGACATCAGTAGCACTGTGTGCTGTTTCATCAGAAAGTATCGATCTGTGCTGAAATAAACACCACAGCTGCTGATCGACAGATCCCACTCCTCCCTTTCCGTTCTCTTTTTTTCACCTTTCTTTTCGTTTTTCCTCTCAGTCCCCTTTTCACTTTTCTATGGTTTACATCCTTTTTGTTTTCTGTTTCAGGAGGTTTGGGACAGAGCCCCCAATAAACTAAACGCAACATGGACTGGAGTAAAATTTTAAAACAAACTTTGCGATTTGGCACATTCTGGTGCATTTTCGTGACTTAGATAACGGCTTCGTCGAGTTTCCACGTTGTTAAACATTTTTCTCAGCACTGAAGAAAGCACGCTGGCTGACCTTCAACCAATTAAACGTGCCGCCATGAATAGAGGCCTAATGCGACTTTGGTTGAGCGACGTCGGGCGCGGCTACTTCATAATGGGTAGACGTAAGTCGTACTTAAGCGCGCAGCGGCTGGCTGGCTGCGTTAGAACGAGCCCAGCCGAGCTATTGCTGCAGTGATAATGATGATGAACGCATGCATTAAGTGCAGGGCAGTGTCTCCGCTACTATGTGGGTAGGCGGGTGTATTGTCTCGTAGGATCACCCAGTACTGTCCGTTCTTTCCGTGCAGTCCCTGTTGGATATCAGACATCCGTCATTGTCTCTTTACAAGATCCAGCAATTTAGTGAGCAAGAAAATAAAGTTTTCTGTTTCGCTGAATACAGAAAGTCAGTTACTTTGCAGAAGAATAGGCCAAAAATCGGCAAAACAATAATTTACCCAACGTGGATGGATTATTGTTTCGCTGATTTTTAGCCCATAGGTTAATGGCTTGCTTTGTGAGAAAATCTTAATTATGAATGACACAGTCTCGTGACCGACAACGCGATTCTCATGTCAACAGCTGCGGGCTTGAGTGTTGAAAGCAGCCGCAACGAAGCATAAAGCGAGGTTTACATCTAACGCAACGCAACGCAGTGAACGCAGCGGACGCAACGAACGCTTCTATCCTAGCGTTTTGGTCGTTGCGTCAGCTGCGTTGGTTGCGTCTGTTGCATTGAGTCGGATGGAGACGACGCATAAATCGCAGCTGCTGCTGCTGCTGCAGCGATGCGCGCGTAACCACTACACCGACACACGTGTGGTTGCATCACTGCGGCTTCCTTTCTATACGCTTCTCATCATCTCATGTTCTGCAACAGTGGCACAACCAGGCTATACGTTCTCGGCAAACCCCGAACATGGGTCCCATACGTGTGCACTCTAAATTAGCCTACCACGTAAAATGCCGGTACGATAAAATACGTAGGCTACGATGCGCGTATTCTGTTGTACGTATTTCAAACGCCTTGTAGCAGGAAAAAACGCTATTATGTTGCATGCGGCAAGCGATAAATACGTCGTAAAGCTTTAGCCTGGCGACGTCGTTGATAGTCTTATGCTGAAACTTTCCTAAATCCAAGTACAAAGCGAATGCCAATTATGCGCACCAACCATTTCGTGTTTTAACGCATAGCAGATAAATATGGCGTACATTTCATGTCAGCAGCGTGTGCCAAATTGGTGCCTCGCGTCTACCTCATGACCCTCGATCGATGCAAAATTGGAAATTTTGGAAATTTCTTTAGAATAGCCCAGCCCTCATCCCCATTCTTCAGACAAGACAAGCACACGTTTAGACTGCACTAAATCTGATCAGTTGATTCTCAGGGAAATAATTAAAATTGTTACCATAAGATCTTATATTTTAAAGGCATAATGCACCAAATACAATTTCCGCTGGGGCTCTTTCCCAGACACCGCTGGGGAGCTCAGAGCGCTCCCCCACTCGCCCTAGCTGGATTTGCGGTTTCACTTCTAAAGGGGAAAGAGGGAAAATAGTAGGAAAAAGACAGAAAAGAGAAAGGACAAGAGAAGGGAAAGGAAAAAGAGAGGGAGGAAAAGAGAAGGGGTCGAGGTTTGCACCCATTTCACGTTTCTAGCTACGCCACTGTGGTATGCCGCAGCAGATTGAATGCTGTTGCGTCGAGTTCAAGATGACATGACATGCAATCATCAGTCCACTGCAGGCTGCTGGTGGCATATTCTTCTTCATGTCTCCAACCCGACTTCCCCATCACCGCGGCTCATCACTTGCTGTTATGCGCGCTACGGACTCGTCCACCTCTGGACTTAGATCCGCACGATGCTCCATGCGCTTTTGTACAAAGACGTCAAACCTGGAGGCCACGAGTCGTGGGCTTCCAGTATTTGGACATGACATCCTGTTCTATAGCCAAGGTAGCCAATATGAATATCCCAATCCTTTCACTGAAAGTCACATCAGGGGAGGCAAAAAACGCCTGCTACTCTTCCCAAAACCCAATTCCCATTCCTTACCCGTAAAACATGTTAGAACATTTTAGACGTTGTTGTACGTAAAACAGCCAACATTTTTAAAACGCTTTCCGTTTGCATATAACTACAGCAATACGCGTCTCAACATCTTAAGCTTAAAATATTGTGGTTTGGGTTGCAGATTAACGAAAAAGTAGAAACGAATATATTAATTTAGTTTTTTACATTTTCATTTTATGACATTGTGTAACATTATGCAACAGCTCTTACACTAAATGCAATGATGCGCACGAGACCTGTAAGAACTTATACACTGCGTTCAGAAAAAAACACACTCTTAAGTTTTCTTTTATATCCCCGTTTAAAATGTTTCGATTAATACAAAATTGTCCACGGAGATATAAAAATATTAAATGCGTGTTTTTTTCTGAACACAGCGTATTAGCAGATTGCAAACAGTTTCTTTCGGTGAAAACTCGAAGGCAAACAAAAAAATCTGCACCAATAATTTTCGGAGTCCAACAAATGACTTTAAGGAACCGAGGTTTTACGGTGAAGCGGCAACCGCAAGCGCAAGAATATTTTTATACCTTACCTTACCTAGTAGCGTATAAAGCAAAACTAAGCAAATTAGCAATCAGAACAGAGTTAACATTACCTTGATACGATGGACGCTGAGTGGAATTTATCAAGCCGACCTTGCCGTACTTTCGCTACCGATTCTTGCGAACAACTGTACTGTAGGCTTACACGGCTAGGCAACTTTAGTCTCCAGTTCACGTTTCGGTCTTTTTCAAATCGTTTCCGGTTCCGGTCTGCTAGACAGACTGCAGTGAAGCGCTGTCACAGCAGCAGCGTGCATGTCGTCTGCTGCATGATAGGCCTACAGACTCGCTCCGTGTGACTCGCGCGCTCTAGTAGGCCTATAGCGCCAGCGCTGATGCATGTTCGCTCTAACCAACCGTCCAAAGCCTGTTCGACGACATTGCCATGCTAGTCACAACATCAGAGCTGCACGATACAACAGACGTTTCGAATTGTCACTTCGATCAATTTCTTCTTTTGGGAAATTAACGAAAATCTTTAATCACCGAGAATGGTAAGGATAACGGCAACAAAACCTGAGAAAGTGTACAGGTGTCAGCTCTTAATCAGTCACTAGGCTTACTTGACTAAATTTTAACTATGTCTATACAAGCGCAGTAACCTAATCACATAATCGCATAGTTATGGCGATCATTGTTTCGGTGTGTGACCTATTACAACGCTGTAAATTGAACACAAAACGGTTGAATAATGGTTAGTATGCTAAATAAGTAATTGCCATTACAAGCTCAGTTATTCCGAGAGGTGTCACCAACAAATCAAGTGGAATGGGATATGAAAACGGGGGGAAAGAATGTTTAGTGCCAAAAACACAAAAATAAATAAACACTAAAGATTTTAAGGGCTAAGCTTAGATTAAATAATCCATCGATGTAGTAAAAGTTAGCAAAAAATATTAAAACACGTTCTTGTTCGATAACATGTTTGCAAACGCTGAATAGGCCTATACGATGACGCACATTATCCTTGAGTCGCAAGATAATCAGATCTGTGATATCTTGTCGGCTGCACCGCGAATATCTGTTGTAATACCGAGCTGTTTAGTTTTTACTGTTTCTACCTTTTCTCGCATGTCAAAAAGAAACACAGCAATTGTCAACATTCACTGTTGCTTTTCGATCCAAAAAAAGTTTTAAATGTTAAATTCCACTTTATTTACTTACCCTGATTTTGTCCACCGGCAATGAGCTTGATTCTGTGAACACTTTAGCCGTTGGATAGATTCAAATCGACTCGAATCGAATCGGTTAGAATAACGAAGAACGGCCCAGCACTACTAGGCGCCGCAGTTTACGAGTCTTCTACGGTCGGCCAGAGACCTGTTTGTTTTCCGTGCAGCACTGGGCACTGCCATACAGACGACATCAGTCTAGTGATGCACGAACTACCCGATACCTTGCAGAACGACGTGACGACATTGCATTGCAAGCGTCATTTACTTTTAATAATAACGCCTTCACTAAAGAGCTTAACACTTAGAGCGTAATCGATTTAGCAAAAATCGAAACCGGTTTCCTTTCAGGGTAGAGTTTTCTGCAATCGATTAAGGCGGTTTCGCGAAACCGGGGTTAATTTTTGAAACCGAATCTGGAGCTGGTTTCGCTGGCGAAACCGGAAGCCGTTTGCTTGTTGCTGTTTTGTAGTTGAATTGTTATCACATACAGGAATAAAGCTTCGACAGTAAGATGAGTTTATTTTTTCAGTTGTAAATAACACTTCGTGCAGACAAATATTTACGATGAAGTTGCGTGGTACATTGCTCGCCATGTTGTTTGTTTACAATCCTACCGTTCTACGGAAACGGTTTGGTGCAATCGATTTACACAGCAAAACCCAAAACCGAAACTGGTTTCGGTTTTTCTAAATCGATTACGGCCTTACTGTTCCATAGCTCGTATTATATGTTTTCCCGAAATTTTCAAGCAGATTACACTTTATGTATACACTGTATACCGTGTCTCAGAAAAGAACAGTCCAAATTGTTTTTGTCATAACTTTGTAAAATTTCAACTAACTTTGATAATTTTTGGCACAAATATGGCCAAAACGATATAATTATGTAAGATGTGCTCACTTTCTATCTCACCTAATTTCTGACAATGCACTACCTTGTAAAACATATATGCTCCAAATTTTGCATAACGCTGAGTTGTTGTCTTGAGTAAACGTTGGGATAACTTAATTCAGCACAAAAACACTTAAATATGAATTATTTAGCAGAACTATAAACTTATATAACCACTCACTTGGTAAATTATCAGAATTTATGCTCAAAGCGCGTCCTGCATACAAAGACACAATGGCTTAGATGCAAGGCCACTGGATGATGGCGGAATCAATGATCAACTAATCAAACAACATTTACTCATTGATTAGACATATTTCACAGGCTGAACGGTAGTTCAAGCCATGTGTCAACAGCGACTTCTCTTTCTTATGGGGAATCCAAAAATTCGACCCCCACAGAATTAAAACCCCTGACCCGATTTAGATAAAATTTGGCACGGTTGATTACGTCGGGAAGGGGACCCGTTATGCAAAATTTTATGCAAATTCCTCTAAGGGGGGCTTCTCGGCAAATGGGTGAAATATACGCAAATTTTTTTATTTATATATACGTTTTTTTTTCTTCCGCGCACCCACAGGTTAGACCCCTCAATTGATTTTTACGCTTAATACGTCAAACGACGCGGTTCTGCACAAGGAAGTGTTTTTGGAATTAGAAAAATAAAATTTAATACTTAACGTATTTATTCGCAAAAACCAAAAAAAATACAATGGCGCCTATGAGGAAAATTAATCAATTCTTTAAACGGTCATAACTTTGGCTGTGTATAAGATAAATGTACAAAACATTAGTTTATACACTTGTTAACGGCAACATTTAAGGACTTGCACATCGAAAACAGCAAAAATTACAAATCAACCGCCAGCTTGCAATACAGAGTGGCACAGTAAAAAGACGCCGTAAATTTCTGTCATAAAAATGATAACTTCATGTTCAGATATTGCTTTTTAAAAAACTGTAACCGATATGCTATGCAATAACTTTGTAATTGAGTGTTCATTAAAGTTTCAATCACGCCTAGACAATACGTTATCTAGACATAGACTACCTTGCAAAATTTCAGATTTAGAATAAGTGAGTTACAAAACAACTTTCGATAATGTAATATATTATTACTTATGTGTTTTTCAGCATTTAGTGCTTGAACTTTATCATTGATATGGCTAGTAAGAGTTTTCAAAATTTGATGAATTTCTGAATGTATGATGTTAGATGTTTACTTTTTATATAGCACCGTATACACTTTGTTGCAAAAATTTTCACGTAAATTTATCTTAGATTACCCAAAGTTATTTGCGTTGTCAAGTTATGTAGAATAAATTTTCCGAAACCGCAACTGCAACGGTGTCGACATATTGGACCGAAAAGACAGGTAGTCACGGTCATAGATTTAACTAGAAAGCTGCACAGGTGAACGCGTGAATCTTAGCCAGACGAGCAAATACTCGATCACCGCCGGAAAGAAGAAAATAGGCTGAGCTGACCTTGGTGTTGGTTATACACCGAGATGGTTTACCTGTCCACAAACAGTCACCCTCCAAGCAGTAACCATCTGTTTCCGTGCAGACGCCTCGACTGTGGGCGCCACAGAAAATTCGCAGCTGACACGCTTTTCTTAATATTTTACTAAGTACTGAAATGCCATCAGGTGCTGACTATATGGCGGGTCTTCTGTACCAAAGTTTGCTGACATAAAGCCAGAAGTGCTGGAGTTAGGGCCTACTTTAAAATGTAGCAGGCCCCACGTCGATAGCCACAGCGGGGGCCGACGAAACATTCTCGCGGTGCCCCTAAACATTTTCGCGAGGCCCCTCTGGAGAGAAAATTTTTAATTTTTTTTCATAATGGTACATTCTGGTGTACTTTACATTTCCGGCCGACGGCGGGGCCCCCAAACGTTGCGGGGCCCGGGGTAGCTAACTCCCTTCCCTACCCCATCCTCTCGACGGGCCTGAATATATAGCAGAGGTGCTTTTTTCTGAGACACAGTGTAGGCCGTATATTTATGTTTTTTTTTCTTTAATTGTCTGTTATCTATCTTGTTTATTATCTTTACTAGTGATGATGAGTAAAGATTTTCATTTAACTAAATATTTTCTTGGTTAATTAAACTGAGAGTTAAGAGTTAGTAAATTTTTAGTTAATTTTTGCCCATCACTGTTAACATTGATTGATTGGTTGACTGATTGAACTGTCTTTTAGGCATAATAATAGATGTAACAAACGTTTTCGTGTTGATTGTTCTTGCTACGTTTCGTACGTTTTTGACGTTTTTTAATTTTTAAACATTTTGGTTAAAAAACGTTTAGTGAAAATTGCGTCAATAATTTTGCGTAGCACATATGTAATCACAGAAACGAAGAGTGGTAGAAGTTTACTTAGTTCGTTTAATGATACTTGCTCTTTTGATCACACGGTTGAATTGAAATGGAATAAAGTTTTCCCTTTATTTAGTTCCAGCTATAGTACACATACAGCATTATTAGGCATTAGGCGAAAGGTTGAACAAATTAGGCTAACTTCGTTTTATCGAAAGTTTTTAAACGTTTTTTATTCTTGCCGCGTTTGTACTTTTTTAGCGTTTAGAATTTTTTCGGAACGTTTTTACATGTAGGCCTATGGTTTTAGGTACTAAAGCGTTGGTATGACACAAGTTACCGAGACATCAATACAGGTCACAGAGATAACTCCTTGGCAGGGAAGCCAGAGGACTACCGCTACAACAGCCATCACCGCAACCACGCCCACTTCCGTGTCGCCCGTCACCGAAACAACATGGCCGCCGACTACTTCCCGTGGATACACGGCGGAAATTACGTCACCGTGAAATGACCGAAACCTCGGCGGGAATAGAAACGACCGAGATGGTATCGACGATTAGGTTATCTGCGGGACGTAGGGGATGACTAAGATAGGCCCTACGTTATGTCGAAATGTCAGTATATCGATCGTTTTGGTGGAAAATTTAAAGCGTGAAAAATGCATTTTTTAAATTTCAAGAACAACAAACAAAAATAAAAAAAAAACGTTCGTAAACGTTGAAAAAATCATCACATCTATGGATTTGACGACTGTCCATCACATACTTCAATATAAGTTTACGAACGTTTTTTTTTCAATATTTTTCTGGCGTTTTTAGTGTTACATGTAGTGTCTGTCGCAGATGACGTACGGAACTGGAATTACGACGGAGGGCTGTTCGACTGGTACGACCTGGTGGACGGAAGAAACTTCGAGCGCGGGAACAGAGGCATCCAGTACTGGAACGAAGGCGACGGAGACTACGATCAGTGGAGGCCTGGTAACGGAGACGGCGACAGCCTACGAGACTGCAACCAGCTGGATGACCAGCTGGATGACGTCAGAAACAGAAGGAGACGGAAACAGGTAGCGCCACTAGCACAACAACCACCACCGGTAAGCTGAGCTCGTATTATTGTATTGGGCTGACCGTTAAGCTGTAAGCTTAAAGATCGGCCTTATGGTACACGAGTTGACCACGTGTGTCCGTCCGTTACTGGTGTATTGTGGCTAAACGGTGAGGTTGCTCTTGACCACTAATAAAAAGTTGCATATTGCCTTTCAGATGACACGAAAATCACTGACCTCGGATGACTTTGAAAATCAGTTTGCTGTGCTAACCACCACATAAATCCTACTAGGCCTACACTATATTTTACGTTTTATATTAGCGAAAACTACTTCGCTAATGTCGGGGTTTTTTAAAATAATTTCCAACTGCGGAATAACATTTAAAGCAGTACAAGCGTTCAGTATTTTACAACACAAAATACTTTTAGCACATCCTAGTAAAATATGTTCCAAAGTTTCCACACATTCATTACATACAT
>Ga0209367_1007862_pt1 | contig 14662 bp, 5 predicted proteins | sample WorMetLIZISLAND2_FD_187412 | JGI IMG/M metagenome (GOLD analysis project Ga0209367, IMG submission 187412) | Marine gutless worms symbiont microbial communities from Max Planck institute for Marine Microbiology, Germany - Olavius geniculatus... ... | reverse complement strand
GTATGGGACCTGCGATATTTTAATAAGGGGAGACATATCAATTCCGTTATTATCTCTCCCCGGACGAAATTTTCATGGGGGAGACATTTTAATGTAACACCGGTTTCCGGGCACTATCTGCGCTCTCCATAGAACTGTATGGCTGGCTGCCTGCTAATGCCTTAATTAACGCCATTGATAGCGCCAGAGAAGCTTAGAATGGAAGTTAGTAGCTACTCAGTAATTAAGATACTTTCAAGCGAATCATCAAGTCCTGCAGCTTGGATCCACTTTTTTTTGTTTCTTGACTGACTTTTAACTCTTAAATGTTATCCACAACAGAGTGACTTGAGTTTGTTTCCAATAACTGTTATACGCGGTGTTTCATAAAAGGCACCCGTTTTCTTTCTTCCATGACTCAATCGAATGACAGTGAATTTACACGAAATGTTTAGCAGCTGTAGCTGAAAGAATACTGGTTCAAAATGTATTAAACAAAATATGGCTGTTAATTAAATATTCTTTGCCGGTCGTCATGAAATGTGTAGTGACAGCAGGCTTGCTTGTCTTAGTCGGTGCTGTTAGTTGCTGTATAGCTATACCGTGCTTCATCGGTAAACTGTGTCTGATGCACTGATCACAAGCTGTTAAAGTTTCACAGTTGCATCGCAAAAAAATGCCCAAAACAATCGCGTTTACATGCCTTTGGGAATAGTTTGACTTTTACACGTTTTAGCAAGACAGTGCCCCGGCACACTGAATTTCTGGCCCCCGAAACACCTGATTTAATACCTCCCAAATAACTTAGTGCTGGCACGATAAACATTATTTCATTAGTGAACCTGATGAAATTCATTGCCGAAACAATGTAGCATCACAGCAACTGACGGCGGCACCACTGTTGAGACACGACACATTTCATGACGTCAGAGTTACGTCACGTCCAGCAAACAGTGTTTAAATAGCAATCAAATATAGTGTAAATGTTTCGCATTAGTTATTTTTCAGCTACAACCGCTAAAAATTTTGTCTGAATTTATCGTCGTTCGACTGAGTTATGAAACAAAGAAGAAGGGTGCCTTTTTATGAAACAGTGTGTGCTGCTTTTTCAAACATGCGCATTGTCTGTCGTGGCAGGTAAGTTTAGACGCGCAGGTTCGTGAAACCATCAACCGTAAGATGGTGAATCCGTCATCACACACGTTCGACGAGGCGCAGATACAGATCTACACGCTGATGCAGCGCGACTCCTACCCGAGGTTCCTCAACTCGCAGATGTACAAACGGTTGCTAGGCAACAACGCCAGTCAGCGTCAGCAGCCGTCGTCGTCGCCGTCGTCGCTAGAATCATCAGAGACTACCAGCCAGCCTCCGCAGCAGCAACTCGCCGAGTCCACACCCACCAGCTCCAGCTGAAAACCAAAACGACCTTTCTTTCAAGGCACAGGATATTTGACCGACAGCCGGTCAAATGGCCTAAGTAAGTAAGTAAGTAAGTAGTCTGCATTTGTAACGCGCCATATGTCAAAACAGGAGTTCGAATCGTAGACGCGGATGGTAACAGTTAGTCGATGGCGGTGTTGCCGGAGAAAAGATGAGTCTTGAGGTGTCGTCGAAAGGTGTTGGTAATGGATGCTGTTCGAATGGTAATTGGGAAACTGTTCCAAATACGAGGTGCGGTTGAGCTATAGGCTATATGACCAGTTAACTTTTGTCACCGGTCAAACGTGCCCAGTGACTAGTCAAGGGCCGGATATTTAACCGGTTACCACCCATATTGTACGCTAACTTTTGGTGTTCATTGTTGTCACATGAATCTTTTAAGAACGCCAGCTCTAACCCAAACGCTCACCCTGACTCTAACCCTACACCACAATATTCATGCGAATTCTACTCAGCAGCGCGTACACTATATTTAGTGTCATTCGCTAGGTGGCGACTGCGATTTTTCGTTTTGACCGGTCAGATAGCCTACAGACTATTTGCCCGGCTGTCGGTTAAATAGTCAGTGCGTTCTTTCAACTCGTCCACCCGCGGCGTATTTTCTCCTAGGTATGTGAAAATCTCATGTAGTTTGTTGAACATTTGAAACGATAGTTTTCTACTGTTGGACGTTTAAACGAATATGGCGGCCACGCAAGGAGGACTAGATATTATTCGATTTTGGGCCTAGATATGTCTGACCACATGCGCGGATATTTGTAATAACCTACCCTAAGTGTACAGGCGTTAAATAACTAAATCTGCATAACTGGAGATGCTTCATTTCAAATGGGCCGCTGAAATTAGTTCTACATTATTTTATAATTAAAATTTTTTGAGGCTGCCATTTTCGCTGTGAACGTGGTCGTGTTCTATTTAACTTTTTTCAGTTTTCTCGATTTTTACGATGGATCGTTCTTTGCGCGTGTGTAGGCCTACATAGGCGTGTGAGTATAGGCGCTAAAAGGGCCAAATCACATGCATATTATGCGGCACTGTACGCTGACCGGGCGGGTTTGTTGTTCAAACGCAGTGAAAAACGATAAAACAAAATTATAGCCCACTCTCACTGCCATATTGATTCATGTAAACTTACGCCTGTTTTTTTTATTTCACCATTTTAACTAAATACGTTTTTGTGCTATTTTGTGCTGTGTTATTTCTTCCGAGAAATGAGTCAATGAGATGGGTTTGTCAGCCGGGAAAGCTTAGAGCGCTCTTATACAGAACCCCTGTCTGTATTCAGCAAGAAAACAAGAAGAGATTTAGGCGAGAGATAAAAAAATATCGTGGAAAGAAAGGGAAAGATAGGAAAGATAAGGTATGGAAGGAAAAAGGTTTAAATTTCGGAATCCCTTTGCGAACATCTTCAGTACGCTAATGCACTATCATTTAGAAGCCGAACTAACTGGTGATGCTACCGTTCGCATGCATTTTACTTCACTGACGGACAGCTTTGTTAATTATTTATATGTCCCAACCTAATTCACGCAAAAAAAATGCAAAATACACGGGCATTTTCAAGGAAAAACGCAAATTACAGGGAAATTACACGCGGAAGGTTAAAATGACCTAAAATTGTAGTATTCTTTCTTGCCACACACGCGTTAAGTGAAATGTTAACGGCAGGGTCCATGCATATTGTAAAACAGATTTAGCAGCGACTTAAGCCAATTCCATTACGCCGACTTTCGTGATCTGTGTCCACGATTTTCCGCGCAGAGAAGTTTCGGTGAAAGTCGGCGTAATGGAATTTGGGCGTTAGCCAACTAAGCAAAAAGTGAATCAGCTAAAGATAGTATGCAGAATCGTCGAGCTAACTGGATGAATGTTAGCAAACATCGAGCAAACGTCGAGAAAATGTATTCAAAATACCCGTGCTAATTGCTCGACGTCGGCTCGATGTTTGCTAACATTCATCCAGTTAGCTCGACGAGCTATGGTAATTAGCATGCTAAATAGGAGGGCGGACGGGTTGTAATTGGAAAGCCTACATAACACGTGATCAGCTGTGGGCTAAGCCTAGGCCTACATTTGAGCCAGGGGCGGGGTTCCATCAGGCGTGCTTGATGTTTGCTCGATCGTGTAAACGAGGTATTAATGGCTTCTCAGTCTCATGGCGACTCGCGCTTTTATCAGCTTTGCTGCCACGCGTGAACGTCAGTGATTAGCATTGAGTTATATATATTCTAGGTGAATAGTAGATATCGTTGGTGATTAGCAACTTTCGTTCGTTTAAGAAGTGATGGGCAAAGTTTAACTGAACTGTTTTAGTTATTTGTTGTTTGTCATTCCGTTCAAGTGTCCCGCTCTATTGCGATGAAACGTGATACTGTTTGCTAAGTTTATTTGCGCTCAAAACACAAACAGCGTTAATCTGTTGTGCTGTTTAACGAATGATGTACAATGCAGGGTACGCAAAAAAGTAACTTCTTAAAGTTTTTCGCTGGTTTCTCAGCAACCGTTCGGCGTTTTATTCTGAAATTTTACAGATTTATTTCTTGAAATGTTCTACGGCTAAATGCCAAGTAAAATTTAATTCTATTAAAAAATGATCTAGTCATAGATTTTTTAACATGACCGCCTACCGATTTTTAGCATTAAAAATGTTCAAGCTACAACACCAATTCAATAACATCGTTGAAACACAACAATTAACTAATGATCCGATGTTAGAATTCCATTGTCACTGTGAATGTTCAAAGTGTTTATCGCCAGCTCCAAGCTCCAACACAAGTTTTCAGTCGCTTAATTTGAGAAGTCTTTTACAACCTTGTCGATCGGTCTGTGGCAAGTTGCCCCAGATAACCTGAAGTTTTCCTTGAGTTTGGCGCTTGTTTACGGCTTTGTTTTAAGCTTGCAGTAAGCCTCCAACATTGCATCCACACGTAATAGTCCATTGGGTTTGTATTCGGCGAATTTGGAGGTCATTGGTCTTTTGTGATAAAATCTGGACAGTTGGCATGCAGCCAGTTCTGCACACTTCTTTAAAAGAACAATAATTTTGTGATAATTTATAAATGAAATAAATTAATGTTTATCAAATCGTTACTGTGACGTCATTGGCAGTAATGTGGTAACTGGTTTTTGAATATTAAATAGCATTTTTAGCTTAAACATTTTAATACTGAAAAATCGGTAGTCAGTCATGTTAAAAAGTTTATAACTTTTTCATTTTTTAACACAATCAGATTTCCTTTGGCACACTGCATGTAGAACGTTTCTCTAAATACGTCTATAAAATTTTAAATTAAAATTCCGAAGGGTTGCTGAGAAAAGAGCGAAAAACTGTAGGGGCTACTTTTTTGACGCACCCTGTGCAGGATGCAGGTTATTGTCTATAAACAAGCGTTTAGGCACCTGTTTGTTTTTTGTTTGATAATAAACTTAAGTAACAACAATCGACTCCAGGCTCAGTGGCTTGGACTAAAAGTCGTCTGCCGCTCAGACTACATTACTGAGTCGTCGGTATTGAAGTTAGTTAATTTTCGGGTGATCGGGTCACAGTATTGTTGTTATGGAAGTGTTGTTAAAAATAAAAATAAAGGTAAAAGTGAAGATCAACTACTTGCTGTGGCGCTGCTTATGTGAGTCAGACTTGTGGCCAGAAGCACAATCTCAGAAGTTGCAAACAATTGTCATGAGCTGTAAAACGTTTGTGGCGCAAAACGTCGCAGTCACCTCAAATGATGCTAACAACACTCAGACAAGCAGACAAGTGTCTGTATCTTTCTGCAACCGTTTTCACACTATACGAACCGATAACGGCAAAATAACTTTTTTAGGGGGTACCCCTCTTTGACGCCCTAGTTCTAGGGGAACTTCCGCACCCAGGGGCACGAAGTTCTGTCACAAAAAAACTAGAGACCTTGAGGCAGCCCACGGTGAAGATTTTGTGATTTTAATTTGCACCGTTTTTGTGCCAGGGTGTGACTGACGGACGGACGGACGGACAGACGGACGGACGCCCAGGCCATAGATAAGACGCGCGAAGCATTCGGCTATTGCGCGTGAAAAGTAATTAAGCTAGAAGTAAATCTGTCAAAATGCCTGCTAGTTTTCTCACTGAAACGAAATTAGTGTGTTCTTTGAATAAAAAATTACACAGTTAAAAGTTTTAGTTTTACCAGGTAAAATGGCAGCAGATTTGAAGTTAAGATACAGTGACAGCGTCTATTTCAGTCTCTTTCGCAGTTCGTTGTTAAATGCAAAAGTGAAAAAATATGTGTGCCTAATTTGTAAACTTATGCAATGCCGCGAATCGCGATATCACTTCTTTATCATGTTGCTCCAGAAGACAAAAATACTTAGCTAGAATATAGATAGTACTGTAAGCTGATCAGGCCCGTCAAAAGCCACAGCTGGGCTCGGGAAAACATTCTCGCGGGGCCCCGAAACATTTTCGTGGGGCCCGTCTGGGGAGAAAATTTTTAAATTTTCCTTTTGGAATTGGTACATTCTGGTGTACTTATATTTCTGAGCGACGGCGAGACCCCTAAATGTCGCGGGGCCCGGGATAGCTTACCCCCTACCCCACCCTCTCGACGGGAATGAAGCTAATTGTTGTAAGTAAAGAAATAATAGAATTTGAAACAAAATAGCCTATGGGCATTTATAGTGTAATGTAGCTTTCCTGAGCTATACTTAGGAGATTATCTGTATCTCTGTATATGGTTAAGATCGGATCGACTGGACTTTGATGCCAATCTGCGGATCGTGAATCTGGATAAGCCTACAACATTTTTGAAACTTTCCGAGCAATCTGAGGTATAGGCTCTACTGAGAGTGCTCTTTAGTTCTTTTCCTATACGTGTCTTGTCCTCAGTGCTTCTGTATAGCTGACAGTCGGCGCTCTACAGTAACAGCCTGCGGCGCGTGTGTTCATGCAACAGAAAGTACAAGACAACGGAAGTCAAAAGTCATAATATTTCTTCCCGTTTCAGGAATCTAGCATTTAATAGCGTTCTCGAATAAAATAAAAGCTACAGTAGCAAGCAGACGCCTAAGATAACGGTAGCCGCCTACTCAGCTACTAGGCCTACAACTTCTACATGTATACTTCATGTCATGATGTACTCTCATTGTCATACCGTCTACCTTGCATCTGCAAACAAAATCAGTACGCAAATTAATACGCGAATCATATGAATGTACAATAAACAGAATTGCAAAATACTAGCCGTCTGAGTTATAGCTGTCGACATCCGGAGTGTGACCGCATCAAAGCATGCATACTGCCAGGATTGTGCAAATCACATCGCCGGTGTAGGTCTACACCAAGTCCCAAAACAAAAAGTTATATAAGCTTAGCGCTGGCAGAAATTACTACGCCAAACTCAGGCGCGCCGATGTATACAACGAAGTAATTGCACATAACCGTCAATGAACTGGTGATAAACTGATAATGTTACAAATATTTATGATCACCGCTATAAAAGCAACAAAGTTATACCAATAGAGTTTACTAAACGGCATTCAAATAAGAGCCTAAACACTGCTAAAATATGTCCAACTGGTGAATAAACGATGTCTAAAATCTAGAATGGTGGGAAAATGCTACTCGATACAAAATGATCATGGTCGCCAATTCAATGCGGACTGGGGAACAATTTTTACTCAAAAGTTTTGACCGAGCAATGTACTACTGAAACTTGAAATTCGCCTAAAGTAGACAAAATTAATGGTGACTTAAAATTACCATAAGCACAAAACGCTAGACTACACATTTATGCTGCAGAACAGTTTGTGGATACGTACTTACAAAAGCAAAACAAAAACTGAAATACATTACATAACGAAATTAATAATAACGATATGCAAAAATAACAATACCGTTTGTGTGTGTGTTTTTTTTATTATTTGCATTTAGTCTCTGTTTCTACCATGTTTATGGTGAATAAAGCTTCGTGTGTGTTATTGAAAACAAAATGATAAAATTAGCGATAATTCGTCTACAACACTGTAATTAATAGCGCAATACACAAAAACTGCTAATATAAACTGATGACTAGACTTCATAATGACTCGAATTTATTTGAGAACAAAGGCAACCGAACTGTCATACGTAAGATATTCATGATCACCGATCATTTAACTTGATCATGATCATGATGATTTATGTCATAAAAATTGTTTAATTACATGGTAAAGACCAACGCCAGTCTTTCGTTCGAGCCAAAAGTTGGCCTGAAAGAATGGAAACACCGTCTCCACCGGACTTACATATAATATATGCCACTTTCCAGAACTGACCAAATGCATTTTTTTTCGCGGGAGAGGAGGGAATGGTCTAATCTTAATTTGGAATTTGGGCTTATCTATGCCCACAGATCACTGACAACTAGCGGCAGTGTTGTACGACGTTGGTTTGTAAACAGATTTGCATCTACGGCGAAATACAAACGCACCTTGAACACCGTACAAGCCGTGCAGTAATAAAATCATTAATATTTTCACCACATTCGCAATAAACTTCTCTTTACACAAACTGTGTAGAACACTTTCCCGCTACATCTCGCACAACGTCATTTTAATTAGGCCCATAATATATATTATGTATAAAACAAGCGAAAAAAAACTTCACAAATTTTCAGTGTGACAGTAAAAAAACTCGGTCGCATTCACTATATACACATTTCAGATTTAACGGCTACAAAATACGCAAATCTCAAACGCACGGAATCGAGATACAAAAAGAAACTGCACTAAAATGTCTCTTTGATTACACATGCAATTAAACAATTCATTCAAATGCAAACACGAGTATCAAGTACGCCAACAATAAAGGCCTATATAATACTAGGTATTAATCAAAATAAACAATAAAATTTGCATATATAGCGAACAATGGCTTCTATCTCCCAAAAATCTGGATTTAAAATCGGGCGCAACTTCCCCCCCCCCAGTTTTGGGCTCAGGTTCCCCCAATTTCTGACTCAAGTGTTTCCCTCTATTATGGGCTTTTTCCCCTCTAGAGAAAAAGTTTTGTTAACAGCGTAGTTTACCAAGTGAATATAGGGGAAAGTTTTGACCTACAACCTTATCAAAACTCCCCCCCATTTTTACTGAGCGCAAGGTGCGCCCACCAGGTAAGGGATAAAAGCCACTGGTAGTGAATAATTATAATAAAATCATAAAACACGTTAATCATTCAATTCGCTGGAATCTTTGCGTCATTGTGTCGTTCTGTTTGTGAACTTTGCATTCGTGCATACAATATAATATATCGCAATCAATCATATCATTAAAGCATAACCACATTCTACAAAATACTACCTTTAGGCGTTATAGCACACTAGCAAATAATAATGAATGTGCTGGTGCTAATGACTCATTACTACCACTACAATATTATACAAGCGTTTACTTGCTGCACTTCTATACAAGAGCGATAGGCGGTGGAAACCCCATTGCGCAATAGCTATTAACAGCAGTTAGAGAAATTTCAAGCCAAATTCAAAGTTTTAATTGTTGTAAAATGCGCACAGATTGAATGCTATCTCTCCCAGCAAATAGCGACACAGGCATTGGCCAATGTCAGATTGGTTACCAAACTTAAGTACACACTTCCCAAAATCAGGCCAGGTAAATTTTATACCTCTTCAACACTAATTTCTGGCTACATCCTTGGCATGTATCTAGACAGGTCAAAAAAGTAAGCATTGGCTGTGTCATTCTCCAAACATTTTTGCCGTAAAAAATTTAAACATATACAAGGTGGGCCTATACAGGGTGGACCTTATGATTTTGCATCTTGTCAGTTAAATACTTAAATCGATGCAGAATAACGTTAGAGATTCGTAAAGTGGCCAAAAAACACATAAAAATTACTAGGTATACACAAAACAAGATAGACAATAGAATAAAGTCAAATGCTCGCAAATTAAGCTGGCCCATCCTGTATAGGCCTAACATATTCATGCAAACAGAGTATGTCATGCAAATATTCAGTGTACAAGTATCTGCATCTGTCACAAAACTATCCGAAAATGCACATCATGCACTCTAAATAAAAAATATAGTTGCATCTATGTACACAAACTCAGGCAAAAAATCAATCATCAATCAAACAATTGCGTACGTAAATATGCTGAAAAGTAAGAATATTGGCAAGACGCGAACGTAGATCGCTGCTGAAATGGAATGTAAAAAATATCAGCTTGAAACGAAAGAAAAGATTATGTACGCAGCACTGCATAACGCCTATCATGACGCAATGCATGTATACACAACCAGTCAAAGTCAATCGGTCGTCCACAAATATCACAATTGAATAAACCCGTCGCTAACATTTGAGGAATAAAACACATTTCATCAATTTATCGTCGTTTAACTGGAAATAAATAATAACGTTATTAACAATATGTTGTCAATGCTGGCGAAAGCAGTGAAAACATGGAAGGATGGGGGGGGCAAAAAAATTAAACGGCAATTGCCCTTTCTCCCTAATTTTTAGCCTTTCTTTCAAAAAGAAACATTTTGGGGAAAATTTAGATACAAATTAAAATTATGAGCATCTGTAATCTCCTAGGTCGAAAATTCGCAGCTGTCTGTCAAAAAATTAGACCCACAACTTTTTGCCCGCTCGAATTTTTTGATGCACAACACCACTATGCGGAATAGGTTGCTGTTAGATTTAAGCCGTACATAAATCACAAAACACAGATAGTGTGAAGAAGTTCACAAGTTACCCTCCCCCCGTCCCCCCAGGTAAATCCCTCTTATTTTGTGTGCAATACATCTTATCGTCATAAAGTGTAACAATTTTGCGTGAAATTATGCAATACACTGAACTAGGACAATCCGGTGAAAACTGTTTTTAAAAAAATGGGCCACAAAATGCTTATAAAATCAGATATACGGGCCTAAGCAACAGTTTAATTTGTACAGCGTCGAATCTGTCGTTTTGTGCAAAAATTTCAATTTTTTAAGCTGTTGCTAGAGTATTTCAATTATTTCTTGACATTAATAGCATTTAAAACTACAACAAAATATATAACACTTCTGTGCAATGTCACTTACAAACTGATTCTTGTTACATGTTGGCATCACGTTTACGAATCAAATCATAGCATAGATTTTCAAGAAAACAAAAAAATGTAAAAAAAAACAAAACTAGTGCAACTATGCTAGTGCTGTTAAGCTTAAAAAGTGATCGGAAATAAAATATGACGAGATCTCAGCATAGTGCAAAGTGTAAAGCCTTTTCTTTGTAAAACTAATCGCTCCTGGTGATCTTGTTAGCTTCATCTACAGGCAAACAAAGCAGTTTATTATATAATAAAGAGAAGAATGTATTTTTCATTCTGTTTTTCACAATGTGCACGGTACATCTTGTTTAAAATACCACGTGCCAGTCCACAAATAACGAAATTTTAATGCCTCACAGGCCCTCACTGAACTACTAAAAATGTTATTTCTCATTAAAATAAAAAAAGTACATAATAATAAAACTACAGTATAAAACTGTCCAGTAATACTTTCAAGGCTAGGACTCCTGGTACTCCGGCTTACAATTTCTACTTCATTCACGGTGGCGTCATTTCAGTAAATTATTTGGGGGGGGAGATCTCAGTAATCATTGGGGGAATTCGCAGTTTACGAAACGTATTGTAATTCTTGCAGCACTAACACTGTTTCAAAGATACGATTTACAGGGAAAAAATCAAAATCCCAAATCCTTGATAAGGGCAGGGGTCCGTAGACCCCAAGCCCTCCACCCTATATGACGCCCTTCCTTGTTCAGATGCGGCCCCCATAGGCCGCATCACGCATCACGTCCGTCCGTATGTCTGTCTGTTTCCTACAGGCTCCTAGCACGAAAACAAAAATGGATAAAACCAAAATTAATGTAAATGTCCCTCAGGAACAGTAATCAATGTGTCAATTTTCAGTTGGAAAGGATAAGGTCAGAATCATCGCCGAGTGTCCCTTTATTTTCGGAATCCATAATATAACAAGTAATTTCAGCTAAGCTCATGAGACGCGACGCGCGACTGCCTTAGCAGTTCCTGTTTACAGGTTGTCTGTATCTATCTTCATCCATTTCGTCGCAATTCACTCCAAAATTGTGCGCCACAGCCGAACATTGCAAAAAAAGAACCACAACCCCTTATTTTGGAGCTTCAACGTCTTTAAGGTTATCACTGTGTCACCACTGAAAATCCCGTCACTAGTGCTTGTTATGATAAGCAGCATGTCGATGCCTATCTGCAACCGTTTTCACGCTAGACGAGCCAATACCGGAAAAATACTTTTTGGGGGTACTCCTCTCTTACGTCTTAGTTAGGGGAACCCCTCACCCAGCGGCATGAAATTTCGTCACAAGAAACTAAAGTCCTTGGGGTAGCCCACAGTAAAGATTTCGTAATTCAGCTCCAGAGTGTGACATACACACAGACGAACGGACGCCTAAGCCATAACTAAGACGCATGAAACATTCTGCTGTCGCGCGTAAAAACTGTATTACAATTTATTCTTTTAGTATTCATATCACTAACTCAGATGTAGAGAATAGCCGTCTATACGCTATAGGTCGTCGTCGGTTGGACTATTTCGGTCTTTTGAGCTGGACTTTGAGTCGCTTCATTCCGATCTGGAAGCCGTTCATCGCCTGTATCGCCGTCTGAGCACTCGTCTGGTTATCATAGCTCACGAACCCTGCAACATCACACTGAATGCACTAATAACACAACATTAATAATTCGATTGATACGAACACCGTCACAAAGTGTTTGCACCAGTATACAGGACAAGAAGCCCAGCTGTCGCTAGGATAGCCAACCGTACTGGTTGTCAGTGACCTTCAAGGTCATCCAAGGTTGATAATTTTCATGTAATCTGAAAGGGCGTATGCCACTTCCTGTTACTGATTAATAGTAACCTTGGCCTATCTCACACCATTTCCGATATACGGCCACTTATATCTTCAAACTTTCCATCGAAAATTGCGGCCAATCCGCTGCAGATGGAGACATAGTTACTATTGACAGCCTATGAAGGAAGTCGCCAGCGCCCTATCCATTAGTACCATCGCCGACCCCCTACGACTTAGCGTTAAGCCACAACAACCTACGATTGGCATACAATAGTGTGTTATGATTCTTCAGGGTCATCCAAGGTCAATGATTTTTATGTCATTTAAAAGCAAATATGCGACATACTATTAGTAATCAATGGCAACCTATCTCGTACCGTTTAGCCACAATGCATTCGCTACAGACGGACGACGACGGACAGACGACAACCGTACCATAAGCTCGACCGTTAGTTAAGAACGGTCGGCAAACACCTCAGGAATAAACAACGTCGAACAGCGGCCTCGTGATGGATGGGTTAAAAAGTAAGAAAAGGAGAAAGATGCAACGTTTCAAATTTTTCAAATATTCGAAATGCCTTGTGGGCTTTCCAGTGTCCCTAGAAGGCGTGACCTTGAACGGCTCTAAAATGTTTAATGTCCACAACGTCATATCAAGAAAAATGTACGAAACGTTTCGTTTTCGTTCGAGCGATTGCATTCAATGTCGACGTAGAAGGCCTACCGAAGCATTTGCTCTGGTTGGTGGCGCGGTCGATGTAGACCTTGGAGCTGATGACGTTGCCGAACGGCATGAACATCTGAGCCAGCTCAGCGTCTCCGAACTCTTGCGGCAGATGATAGATGAACAGATTGCAGCCCTCTGGTCCTGCTCAGGACAGAACAAACATATTTTCCTCGTTATTACTCAGGCGCTATAGCTATGCTGTCTATCGCCGTCTGTCCGTCAATAACGGATGTATTGTGGCTAAACGTTATAGGCCGTAGGAGAAAACGTTTTACACGAGTAATTAGCCATGTATGTTAAACTGAGGCATGCAAAATTTTAGCGATTTAGTGCAAGGAAAACATTTTCAAATTCGGGGTTGAATGGAAAGGGGTAAAAATGTGCGTTTTTCATCGAAAAACTGGCCATATGTCGAAAACGGTGAGAAATACGGCCAAGGTTACTAATTATCACTAACAGAACGTGGCATACGCCCTGTCAGTTGAGATGAAAATCATTGACCTTGAATGACCTTGAAGGTCAGTACTGCAACAGGAACTGTATAGACTATAGACTGTACCGCGTCTTCCCTTGCGACAGCTGGGTTTTCTTGTTTTTATGACTGCCGCTACTAACGCATCTGGTGATGCACCGCGTGTCAGTTAAAAATAAAGTGACTTAACTTGACTTTACTTTACAGGCGCAAAAAATAGTCAAGTGACTAGATACACAATAGAATGTGTCTTCAGGTTTATTCAAAAGTTGACAAAACGCGGTGTTAAAATCGTCAGTCAAGTCCAGAGGCAATGAGTTCCAGACAGTTGGGGCGGGCGGCCGGCGGCGTGACAAAAAGTTTGACTGTAGAAGCGTCCCCCCTATGGAGTGGTCCGAAACTGCAGCAAGGCGCAGATACATCACAGGCTGCGCGGTAGCGCAGCACTCTTGTAAGGGTGACCAGCCATTTCAATGGGAAACTCAAAAATTTGACCCCTCGTATTTCCCAAACCCCCTAATTTTTTCACACCAAAATTTGCACAGATGATTACGTTCAGCATATCTCCTGATGTGCAAAATTTGGTGAAAATCCGTTTACGGGGGGGGCTTCCCCACGAATAGGTGAAATATAACGTTTGCGTGACTTTTTGTGCCTTTCCTTCCCTTTCCTTTCCTTTCCTTCCCTTTTTTCTTGCCGTCCTCTACAAGAAAAACGACTGAACTGATTTTAACGCACGATGGCTCATATGACGCGGTTTCGTGCAAGGAAGTGCCTTTTGGGGGTTACAAAATTTAAATTCAACATTTTCACCTATTTTTTCACAAAAATATGAAAAATTACAATTGCGCCTATGGGAAAAATTAGACAATGCTTTAAACTGTCCTAACTCCGGCTATGTATAAGATGAAGTCGTAATTTTTGGTTCTAGGGTATGGTTTTCAGGGTCGGCCAATTTAACGGTGTCATTTAAATTTTCCCCCCTGCCAACCCCCGTTGCCATGGCAACGAATTTTGAGACAAAATTGGCTATAACTCATCATCATCATCGACAACCGTGGGCTCAATGCCCGTTGGTGTTTAAAAATCCTAGTATATCGAAGCGATATCTTTCCATCTCATTCTCCAGCAGTTCAAGTTTGCCTGGTGCCCACATGGTGCGCACATTCCATGTTCCAACTGTTAG
>Ga0209367_1007861_pt1 | contig 14663 bp, 8 predicted proteins | sample WorMetLIZISLAND2_FD_187412 | JGI IMG/M metagenome (GOLD analysis project Ga0209367, IMG submission 187412) | Marine gutless worms symbiont microbial communities from Max Planck institute for Marine Microbiology, Germany - Olavius geniculatus... ... | reverse complement strand
AAAGTCTACTGCAAGCACACATGTCCTATGTCTCATGAGAAAACTACTGTAACACAGCAAAAAGAACACAAATTTGACATTTCAGCTGTTTGACGTTTAATCAAAGGTACAATTTACAGAGAAAAAACTGAAATCATAAATCCTTGGGGGGGTCCGTAGACCCCCCCCTCCCAAATGACGCCCCTGAAACAAAGATAACGTCTCATTGTCTCACTTAAGTCCTAACTTATCTTTTATTTTATCTTTTAGTTTTATGTTCAGCACAAAATCGATAACTGTTTAGAAAGTCATACCCGGACATCATCACCTACAGCTGCAATTATTGTTTAACCTTGAAGTAGCCTAGCTATGTCACTAGGGCAACTCTGATCGATTGATAGATTCATTTGTCGCTCTGTTGTCGGAATCGCGGATCTTAAGCGGACCAAACTATAGCACGTTTTACGCACCGCTCTGTCGAGTAGGCCTCAATCATTGAATCCCGAGCGTGTGATGTAGGCCTATCGTAATCACAATTCACATAGGCGACTGTGGCCATTGATTGGCATGAGGGCTGTGCTATTACTTTGCTACGCCTTGACTGACTTGACTGAATAGCATAGGCCTACGTCACGATGTGAACGCTCCACGTAGAAAAACTCATGCAATTATAACAGGTGAATCGCCGCTATATTACTTCTTTTTAGTTCTAATGATGCAGATTGTCTTCCTGCAACCATATAAGTCTACTGTAGACTGCCTATTTTACATAAATTGTTGTTATGCTGAGGCCTATATGCTGGCGACATATGGCGCAATAAGCTGCAGTTGCCTTGATTGACAGCTAGATCGATTTCTAAAGGCCTTGCTGATGGTCGATCGATTGAGAAGTCATATAGCCTGTGGTGCAGGTCGCTAGGTCATGGCTTGTTATTACCTGGTTCAATCGACCAGTGCGATATAACAGAAAGGTATAATCGCCAGCGGTAAGATTATAATTATGCATTAGGTATGCGGATGTCCCATGTGATCTATAGGTCTAAATTGACCGCGGACGTCTCGGTCTCGCGGAATCGTGTCGTACTAGCTTAACGTCTCGTTATAAAGCCACGTGCACATTCTTGGTTCTAGGATTTGGATTTTTGGAGAATAGTCATCTAGACAACAGTTCGGGACGTTTAGGCAAGTGCGACGTCTGTGATTGGTGGACGAGGACGCGGGGGCGTGGCCGTGATGATGACGTCGTCATGCTGCTGCTGCTGCTGCTGCTGGGTGAAGCTGATGCTGGTGATGTCATTATCAATCTCATCAACGTCATCAGGACGTCAGAGCAGAGGCAATGCTGAGACGGACACAGACTGGCTCACCAACCAGCTGGATCGACTGTCTGACCGTGGTACGTAAGTGAACCTCTTTCCGACTTTTGCATTTCACAAGGTGATGTAGCGACAGTATTACGGTGAGGTGGGCAAAACTACAGCTATTAATACCTACAACAATTTTTTTGCGACGTTGCGTGCCAAAAATTATTAAATTGGCCAATGTTTTAAAGAGCTATCTGAAAAATAAAAGTGGCCTGGTTTTTTTCGATACACAGTGTAGGCCTAATCGTCGACTTTTGCTGTCCGCTGATGTTGTTGATTAGGACTATAAGTGACTATTGGCTATAGAATATGTGACACCATGTAATGTACCGTGTTCATGGTCATTGATTGTACAGAGATGGCGCCGGTGGCTGCAAGAGGTAGGGCTAGCTCAGATTGCGGCGAGCTGAACGCATTGGCAGTGCAGTGGGTAGATCTCGTAGACGCTGAGCTGGGCCATTATCTCACAGCGTCGTCACTGAATGAATTTCAGTACGAAACCAATCTCACCGAATACAATGAACAACAGGTATTCATTCCACTAGCTATAGATTTGTTATTACGTGGACGTCTTAAGAGGCCGCATTGCTGGTCGTGTCGGTTTAGCCGTCCGTCCGTTTGTCTGCCTCACAGCCTATCAATCACGTCATATCATGTACATTTGTAGTGTCTCCGATACGTAAGAAGATCACAGTAAATAATGTTTTATTACAACGCCAGCACATCAATAACCGAAGATACAATATCACAACAGATCAGAGTCAAGCTTCAAAAAATAAACACGTTTTAGTTGTTCGTCTGTTCCTCAGTAAGAACTTGATTCCATTCGACAGTGAACGTTCCCCGGAGCAGCAGTCCTCAATCCTATTTGCGAAACTCCGCTTTTCTATCATTTTTGCGCAGACCGAAAAAGTTCTTAAATATGTTCTGGTGTATTTCAAACAAAAGAGGACGGCTTCACCGAGAATGGTCAGATGACATTGAGCAGTGGTGTGGGGCAACCCTGCAAGAGTTAAGCCACGCTGCCCTAGATAGGCAGCGGTGGGCAGCGATAGTAACAATGGCGTCAGACACCAACGGGCGTTGAGCCCACGGTTGTCGATGATGATGATGATGTAGTGCAGTGAAAATTGAAAACTGTCTGTCTGTTCTAGTTCGAGTCGGCTCGTGCGCGAATGAGCGCGTGGTTTCTAGAGAATCTGCCGGTAGCGAGAATGTTACACCAGTCGGCCAAGCTAATCTGTAACTCGACAGCAAGACGACTTATTAACGCTTTCGTCAACGCCAACTTACCACCGCTAGCAGATTATCCTCGCGTCAACAGGTGCGTTATTGATCCGGATCGATAATCGATCAATCCAACGCCTTTGATAAAATAAAATATTCACTCAGAATCAGTGATAGATAAATAAGAAAAAAACGAGTAATGAAAATATGCGAAATAGTGGCTAGGTCTACACACACGCCTAATATGTGAACTAAATTGACTGTAATTTAGCTATAGGCCCCTATTACAAAAACAGTAATTCACATGTATGTTACAATGCTCGTAATAAGCTGTCATAACCATCATAACTTTTTTAAAAAATAATACCTGTTAGTAGCAATAGTATTCATTTAGTATTTGGCAGGCACATAAAAAGATTTTTGTGATAAACATTAAACAACAACCTAAAAATTTGCGCTTCGTCATTGATAACATTTTCACGAAATATCCTCAGAATCCGTTCATAACTTTTTTTGAGTTATTCAGCTGACAAACAAAAAAACGAAGAAACCAACAGATTCTGTCACAACCTCTTTTATCGGCAGATATAATAGAATCTGTCATGCGGTCCTCTTGATAGGCCGTATTGCGAATCTTGCTCGTCCCTCTGTCCGTCCGTCCGTTCGTCTGTCGTCTCATACGGGATTTTGTCTCAGAACAAAAAAAAACTTAGAAAACACAAAATTGATGTGAACGTTTACTAGAGCAGGAGTAAGCGATGTGCCAATTTGTTTAGTTCAAAAAGTCAAAGTTTAAGATCACGGAACATTAAAACCTACCGAAAATAACGCATGTGTTTACTGTGTTAATTACGTATTTGCTTTTTTGTGTTTCCTGTATTTTAGTAATGTTTTTTTGCACTTTTTTTGCTTTAGTGTACTCTTATGTTACTGTTTTCACGCGTTTGGCGTGGGTGTTTATTGCATAATAAAATAAAAATAAAATACATACTGCTGGCGGATCGCACGCGCTGGTCGATAATGAGCGCATTGCAGTGGGCGCGGATGGCGGCATACATTTCGGCGTTAAGCAAGTCGACATCTCTGCTTGTGTACATATGTTTCGTTACAGTAAAATCAGTCATTTGACGAACGAGATGCTCAACATATACAGCACGGCGGTGGTCACAGATGACCGTGGGCGGAGCTACAGACTGGACGAGTTGAGTGACGTCCTGACCACATCACGTGACTACGACAGGCTGGAGTGGGCGTGGCTAGCGTGGAGAGACGCCACCGGACCGAGCATCAAACCTCTATATATGCAACTCGTTGATGGGATGAACCGCGCTGCCCTTGACAACGGTAATCATGGCAACACGGCACTCTTGGTTATAAACATTTCTCTGAACACCAAACATCAGATTAATGCGTTAAAAATTATTTTTTAATGTTATACGCTATATAAACTCACGTTTTACTTACTTACTTAATGTTGAAGTAGAAAAAAATCGGCTTATTGCCGGTTATTCTACTTCTGGGGAATTTTCACACTAATTTTGGATCTAACTACCTTTTGTTTTTGAGATGATAACCTGTATGGAACAGACGGACGGACGGACGGGCAAGACTGTAATGTTGCCTATTAGGGCGGCCGCAAAGCATCCCTGACATTTTTTTTACTGTAACTTAAAAACCAATTGTCAGATTTTAATAATTTTGGCATGAGTATTCTTGACACAACTTGCCATTAAATGGCCATTCAGTTTCCCATTTTACCCAACGTTTGTTTCTGCACTACCTGGGAAAAACACAACCAGCGAAATATCACTTTTTATCTAATGCGATATAATTGCTCAATTAACATAAAGTGTAAAAACATATTTTGTTCACATTTCTGACATCGTGGCTGACATTTCATCCAGTTGTCCATTTCTCAAAAATGCAGTAAAATTGCTTGAAGAGTTGGCCCATTATGCGAACACAGGCAAGGAGACGCTTTCTCCATACATTGACTGCAGCAGTAACGATAATGTTCTGCTCCAGCCCAATTCAGGCTGTACCAGTCGCTTCTTGACTTCACAAACATTCCTAAACTTCATCTGGTAAACGTACTGCTGCGTGACAGTCAAACCTTGTAACAGACCTGCTGTTTGGGCCCACAGATTAGGTTAAATGGAATTTATTGACGCTTTTTTCATTCATTTTAACACGTATTATGCTTGGTCTGCTTTCCCCAGGTAGTGCAAAAGCAGATGTTGGGTAAGGTAGAAACTAAAACACTTATTTAATAGTTAGTTGTGTCAGAAATATGTTTGCCAAATATTGTTAAAATCTGTTAATCTTTATTCAAGTTACAATCGATAATGTCGCGGATGTTTTTCAGGTTTTCTGTTTATTTTAACACACATTTCGCTTGATCTGATTTCCCTAGGTAGTACAAAAGCGTACATTGGATGAGGTAAGAAACTAAACAGTCATTTGATGGGAAGTTGTGTCAGGAATATTTGCTCCAAAAATTATCAAAATCTGATAATCGTTTTTCAAGTTACAATCGAAAATGTCGGGGATGCTTTTTTGGGACACAGTGTACTATGCCTACCAGTATAGCCAACAGATTCATCGTTCACGGCCAGGGTCTTGCTTTTTTAATAATTTATGACATCTTAGTGTTCTTTTCGCGTGAGCTCATTGATCAGTCTCGATTTCACTTGCCACGCAAACTGCTGTCCGCTAATTACTAAGTCTTATCCGATCGATTGCACCATTCGCCAAACGATTGTGTATTTAATGTATAGACTAGAGCTGTCAAATTAACACGTTAATAAAATAACGAGTGTTAAGAAAATTAACGCACATAAATTTACTGAATTCTGTCAAGCAGGAGTTCCAATATTCCATTAAACCACAGATATTTGACGACAGTAGTAATCAGAAATTGTACGCGTCAACCAGTCACCAATAATAGGCTTGCCCTGTTTGTTCATTGGTCAGTTATATACATTTCGTAAAAAACTAAAACCGTGTGATTTCAGTTCCGTTTCGTTAAGTCCAGTTCAGTTTAGTTAAGTTCAGTTACGTCGCCCTGTAGGCGCCTAATGCATTGCTGCTTGCCTGTTGGTCAATTTGTCAAAAACTAAACTATGTCAGTTCAGTTCAGTTCAGTCCCGTCGCTATTTACGCGCTTTTACAGGCGTTTCGTTGTTGCAGGTTATTCGGACGTAGGCAAGGCGTGGTTGATGACGGACTTTGACGAGCTCGACATTGAGCCAATGATACTGCGACTTTACGAACAAGTTAAACCTCTCTATCAGCAGCTTCATGCTTATGTTCGACGTCGCCTCATAGAGGTCTATCCAAACAACGCATTGGACTCACGCGGTCCCATTCCTGCACATCTACTTGGTACGTTAAAAATTGCCAAGCTACGTCGAGTCCAGCGACTAACACTTTGTGTCTCATGCAAGTCAACGAACGTTGCCTTACGCCAAACCTGTGACTGTCTATGGACAAGTGAACTACCTCGATATATAACCATTTAACCAACCATCCAGATCAGCTCAGCCTGGCCATTCCTCCGTGACTGGGCTTAATGAGTACCGAAGAAAGCCGGGAGCGTAAAGAGGTACACTTTGCGATAGATTAAACTAGAGTCAGTGGTCTGGCAATTTAAACTCATGTCTGGCGAAGCGACGACAGTATTGTTTCAGCGCCGTTGTCGTTGAGTTTTTTTTCTTTGTCGACACGATAACAGATGAAACGTTGCACTTTGCTTCACAAAATTTTGCAAGAGCTATACTTGACGACCTGTAGAGCTGTGTTGAATATCAAGATCACGTGTGGTTTTCTGCGTTTTATGCGTGCACGATACTGCTTGAACCAGTCAACCTGGATTCGCAAAATTATTCGCTATATGATGCTACTTTATTACTGCCCGTGGAAGCAACTGGGGCTACCGCGGGCAGTAATTTGTATTGAGGAAGGCTTGACAATCTTGTTTGACGTTGTTCGCGGGGCACTGCTTGCGTTGCAGGCAACATGTGGGCTCAGGAATGGACCAACATCTACGACCGCGTGGAGCCGTACCCGGACGTGACGTCATTGGACGTGACGTCACGGCTAGTGCGCGCCAACTACAGCGTGACCCGGATGTTCCGTGCCGCCGAGTCTTTCTTTACGTCGCTCGGCCTCGAGCCGATGACCAGCGAATTCTGGAACATGTCGATGCTCGTGAGACCACGTGACCCCGGGCGTCACGTGACCTGCCACGGCAGTGCGCATGACATGTTCACACAGACCGACTTTCGGTATGATAGCAATTGTCACAAGTGTTTAAAAACGAATCCATTTGTTTTGTTAAAACACGTTATTATTTCGTCTCATCATATTTCTTTTCTCCGGCGGTTATGTCTAAGTTAGACCACAGTCTGGAGTGAGTAGGCCTAGGTCTAAGTGAGTACGCACCTTATACCACTTTAGGCAGTGTAGTTTTATCTACTTAAACTGCGATCAGATCGCACAGACTACATCGTCGTTTGGTTTATCACGCAAGACTGCAGCCGTAAGTGTTATGAAAACAGAACCAGGGCGAGGTGATCGAGTTCGTGTATCGGAAATTAGGCAGAGGGTTCTGTTTTACACGATCCAGCAAAAGTACAGCAAATGTATTCAAAATACACGTGCTAATTGCCCGACGTTTGCTGGAATTTTTCTGGACGTTTGCTGGACGTTTGCTGGATCGCGTAAACGGGGTATAAGAGAGCGAAGACTATAATATGCATGCATGCGAAGCAGAAACTCTTCTCTTATTATTGTCAACTGATGACATCGCGCAGGAAGTCGGTAGGCCTAGTTAAGTCGTGATGGCGAACCGGCTTCTTTTATAGATGTCTTACTATTCGCTTTTAGGAAATAAAGCGTAATCTGACATTGTGCAGCGCATTTCAGCAAGTTAGGAGCATATTTTGGTGAAATTTCGCATGGGCAAACTACTGCTTACATTTAGGCAGCGATCCGTTTCAGGATTTGGATGCGGTTTCTGGATTTTTGAATCCGAAACCGGATTATACACAGGAGCTGAATTGGTCATGTTGTGCTCGACAGGTGTCAACAAAACTTTGACATTATTTCTGTTCGCTTTCAATGAAATATTTCCTTAGTTTAATTCGTGTAGTTTTTTGATGATTTTGTCGATGGTGCTCTGGCGGTAGGATAAAGATGTGTACGGAGGTGGCTGCGGAAGACTTTGAAGTGGTTCATCATGAGATGGGACACATCGAGTACTTCATGCAGTACCGACATCAGGCCAATCTGTTTAGGAATGGCGCCAACGCGGCGTTCCACGAAGCTATAGGAGACACCGTCTCATTGAGTGTTAGCACGCTACAGCATCTGTATGCAGTTCAACTCAGTGATATCGACCCTAGCACCATATCACACGGTAACTCTTACTTACTTATTGAACTCACACTAGAGCGATTCCGCCTATAGCTACGCATTTCTCCGTGGTGTGGTTTGTCTTTCTGTTGTCGGTCCCATTCGTTCCTACTCAGTGGATGCATAATTTCGGAATATTGGGGAAGGGTAGAGGGTTGGATCTGTGGAGGGTCATGTTTGGGGAGAGGGTTATGCTTCTCCCCAGAATTTTTTCTTTAATTTTATGCAGAAATAATGCATTTTGTGCAGAATTTTGCTTGGCTATAAGATGCATCCAGGCAATAGGGGAGGGCTCCCCTTCGGCTCCCCTGAATCCGCCACTGTGCCTACTGCCCCCGGGATTAAACCGCTAGACTATTTTAGACGCCATCTGGTAGGTGCACTTGTGAGGCCAATGACACATTGCGTTAGATGATGGCCGTCCCTGGCTCATAAGGGGAAGAGGAGAGAGACTAGAGCATCAGACCGCGAGCCGAAACGTGCAGTGTGGCAAATTGCTGCTGCTACCTGGCGAATGGAAACGAAAAGCGGTTCCGAGTTTTACCACATCAATTCGGTACTTGTTGTGCGGGCGTCACAACAAGTCGTAGTATGAGTTTTGCCTGTCCGTTCGTCTGTCCGTCCGTTCGTCTGTTTATCCCCTACGAGCTCCTGGCTCAAAAACTATAAGCTGTAGAAAAAGAGGCCAAATTGACGGGAACGTTCCCCCGGGAGTAAACGACCAAAAGTGTGCTGATTTTTAAGTACAAAAGTTCAAAGGTAAGGGCTAGCATTAAGGCGCGTACAGTACCGAGCGACCTAACTGAACTAAACTGAGCTGACATGGTTTAGTTTTTGACGAACTGATTAATGGGTTAGCAGCAATCCATTACTGCTTGTCTACCGGCAATTAGTTTGGCGCGTACAGTACCGAGCGATGCCAACTGTAATGCATTACTGCTTGCCCACTGATCAGTACTGTTCGTCTAAAACTAAACCGTGTCAGTTCAGTTTAGTTACGTCCCTCTGTACACATCTTTAGATTTAGGGTTGCGCATGTTTTTTTCCGATGGCCACACAATATGTCGACATTAACCAAATTTTACGAAGTGATTGGACTCTACAGGCCAGGGAGTTACGCAGAATTATTCATTTGGGGGGCTCAAATCAAAGTTGGGGGTGTGCGCTCTAGGAATAGGGGATGGGCGTCTGGGGGCTGTGCCCCCAGCGGGGTTCAGGGACAGAGCCCCTGGTCAGGAGGTCACGGGGACTTAGAAGCTGAAACACTTTTGGCTTTTGAACATTTAATGGATGCTGCAAATTTGCTATGTTTTCTTAAATTTGGAAACTTAAAAAATCAGATTTTGCAGTTGTTTTTTCCGAAAAAGAAGTTTAATAGGCCGCAGTTTGTTACAGTTTACTGTGAGTTAATGAAAAGTAATAAAAGCAATATGCAGAAATAACATACATGTAGGTTTCACCAAATACATTTGGTTTCAACCACAACACCCCTGGTATTTTTTTCGTTGGGGTATCAAGATTTTAATGGGGGTGTACACCCCTTCACAGGGGGCTGGATAATTTCCTGCTACAGGCTAAGCAGATTCGAATGCATATCCAGCTGAATGTAATAATCTGGCTGTTGACTGGATGTGTGAACTTGCAGAGCAGCATATCAACTACCTCCTGCAGATGGCGCTGACCAAGCTGACGTTTCTACCGTTCTCGCTGATCCTAGACAAATGGCGCTTTGAGGTGTTCCGCGGTGACGTCACGCCTGACAACTGCAATCAACGCTGGTGGCAACTCAGGTAAATGATATAGTAACTGATAAACGAATTGTATAAATGGACGGATGTATAGATAGGTGAATGAGAATAAATGACTGAACCAGTGAATGTATAGGAACCCAACTGAATATTTGGGTTGAAAATACTGTATTTAGCTTGACCAGAAAACCAAGTAAACAAGAAATTTGAGCTAATGCTCACGAGACGTGCAAAAGCCTATAGCAGTTCCTGTTCAGTAGTTTAGCTGAAAATTGGGGTGTTCACGTTAAGTTAATATACAAATACCAAATCCTCTATCTGGATCGCATAACGATAGTTGCGTGGCGCCACCTTGTGAATGATATAGACTTGTGTCGCAGCCCGTAATCGCCAAAAAATCCATAAAAACCCCTATTTTGGCGTTCAAGGTCATCCAAGGTCATTGAATTCAGTGGCAATCGAGAGCCAGTGTACGACTTCCTATTAATGATTAATAGTATGCCTAACCTGGGCCTTGTCTCGCCCCGTTTTTTAGATACAGCGACTTATTGGCTAAAAATCGCAAATTTATCCCACCACCCTCTCATTTAGCGCCCTCGTTCGGGGCGACCCCCTTCGAATTTATGGAAAAGCTTTACGGTTCCTGAAACTAGAGTCTTTCAGGCAGCCGAAGTTGAAGATTTGGTGATCCTCGCTTGCATCGATTTTGACTGATCCGCCCGTGTGACAGACAAACGGACGGACAGACAGACAGAATTGGGACGGCTGAGACGCGCTGAAAGCAGTAGCTGCTTTCGCGCGTAATAAGCAGTCAAGCAATACGTAATGGAAAGGATAAGCGGAAGGAAATAAAGCGGAAAATATAAATGCGAAGACGAAGGAAATGAAAGGGTACAGGTGAGAAAAAGGAAAACAGACGGCTGATTTCTGCGGACGATAATGAAAAATCCTTGTTTTATCTTTCCACTACATTCGCCATAGGCTAATATAAAAGAAATACAAAGTGGCTTACAGACAGATCTTGTCGTTTGCAGTTACAAGTTTAATTTCATCTAACTGAAGTTTAAATACGTACTATTGTAAGTCTAATGTTACTGTATAGGGAACAGTACCAAGGTGTCAAGGCTCCAGTGGTAAGAAGCAATGCAGACTTTGATCCTGGAAGCAAATATCACGTCCCAGCAAATGTCCCGTATTACAGGTAATAAATAACGTTAATAAATATAATACAAGAACAAATGTCGGCGCCAAGTGCCGCCATTATATGCGATTGTCCGCCCAGGTGCGAAAATCCATGATTACGCGATATAAGCGTCATACGTTCTTTGAAGTCTGTCACATTCTGTGACCTTCAGTCTTTGACCTTTCTAACTGAAAATCAGCACAGCAGTCACTTACGTCTGCACTAAAGGATATTGAAGCCAATTCTGGCTTTACTCTGCGCTGTTGTTTTCGAGCTAGAAGCCCTTACGGGACAGACAGACAAACAGACGGACGGACGGGCAAGACCAGTAATGCGGTCTAGTAGGACGGCCGACAATGATGCTTTAATACTGTTTTTGGCCGACCGTTAGGTCGAGCCTTGTGTACGATGAGTCCTCCGTCTGTCGTCTGTCTGTAACGTGCATGTATTGGTGTATTGTGACTAAACGATACGTCGTAGCTAGGGGGGTCGGCAATAGTACTATTGGATATAGCAATAACTAGTTGTTATAGGCTGTCATTAGTAACTATGCCTCTATCTGCAGCGGTTTGGCCGCAATTTTAAATGCAAAGTTGCTGCCTGCAGCCATCACCCATGCACGTACGCCGAATTACCATATCGTATTTTTGCGTTGATTATAGCGTTTGATATAGCAGTGTCACCACAGCGTGTATGGGACTGTACTCACTCTGAAAAATCACTTTCTTTCCGCGACCGGAAGTCGGACGCTGGCCTTCGGATATAAACGGTACGGTCGGCCCACCTTAGCGACAGTTGGGCTTGTTGTTACTATCGTATAGGAGTTCGATTTTGCAATGTGACATTTACTCAAATACTTTAGTTTATGTAGCTGGATTTACGATTTACTTAGTAATCGATGCTGATTTGGTTGCAGGTATTTCCTTGCGTTTATCGGCCAGTTTCAGTTTCACAAGGCGCTGTGCGAGGTTAAAGGTCACCGAGGCCCGCTGCACACGTGCGACATCTATCGGTCAACGGCCGCCGGACGCAAACTCATGTAAGCCAACGTTACTTGCTTACTTAGTGTGGCCTTGTGAGCTGCTTAAGCTTAAAACTGTAGGCAGACTAATCATCATCATCATCATCATCCTGGTCACCACAGAAGGGTGTCTGAAATAAGGTGGGGTAGTGGGTAGAACCCAGTGGCGTAACTTCGTCGTCGGCGCCCGGAGGCAAAATGACATGACGCCCCCCTCTTCCCCAGGCCCGACATTTGTACTTGGTTTTTAAACAGTTTATGTATTCTACCTACGGTGTTTTATAACAAGAAATTTGAGCTAATGCTCACGAGACGCGCGAAAGCCTATAGCAGTTCCGGTTCAGTAGTTTAGCTAAAAATTGGGGTGTTCAACTGTTCATGCTAAGTTAATATACAAATACCAAATTCTCGATCTGATCGCATAACGATAGTAGCGTGGCGCCACCTTGTGAATGATATAGACTTGTGTCGCAGCCTGAAATCGCCAAAAAATCCACAAAACCCCCTATTTTGGCGTTCAAAGTCATTCAAGGTTATTGAATTCGGCGCCAATCGAGAGCCAGTGTACGACTTCCTATTAGTGATTAATAGTAATTTAGGCGCTATCTCGCACCGTTACTGAGATACAGCGACTTATTGGCCAAAAATCGCACATTTTGCCCACCCCTTCTCATTTAGCGTCCTCGTTCGGGGTGACCCCCTTCGAATTTATGGAATAGCTTTACGGTTCTCGAAACTAGAGTCTTCCAGGCAGCCGACGGTGAAGATTTGGTTATCCTAGCTTGCACCGTTTTTGACTGATGACTGATCCACCCGTGTGACAGACGGACAGAGAGATGGACAGAATTGCGATGGCTAAGACGCGCTGAAAGCAGTAGCTGCTTTCCCGTGTAAAAAGCACCCTTCTACTTTCTTTAAAAATTTAGACGAATGATGGTCAATCATCAATTTACACGATTTTTTTCTTTCCTAATATATTTTCTCCTTTGCCGTTTTTCTTCTCTTTTGTTAAAAGTAGGCTTCTTAGATCCAACTAGGGAATTTGGGGGAACGTTGTAAGCTCCCCTAGCGGGTCTGGAGCGGAGCATAAATGATTACGATAATAATAATTATAATACTGACGTTGCAGCCTATACAACGTACGTTTAATTTTGCGTTATCTAGCTTACTGATTGCATGTAAAACTTGGTAATATTTTAAATTATTTAATCGAAGTTTAATTGATTTTTTTTACTTTTATGTTTGCATGTATTATTGTGTTGTATGATGTAACTAATGTGGCTTGATGGTGTGGCGGTAGCGCGTCGGACTGGTGACCCCGACGTTGCTTGTTCAACTCCGAGCCGGGGCACTGCCTGGTAACGACTCTGGGCAAGTTGTTCACTGTTCACACACGTGCCTCTGTTCACCAAGCGGTATAATTTGGTACCGTGTAGTGGAAAATTCGTTGCATCGGAAAATTATTCCCACACCTACGGGCTCAACGGCCACAGAAACCATTAGAAAGGGAGATGAGCACCCCGCATACGCCACTGAGGAGGACAGCATGCTTTATCGGTATGATGTAGTTGCCACCATTTTTGGTGAATAATAAAAATGTATAGGCTAATTTGTAGGTCCGTGCTTCGGTTGGGTGCCAGTCGTCCATGGCGTGAAGCAATGGCCATGATGACAGGACAGTCAGAGTTTGACGCTGGACCGATACTCGAGTTCTTTCAACCTCTCGCCAGCTGGCTGCGTGCTCAGAACTCAGGACATCACGTCGGCTGGCTGTGACACGTTGAATAGTCAGCAGACCACTACTGCTAGTTCAGTCGTTATTATTAGTTTCCTGGAAACATTCCTCTGGATTATAATTTATCAATAACTTCGGTCATTATGGACCGAACTACCAGCAGCGCATAGCAAGGATTCGAGGAACCCGGGTTCAACCGTAAGTTAGATGCCCCAGTTGCAAGGCCCCAATGGTCGAAGGGCAAAAGGCCGCGAGTGAGCCTCACCACCAGCTAGGAAACCTGCTGTGAGCTCCCCCAGTAGTCTCCCCCCCGAGACTTTTGATGTTCAGTTGACCTCTACTGCCACGGAAAATCGTGTGTCAGTCTCGCATCAAACAACTAGTGAATGTTAAAATCACAAGGTTATGCACTTCATTGTTTTCACCAAATGGGCCTATTTTGTTATTTTGTTGTGCTATTTTTGTGTTGGCCCGCTCGACTCCTTAGGACCCAATACAACCCCGTTTACTATGAGACTGAGCTTCCATCTGACATCACCTATGAGGCTCTGATCGAACCGTTCCTTTTGGTTTTCAGGCAGCGTCTCAAGTTTTTGCTTCCATGGTTTATATCTCTGTAGTATGTACCTATTTATTTGACACTATTGGCGTGGTTTTAGAAATAGTATATATCACAGGCGTGCGGTAGCACAGCCCTGTGTTAATGGCGACCGGCTAAGTAAAGGGAGAATGGCAAAATTCGACCCCGCACAGATCCGAAACCCCTCAACCGATCGACACAAAATTTGAAACAGGTGATTATGTCCGTGAGACGACCCCCCGTGCAAAATTTCGTGCAAATCCGTCCATTGGGGGCTTCTCGGCAAATGGGTGAAATATAACGAAAATTTTTCTAATATATATATACCTTTTTTGTTGACCGACCTACAGGTCAGACCGGTCGGCGGATTTTCACGCACGATGGCTCAAACGACGCGGTCTCACGCAAGGG
>Ga0209367_1007860_pt1 | contig 14664 bp, 7 predicted proteins | sample WorMetLIZISLAND2_FD_187412 | JGI IMG/M metagenome (GOLD analysis project Ga0209367, IMG submission 187412) | Marine gutless worms symbiont microbial communities from Max Planck institute for Marine Microbiology, Germany - Olavius geniculatus... ... | reverse complement strand
TTTTTTGTATACCTCACAACTTCACCAAATATTAACCGATTTTCAAAATTCTTTCGCTGTCAAAATCAGGAGACAATTTGTAATGAAACTGTCACTACAGATCCCACCACACCTCAAATGTGTCGCTACACTACCTCGTGAAATATCAGATGATGCACTCAAGCCTGCAACACCACTGACCGGTTGCGTGATGAATGTTGATCGAGCCTGGCATGTGGCCCCCAAACAACCCAGACTTAAATTCAGTTGATTATGCTGTTCGGGATGCCCTTCAACAGACGGCCTATCAATGTTGACGATTCACGACAGTCAATTAGCTAAAAAAACCATTGTCGCCGAGTGGAGCAAAGTGCCGCAGCGTTTAGTTGATCGCACCATTGGTCAGTGGCGTCGCCGGTTTCGATACGTCGTCCAGCAGCAAGGCGGACACATTGGAAATTTGATGTGAAAACTGTAAAGATGTGATTTTTAGACAATAACTGAGACAACAAGCGCGTTGTTTCTGTTGTGAATTTTTAAAAATGTGTTGTTGCAAAAGTCGTCTTGTTTTAATTGTTATTTTTAAGACACTGACATTTCACAAAGTAGTGTAGTGACACACTTAAGGTGTGATAGGATTTATAGTGAGAGTTTTATTGCAAATTATCTCCTGATTCTGACAGTGAGATAATTTTGAAAATCAGTTAATATTTGGTGAAGTTATGAAGTATACAAAAAAACTGTGCCATTTATTTTGGCCCATCCTGTAGTGATGACTCGATATATCGAAAATATCGATGCACTGTTTTCGATATTGATATATCGTATCGTATCGTACCGCCAAAAAATATCAAAATTTTCTATACATTGCAATATTTTCCAAAAAAACGCAATATTTTCGACATATCGCAATATTTTACGCCAAACGTTTATATTTTTATTACCGCATGGTCAAAATAACGACAATAAATCAAGAAAACAACAAACTAACCAAAGCAAACTAACAATTCAACGACACTTACGACAGTGTTTAGTTAATCAAGTTCACTGATACATTTTATTACACATATACAGGTAGTCTGTCAGGTAGGCCTATGTAAAACAAGAAAGCCCAGCTGTCGCTATCGAAGACGCGCTGCAGCCTATACCGTTCCTGTTGCAGTACTGGCCTTCGAGGTCATGTAAGGTCATCTCATCTGAAACAAGATAATCTTCATACAAACACAGAGTGTGTCCAATGCATTTCGATAGTTTACAGTAAATGACCGTATAGGCCTAAATATAATCAGTGAGCCGTTTAGACCGGTAGAAAAAAAATCAAACAGTTTAATTTCAAATTGTACAGCAGCAATGATCCTTTCATCCTTCTGTATTATTTTAACTAAACAACAGACATTGTCAGTCACGAGACCATTCGATTCGTCACAAGCGCTTTACTATAAAAGGCACATCGTCACCATGCGTCTATCTTGCACCGTTATGGAGATATGGCGCCTCAAAGATAATGGGGTCACGAGTTTGACCTTTTTGGTCACGTGACCATTCGACTCCCGAGTGTCGAGTTCCTATGGGTGGTCCATAGTGACCATGCGTCCATGTGCCACCGTTACGGAGATATGGCGCCTCAAACATAAGGTCACGAGTTTGATTTTTTGGGGCAGGCTTGCCGTGGATATAGATATCCATGGATATATCCATGGATATATCCATGTGTGGATATTACACTTTAGCCATCCTGTGGATATATTTATGGATATTATGCTGTTGCACCTCCTAATTAAACTGAATACTTATATGCTTTGTCTCTACAATATTTCCTTGTTTGTTGTTCTTCTTTTTTATTTTCTCGTTTATTTATGCTGTTGCGTCAAATGAATAATTGCCATATGACATTAGCACGTCATTATTTACTTAGCCAAAATTAATTAATTTGCACTATAGCAGTATCAAGTCATAATTTTCTGTGTTTTAGTGCTGTTGGTTCAGCAAAATATCTGTCCGTTTGTGAGTTTATTTTTATTTTTGTTATCAATTGGTAAGAAAATTACAAAAGTTTTTTCTTATTCATTTTAAATGCTAGTAGGAAGTACAGAAGACGCTTTAAAAGCGACTACTCCACCATATAGGACCTACCCATAGACGTACATGAATGCAACCTGCGTTTTGTAAAACAAGAATCCCAGCTGTTGCTGGGGTGGGTTGACCGTACCGTCTATACCCGAAAGCCAGCGTCCGACTTTAGGTCGTGGAAAGAAAACGATTTACCAGAGTGACTGCAGTCCCATACACGCAATGGTGACGCTGCTATATCAAATGTACAGTTAACGCCATACAATACGGTAATTCGGCGCACGTGGGTCATGGCTGCAGGCAGCAACATTGCATTCAAAATTGCGGCCAAACCGCTTCATGGTTACTTTTGACAGTATGGAAATTTGTTTATGCCTCTCCTTTCCCAGGCCCGTCGAGAGCCACAGCGGGGCCTGGGTAAACATTCTCGCGGGCCCCTCTGGGGAGAAAATGTTTGAATTCTTTTCTTGTCAAAATGACCCATTTTGGTGTACTTTATATTTTTGAGTAAGACTTGAGTATGTTACAGTACTATAGTATAGTGTCTGGAGTAGTATAAGCTCGTACTGCGTACTCGCTTACCCATTCCAGCAAACACAAACAAACCTGGTGAAATGAGAGCGCTCGTCCAGAGACGACCACACCACAGAGACGAGTGATTTGAGCTCCGAGCACTTGAGACCACGCCCCCGTATTGAGACCGCTGCTGCTGCTGCTGCCAGGGCTGGAAAATTGATCCAAAAATAACCTAGATTTTTCAGGTTTTTACGCGCGACAGCACAACGCATCGCGCGTCTTAGCCATCGTCGAGATATCCGTCCGTCTGTCTGTCTGTCACTCACCGGTTGACCTCTTGTGTCAAAACGACGCAAGCTAGGATCACGAAATCGTCACCGTGGACTGCCACAAGGACTCTAGTTTTAGGATCTGTAAAGCTTTTTTCTGAAATTCGAAAGGGGGATGTACAAAAATTGGTGATTGTAAGCCAATAAGTTGCCGTAGGGCCTATCTCAGGAACTGTGCGAGATAGACCTAGGTTACTATTAACCACTAACAGAAAGTCCTATACGTCTTTTCAATTGACAGCAAAATCAACGACGTTAAACAACCTTGAACTCTTAAATAATGCTTTTTATTGATTTTTGCGATTTTAGGTTGCTGCCCACATTTCATGAGTGAATTGTGCTGAAATGGCTAGAGACAACCTGCGAATGAAATTTTCTCCATTAAACGCAGATTTTAGCAGTTTAAGTCGCGACCCCATAGATTTAAGAAGGCCAGTGTACGCGGGCGTCACAGAAGAGTACCCCCTAAAAGTGGCTGTTATACCGCTATTGGCTCGTCTAGCGTAAAAACGGTGGTAGATAGGCACAGACATGCTGCTTACAATAACAAGCACTAATGACTAGCTTTTTAGTGTTGTTAACATCGATGACCTTAAATGACCTTGAACCTTCAAAATAGAAGTTTTAGTGTTGTGTTTGCTATTTTCGGCTGCAGGGCATACATCAAGAGTGAATTGCGACGAAATGGCTGGAAGCAGAACAAGACAACCTACGAGCAGGAGCTGCTAAGGCTGTCGTGCGTCTCATGAGCTTTGCTCAAATTACTTGTTAACAAAGTAAATACAACCAGAAAAGTCTAATTTTGGGTTTTGTGGCTTTTGTTTGTTTTGAAATTTATCACACTAAAGGCCTGTCATATTTTAATCAATAGTTTAATTGCGATTTTCACTTACTTCAATGTACTTCACTCACTATAATGTAGGCCCATAGAAACCAATATGTGATTATGTGACGGACTGAGTGTACAGGCTATATTGAGATGATTTTCCCGGGTCGTAATTCTCTGGACGGTGTTCATTAGACATTAAACCAAAAAAAAACTTTAAAAATTTAAACACCTAAACAAAAACTTTTTAAAAACTTAAAGCCTAAACAACTTCCTTTAAACACCTGGGTTTTTTCCAGCCCTGGCTGCTGCTGTGGTCGGTATCGTCGAAGTCATCTCTCAGGGTGGTCGCCAGCGGCGCTGAACTTACACAGAACTTTCCGTCATACCCCACGTCACAGCTTACACACACACACACACAGTGAAAACAACGTTTAAAAAATCTTTCCAGAAACACAAGTAATTTGAGCAAAGCTCATCGGTCGCGCTACAGTCTATTGCAGTTTCTGTTCGTAGGTTGTCTTGATCTATCTACAATTCTACATCCATTTCGTCACAATTTACTCCTCAAGTGTGCATCACAGACCGAAATGGCCAAAAATTCACGAAAATCCCCCTATTTTGTGGGTTTGAGGTCGTTCAAGTCATTGACGTTGATACCTCAAATAAGATCGTTATCAGTGCCTTCTGTCTTCCAATAGGCTAGACAGCATTCTGAGACTAATGACTGTCTGAAGCATAACAGAGAAGATTATTGGAACTGCCATTACCGTTACATACGCACAAAAATAATAGAGAGTTCTTACAATTATTTTAGGTTTAGGTCGTTTTTGTGCTGCGAATTCAATGACCTTGAATGATCTTGAACGCCAAAATAGGGGGTTTAATGGACTTTTTGGCGATTTCGAACTGCAACACAAAATCATTCACAAGGTGGCGCCATGGTACTGGCGTTGGTGGCGTGGCGTAGTTGATTACGCGTTTCGGCTAAAACGAAGTTACTCTATGCCGGGCCCGGTTAGTACTGCGATGGGTGACTGCCTGCGGGTATTAACTGCTATAGGTTTTCGCGCATCCCGTGAGCATTAGCTCAAATTTCTTGTTCTTACAACTGATCAGCGTAATTAGTGTTACATTCTACACATGTTTTGCCAATATCGTTTTTTATGCGACTTGGCATTTAAGCTGTAATTGTGCTACGCGTAGCGACCAGAAATAATTAGCGTTAATATTATGGTGTAGAGTTTAGGGTTTAGGGTTAGAGCACCCGGAGTACTGCCGCAAAGACACGGTAAAACCCGTACCTACGGGCACCGTTGGGTGCTCATCATACGTACCGGCTAAGGCCGTCCAAGTTGGCGACCATATAAATAGCTGACCCAGGTAGGAACGGATATTTATCCGATTGTGCCTAGTCTAGTGATACGGCTGTCGGATAAATATCTTGTGCCTTTGTTTTAAGTTGCCCCTATTGGCCCCTGGTGCAAGCGCCCCTGACTTGACTCACTCGCATAGACCGTGTCGACAGTAGCCATGTCCTGAGCACATCCAAGGACAGCCGTCACCAAGGTAGATGTTGTCCAGCGCCCAGATGTCACCACGCAGAGTCACTGGGTCCTGCAGCCAGCGAAACCGCGTCGATGACGAACTACAAACACGCAAACACAACGTTGCTTATGACTTATTCACACCTAGGCTACAACTCCGACAAGACTCAACTCAACTTAACTCAATTATTGCTCAGCCAGGTTAGCAAACAACGCCTGGTCTGTGCACAGCAGCGTGACGTCACCATCGGGGGAGGGGGCTTCTGTCCATAATACGATACAATTCAATATTAATCTAATCTAATCTAATCTAAAATGCATTTGTATAGCACATCAACGCAAGTCTCTAATGCGCTATAGAGTAGTGTTAGTGAGTCAATATTTGCCAAATAAAAATGTTTTCAATGTTTCCAACTGTTGCCTAAAACAACGAAATGAAAGGTCAGGCAGGGCCGGATTCAAGGGGGAAACCCGGGGGGGCCCAGGCCCCAGGCCTCCCACCAACAGGGGGTCTCCCACCAAACCCCTCAATTTTTAAAACCCTGTAATTCGATAGCCAATCCGTTTCTGAAATCCCAAATACGCCACTGGGCCCAGGCCTCCCACCAGGGGCCCCAGGCCTCCCACCAGCTAAATCCGGCCCTGAGGTCAGGTGTTTTTAAATAGCCCGGTAGAGAGATCCAGCAGGCAGGACTAGCAACACTAAAGGCAAGAGTGTCATAGGTTGACAGTCTGCATCGTGGTTTGACCAGGTTGCTGGTTGTAGAGAACCGAAGCCCACCGTGATGACTTGTTGACGCAGCGACAGGCGTACAATACAATGTACAGTCAAAAATGCCTATGGCACCGCAATCACTTTACAGTCAACGCTGGAAAAAAAGAAGAGAGAAAAAAATGAGTCTTAAGTTTGGTCTTAAACGTTTGCAAGCACTTTGAAGACGTCACTTCCGATGGCAGACTCTTCCAAGTTGTTGCTGCGTTGAAATGTATTTATTTCACGGCCGTGATCGACTGCGTGTTCGGCCCGAACGCACATGTGATATACAGGGTGGTCCATAAAAAACGTGGCACTTTCCTTTTGCTCATACCTTCGCCAATTATTGATGTTCAAAATTCTTTCACTGGCAACTGGCACACTCTGCAGATAATTTGCAACAATGTGATTATTATATATCCCACAACAACGTAAATGCGTCTTTACATTACCTTGTAAAATATTAATAAAATATAAATATATAACAATAAGAACAAACAAGCATTTTGGTAAATGAACAAAAAACACTTCATACCAACACTGCAATAAATGCAATAAATGATCTGTATGACATTAAACTGTGTGGGTCCTACACAGTCTAGTGTCATACCAATCATTCATCGCAATGTTGGTCTGAAGTGTTTTTTTCATTTACCTAAATGTTTGATATTATCGTTAGTCTTTTTTGACATCTGTATTTCACATGGTAATGAAAAGCCATGATTACGGTGTGGTGGGATACATGATAATCACGTTATTGCAAATTGTCCTCAGAATGTAAGAGTAAAAAAATTTTAAAAATCGGTCAATGAATGGCAAAGAAAATATATATGGAGAAAAGTAAAGTGCCACGTTTTGTATAGACCACGGTGTACAAACGCGAGACATCTATCAGTCGTCACCCTTGACTGAAGTGAAATTATAGCTTTTATAGGCATTAGGCACTCATTATAACACTGCAGATATTATAGCGAGAATTAGCAGGAATACGTAAGTCATGAAATATGTATAGCCTATGTCATAGTAGGCCCTATAATCTACAATATAATATTATGACAGTGTAGGGTAAACTGTAAGCCATAGATGGTGTAGGCCTAACGAGACCTAATAGACTGTAGACCATGATGAAACATAATAACATACTTACACTGCACTTGGGGGTAAATAAACGCTGACTCGGGTCCAGTTGGTGTAAGCTGCGGACAACAGATCACTCCTTAGACCATAACCGCTGCACTCGCGCCGATCCACGATCGAACACGGCTCAACTACCGCGGACCAGCTTAGCCCCATGTCGACGGAGTACTGCAGCTGAACGGCGTATTGGCTTGACAGCGTTCCGCTGCAGCCCATTGCAATGTCGAACTGTAGGAACGTTGACGCTGATACGGCGAAGTCCCAGGTCTCCGCGTAGCGAGTTTTGCCTGTACACATAGGCGTAGATGAACGATGCATAACGGCTGTCGACAGTACATAATCACGGCCAAAACAATGGTGAAAAAGCACGACAAACTTTTGTGAAAATCGCAAAAGTCACAGCAACAACACGGCATCAAATCACGAACCTACAGTCTATATAAATCTCCATAAATCTGGACGCCATCACTCCAGTGCAGTGCAAGGTTTTCGTCTTTAAACAATAATTTATTTTATAGCTAAGATTCATGGTTTCCATCATTCCTGTGTTTTTTTGCACTCTGCTTTACACAACGGCAGATCTAAAAATCTTTGAGAGAAGAGCCATCTAGATTTGAAGGGCCGAGGCGGGGAGGGGGGTGATCTTGCGAGGCTGCCCCCTGGCTGCCCCCTACCAGCTAGAATGTCTGGGAAAAGCACTCCGAGCTCTCCAGCAGGCTATGACAATTTTTTTGGTAAATTTCAGTAGCCAGAATTGCTCTTCCGGTTACTTTAAAACCGTAAAAAGTTTACGCAAAATGCTGACACTTTCACATGAGATTTGCTTACAGCAATTACACAAAAAACTTTATCTTTCCTCTATGGTTTCCGCGCAAGCTTTGTGCAGCTTCATTTTTTTAAAAGATAAACATATCTTTAATTTTCGAAATCTTGACACGTTCCACATATATGCGCGATGGAATCCTGAAGTTGTCCGAAATCGCCCGAAATTTTGCGCGCTTTTGGCCTCAGGTTGTTTTGGGTCAGCCTCCCCCAAGAAAATTTGTGGATATGCATTACAAGAAGCAACCAATTTCCAATCATGTGGCAAAATTTCACAGCGATCAGCCAAGTAAGCTGGGAGATCTCGCGCTGAAAAAAAACATCAACAGCAAAACATAAGCCCGCCGGGAACTACCGTTGCGGGCGGCCTAAAAAAGCGTCACCTGCCATATGGGATAAAAGGCTGAGTTTACCTCGAGCGCAATGGAGGTTAATTTAACAATATGTGCTATACAAATTCACATTTTACTTACTTGCTTACTTAAAATATTGCAGCAGTAAAACAATCTATAGAAACTGACCGTTCTTGCTGAATTCCAGAGCATTGTCGCGCGACTGGCACGTGACGCGCGGTACGGCGTTCCAGACCATGTACCAAACGTCAGATCGCAGCAGAGCATCGTGGCCGAAGTCCTCCTCAAAGCCTGAGGCAGCCGAGTCATTGAACGCCAAGATGACGTCATCGATTGCCCACTGAGCACGTGACGTCTCTGCACCAGTCACGTAACAAGGCGGTAAAATTAAAGGTGGTGGATAGCTCTTAATAAGAAAACAATCAGAGCTACGGAGCATCACCTGCCATATGGGATCACAAGGTGTTACCTGCCGCCTGACACAGGTAAACGCGCCCCGCCTTACCCCAGCCAGACAGGCTGATCCTCGATTTACCTACCCTGGAAGGATGAAAGGCTGAGTTAACCTTGGTGCTGTATACCAGTAGTCGAACCCACAACCTCTACACAGTGTCCCAAAAAAGCGTCCCACATTTTCATTTTCATATTTGCCAAATATTGACCAATTTTCAAAACTTTTTACTGGAACATACTGTGGACATTTCTGAATAATGTAGTTGTTAAAAATCCTACCACATTTTAACTGTGTCGCTACATTACCATGTAAAACAAAAATTTTCAAAAGTCACTAAAATCACATAATACGTATGCAAAAAATTATCTTTTGAAACGATTTCTATTAATTTTTATACAAAAATTATTTATGTTAAGTTTTACATACATATTAAATGTCTGTAAACGAAAAAATGATATTATAATGCAGTGACGATATACCGGTGATGTAATGTGCCATTTAGCAGTGAAGACAAAGCTCAAATTAAAAAAATCATACTAGTTAAAAAATACAGTTTTCAAAGGATATTAGCAAAATTTCTGAGGACAAACTGCAACAGAGGAAGACTGGTAATTTTACTAACAGTGATTTGTGACAAAATTTTATGCCCCTGGGTGAGGCGGGTCCCCACGAACGAAAGGGCAAAAAAGAATCACTCCTTACGTTATTTTACTGCTATTGGCTCGTTTAGCATGAAAATTGTTGCAGATAGGCTAGGCACAGACATGCTGCGTAGGCCTATCATAAGCACTGCCGACGAACTTGTGAGGAATGTTAACATCAATGACCTTGAACCCCCCAAAATAACAAATTTTAGTAAATTTGTCGCGATTTTGGGGTGTGAAGGCACCAGAGGAATTTGACAGGCAAAACAGACAAACACACTTTCCGCGCATTATAGCTAGTATTAAGAGATATACCGTTCATCAAATTATGATTAATGCAAAGAAAGATGCGTACATGTATAACTGAACGTCGGGCCGGTTATCACATAACGTCGTTGGGGAAGTGGAGGTAAAAATTATTAATTTAATACAGAACCTGGTGACAGGGTCGGTTGCCACCATCGCAGTACGGTGTGACGTGTCTTGGCAGAGCGCGGGAGTTGAATGTTGACCACCTGTGGCTCTGTGCTCAGTGTGAACGCATCCAGAACTCTCAGAGTTCTCCACAACGCGGCGCCACCGTCGCTCTGCAGCACAGATGTAAAAGATGACGTTCCAGAAAAAAATTAATAACGTTATAAATGTAAAACGTGGCAGAAATTTTAAAGAAAAAGGTTTAAAAACGTTCATTAAAAACGTTAGCCTTAATTTGTTTGACTTCTTGCCTAAAACCTAACGCAGCATGGTTAAAACGAGAGAAAAAGAGATAACTTTATTCAATTTCAATTCTACCGTGTGGTCGAAAAGTGTAGTCGTAAGACTAAGTATCACTAGACTAAGTTAGAAAACTACCGCCACTTTAGCCTATTAATTCGTTCAGCGGCTTTAGAAGTGCTTTTCGCCTTTTTTGGTGGAATTTTCTAATTTCAGTTAACGTTTTTTAACTGAAAAACGTTGACAAAATAAACAACAAAAACGTTAGAACGTTTAAGAACGTGACAAGAATAAAAAATGGAAAACGTTTATTACATCTACGCCGTGCGGGTCAGCGGACGAGTAAGCGACGATGACTGACTCGTGACGATCCACCGGACTAATACACGACGACGAACGGTTTGACGCGTCACCAATACGTACTGAGAACTGAACGGCTCTGTAACGACAGCCGACGACAATCGAGAACGTGCTACATGTCGCTCGTGTCACTGAAGCAGCACAACTCGCAACTTGTAACCGTGAGAATTCAAGGCTTGCTAATTCCGTATGAATTTTGTATATATGTACCTATTCAGCTCTGCTCCATCAGTTCACTTCAGGCCCGTCGACAGGAGGAATGGGGGTGGTAAGTTATTCCGGACCCCACGAAGTTTGAGGCCCACCGTCGCTCCAAAATATAAAGTGCACCAGAATGCGCCACTTCGAAAAAAAATTTTTTAAATTTTCTCCAGAGCTAAAGCCCGGCGAGAATGTTTCCCCAGGCCCCGCTGTAGCTCTCGACGGGTCTGGTTCAGTTAAGATCAATTCAGTTCAGTTATAGGGTGTTTACACGATCCAGCAAACGTCCAGCATTAGCACGTGTATTTTGAATACATTTGCTGGAAGTTTGCTGGATCGTGTAAACACCCTATTACGTCGCTCTGTACACGCCTTTAAACGCTGTCACACCACTACGACAGCACGGCATTACTATCACTAGGCCTACTACTACTACTACTACTACTATTACTACTAGAAAACTCGGGGTAACAATCCACAAAACAAAGATGGGAAAGGATATTTGATTTATCGCCGACAATTGAGAACTGCACCGCTCAGACTGTGATGAAGACATAACTAATACTAATATAAGCTCCCTAGCTACAACTTATGGAGTCTTTCTTGTAAGGAAATGGAAAGGGGAAAGTAATGCGAGTGCGAGAAAAGAAGAGCGGAAGGGAAACAAAAAGGAGACAGATGACGTAACTCCCAATTCAAATTTCTGGCTACGCCACTGTTAGTGGCGGTGCCAAGGGGGGGCCAGGGGGGCCATTTGAGGCTTGGCCCCCCCTTTGGCCCCCCATTTGAGTTTCACAGACATGAAGCAAAATGCAGTCTATGGATAACTAAACTGCAGTAAATACCTTGATCTCGCTGCATTCTAACTGATGACAAACTTTGAGTTATTTAAAATGCCACAAAGTAAAATAAGCATTTACCAACTGAGTGTATCAACGTTTCCAAGCACTGGATGGCAGTAGGTGATGTTACAACACTACAGCAGTCTTTATCTGCTACCAGTTTCTTTGACTCAGTCAAAATAGTAGTAACTATAAGACACCAGGCCTTAAGTTTGTGCAACAGTTGTCTATACCACCTACCAAATTTAAACTTATCTCTACAACTCCATGGCAGAATGGTAGACAGTCAATATTAATGTGACTGAGCTGCCAATCAAAAACAGGTATTTAAAGGAAATGGCATGCGGATACTATCTAGGTGAAATTGAAAACACAAAAATCACAATTATGGTCTTTTATGTACGATACTTGCTAAAAGCCATAATCTGATCTTTTTAAAAAACCCGTTAAACATTAAATGATCTGGGTCTTACGTCTGAAACATAATGTTAACAAATTTTTACTTACAGATCCCAGGCTACTGATGCTGGCAGTTTGGTCATGGGTTTCCTAAATCCAGTTACGCGTCATAGGCTAGGTAGATCTAACACTTCATAAGAAGCCTATACATCAGATATTTTCTATTTTAATGCTTTTGTAAACCTGTGATAGCCCACCTGTTAATTGTCAACCATTAAACCAGTATTCAGAATAATCTACATCTATGCACTTAAAGTGTGTCGAAACAAACTATAGAAAGTTAGGCCTTAGTAAACACCCCTTAAAGTGTCAAGCAAAATGTATCACTGTTCCAAAAAGTACAATATTTTACCACAAAATGGGTTAATCTCCAGGTTCGGATCCGACAGGAGAGTTTATAGTGTTTATGTTATAGCTAAAGGAAAGAGTTAGTTAGTGAAATGGTTTTAGTGATGAGAGGACAAATGCAATTCGCCTTCATATGCTTTTGGGTCGTTTTGGTACCATATAAAATAACACGGTGACTACTCACCTGAAAAATCTGGAAAAGTCTGGGAATTTCAGAGTGGTAAGGGAAATGTGAGGGAAAACGGTTCTAGACCTACTCAATTGGACAAAAATTGGTGGTATCAATTTTTTTCTGCTTGCTTCGGTCGCATATATATTATTTATACCACCACTTTTGAATTTATGGCACCACCCTTGGCTGAAAAGCAATTGCTTGGTCTAGGGGTCTGGTGTATTGTTGAACCTTTGCCTGCCCTAATGAAAAAGTTCAAAAATTTTATGTGCTTTGGAAACTGATCAGTGATCACCCACTCCCAATAAGTACGAATATTGGATGACAGCCTAAATGTAACGAGAATAAGAAAAAAGGGGGGTGTTGAAGTATGAAGTGAAAAAGGTGTGGCCGCCCTTACACATGTCTCGGCCCCCCTTGGCCTCCCCACTCATGAAAAGCTGGCGCCACCACTGGCCACTGACGGCAACGGATAAAATACTTTGCTATAATTATAGCCTCGAAATGTTAACAAGCAACTCACTTGATGTGTTGGAGATCAAGCGGAACAGTCTGAGCCTCCCTGGTTCCCGGTCCGTCAAAGTACAAAGAGTTTCCACTGCCAATCTGTCCGCAGCCCGTGCCAATACTGCCTCCGTAGACCCTCTGCCACATCAGACCTTCTGGCATACTTCTGTCCTCAAACCTATCCAGAGTGTCAGTGACAGGCACAGAAGACGCCTGGCCGACGTCCGACTGCCAGCAGCCCGCGCCTGAAGCAACAAACAGTTAGGATAAGCTATGCATTCAAAACAGATACACAGTGTGCGGTTGTGGCAATAAAAAGATCACACTACAAAAATTAATATCTTTAAACAGAGTAACGTTTTCGCACGCTTATTAAGGAGGAAATGTGGGCAGCCACGAACAAACCAAGTTTTGTGTAATATTACAAAAGTTTGCACAACTGGTGCGACTTTTTTTTAAAAAATCATGCAGTCTATTTTAAGTGAATACGCATTATTCAGCAATAGTAAACCGGATATTCATTTGAACTAAAAAGGCAAAACAGCCGAACATTAGTATGATTAGTTTAATAATGACGAACGTATAGGCTACCACGGCAGTAATAGGCCTAATGCATGACTCACTGCCACAGTCTGTTGAGAGTCAGTTACGTACCATTCGTGCGTTTGTCACACTGGCAGGACTCAGCGACACAATGGGGTTCGTCGTCGACGCAAGACTTGTGACACGCTAAACCGATGTGTACGTCGTCTAGCGCAAAACTGGAATCCAATCCACCTTTTTGCCACCAACGTACCAGCGACCGCCTACAGCGCACAACCAGTCAGTGTAGTGGTGTGGCCAGAAATGCAAAATGGAAGGGGAGTGGACTCAACCCTTTCCCTTCCCCTTCCCCTTTTCTTTACTGTCCCTTTCCTTTCCTTTTCTCCCTTTATTTTACTCCTTCCCTCCATTATCTTTTTATCCCCTTTCCTCCCACCCCTTAGAAGTAGTACCTCTAAAATCTAGCTGAGGGGTCTAGGCGAACTTTATGAGTTCCCAGGGGGTCTGAGGCGGCGCCCCAGCCGAAATCGAATTTGGCACATTATGTCTTCAAAATATGACATCTGGTGGCATCTATTTTAATTATTTTCCTGAGAATTCACTGACCAAATTTAGTGCAGTTTCAACGTGTGCTTGTCTTGTCTCAGGAGGACTGGAAGAAACCTGGACCCCACTGGGTTCCCCCGTGTTCATGCCACTGAGTCAGCGTTTTTCTTATAAATACATCCATCTAATGTGTTACTGTATTCAGAGTAGGTATACAGAAACGTGCCTCTGGTCTCCTATGCAAGCAAAATTTAACGACAGATGAAAAAACGTTTTTACGTATTTTATTCTTGCCACATATTTTTACGTTTTCTAACGTTTTTTTGTTATTTTTTAACTGTTTGTATTATTTTTATAAAACGTTCAATGAAATTTGAACCTTTCACCAACAAGAAATTTGAGCAAAGCTCACGAGACGCGCGAAAGCCTATAGCATTTCCAGTTCAGTAGTTACAGTTTCGAAAATCGCATATCACTTGGACTCGGCCCATCGGGACCATAATACACATCGGCCATAGGCGCGTGTGGCGTTGGCGACGGT
>Ga0209367_1007858_pt1 | contig 14665 bp, 11 predicted proteins | sample WorMetLIZISLAND2_FD_187412 | JGI IMG/M metagenome (GOLD analysis project Ga0209367, IMG submission 187412) | Marine gutless worms symbiont microbial communities from Max Planck institute for Marine Microbiology, Germany - Olavius geniculatus... ... | reverse complement strand
AATTGGTTTTTGGACGTTTAATGGAAGCCGCAAATTTGCCCATTTTTCTAAAATTTGAAAACGCAAAGAAATCAGATATTTGTGTTATTTTTGAAAAAAACGTGGGTGGCCACGAAACTGGGGGGGGGGCTAAAGTGGAGCAAGGGCCAAGGGGAACTGTGCCCCCGGCCCGGGCCTAAAACCGCCACTGGCTGCGGGCCTTTTCTGTGACGACATTGATCTTTCGCCGTTATTTAATTTTACAAGTCTCTGTCAATTATTCGTTTTCTGCATCTCGTTTGTCGCGAATCTATAATTGAAACATATATAGGCCTATTCAAACTTGCGTTCATGTATAAACGATATAGGAGCAGCGTTATGTTTGAGGTGTCCGATGTGCACTGAGTACTTTCAGTGATAGTTTACGTCGAGACTATCAAGTCTGAGACTAGCACTTAAGACTGAGTCACGGACGATGATTCGGCCCATGACTGAAGTAACGGATCGATTCGAATAATCGGCGAATGGCTGCACAACACTTCGATAAAAATTCTATAGCCTTAGCTACGTGTTAAGTAGAGTTATTCTTTGCTGTGCAATATGTAAACAAACAAACAGGGTTGTGAATTCGTATGAAAAGTAATTGTGCACATAATTGTAGCTGTTTTTCGTCTCTGTCGGCACCGTGCACAAACGAAAAGATGGATATTTTTGTGGTGGGATTTTGGATCCTGACTGTGATCTGTATTGCGTTATTCGTTTATACACATAGTTCTAAGACGACGGCCGTTGCTGGCGCTTCAGACAGCAACTTCAAAGCATTCCAGCGACTGTACCTTATCGTGTATCTGCTGGCAATGGGTAATTTATTTCGATAAGTCATGATTCGTTGCGAGTCATTGTTGTTTATGTGTATTTGTGCACTTGCTGGGTTGTTGGGCGCACTTGTGCTTTATGCAGTAGAGGGGAGTTATTTAACGTACACTTGACAAGGAAGCAAGCACATCATCAGGGTAACTGGAATTTTCGTACCCGAGAACTTTCGTTCCCGGAAACGAAAGTTCCATAGGTGGAACTTTTGTTTCTTGGAACTTTCGTTCCCTTGAACTTTCGTTCTCAACATCAAAATTAGCATGGAACTTTTGTTCCCTAATGTTAATTATTAGGCCTATACTGTACACAATTTTTGACTTGCTTTTTTAATTACAGCTACGCTGTAGGCGTCGATGGTACCATTGTCATCTGTCTCTCGTCCATCCATCCGTCTGTCTGTCCGTAACGGATGTATATTGTGGATAACAATTTCCAGTTTGTGGTTGAATAGATGGAGGTAAGAAAATGTGCGTTTTTTAACGGAAAATTAGTCATATGCAGATTAAATTAAGTTGCTCTTTCAGATGAGATAAAATCATAAAAATCATCAAACTTGGATGATCTTGAAGGTCAGTACAGCAACAAAATGCTATAAGCTGTAGTGCATCTTCTCTAGCAACAGCTGGGCTTCCTTGTTATTATGATATCCTGCCAAAACTCTAGCTATATACATCTAGCAAGTGACACAAAAGTGGAGCTTTTTTCACTGAACTATAAGCACTACATAAGGATAAGGGGTTCAGTAATTATCAGTGTCAGGGAACGAAAGTTTCATGCTAATTTTACTTTTGGGAACAAAAGTTCCAGGGGATGAAAGTTCTTGGGAACGAAGGTTCCACAGAACAAAAGTTCCCGGGAATGAAAGTTCCAAGGACGAAAGTTCCTGAGGATGAATGTTCCACTTATGGAACTTTCGTTTCCGGGAACGAAAGTTCTTGGGTACAAAAGTTCCATGAATCATCATCAGCTATGTCAGGTACATAATTATACTATCAAAACTCCAAATGGTGGTTCTGAATACCAGTCTAACCAATGCTGTTCCTAACCCCCAACTCTACATGTTTTTGATATTCAAAGTTTTGCCCATACATTGCATATGACACATTTTATAGCCTGCATTTGTAATTGTATTTTTATGCCTTCACCAACGTAGTGACTGGAGGCAATATGTTTCCAGAATGTTCATGCTTCTGTACATGTATGCATGCTTGCATCCGTCCATGCGTGAGTGTCCCGAACAAACATTTTAGCAAGATATCATGGGTATTTATTGACGGAATTTGACCAAACTTTTACTTCTAACAGACTTCTAAGCAAGAATTAAATTTTGGGGTCATAAGGTCAAGGGTCAAGGTTATGGTGGGGTCAAATATGCCTTAAAATGCACTTCTTCATCTTGTAGTTGATATCACATGTTGGCAGAGGCACAATGGTCGACATATAATTTTATGTCAGGATGTTGTCTCTACTTTTAATCTTTGACTAAAATGATCGGCTTATGTTTGTTACTTCATTGCATAAGGTTGTTAAATTGTCTGTTGTGACTATTGAAGCTGGTGACTGGCTGCAAGGGCCATACGTCTATGCACTCTATCAGTACTACAAGATGTCCAAACATGATATTGAAGTGTTATTCGTTGCTGGGTTTGGATCTAGCATGGTTTTTGGAACATTTGTTGGATCAATTGCCGATAAATAGTATGTTAGTTCTCATTAGCATTCTTCGCAGTTATTTTTGTATACAGCTGTAGTTGTTTTAATGGTACTTACATGTCACATGATAAAGTATATGCTTGTAATTAGAAGAACATAAATATTGTTATTGCTAATATCATTGCAAGTACACTATACCATTATTGTCAAGACTGCATAGTCATATTATTATGCTTTAACAGATATTTCATTTAGATTTGCAATTTTGCACATTCCTGGATATAAAATGTAAAGTTTGAATATAGAACATATTAACTAGTTAATTAGTTTGTTTTTGCTGTGTTTGTTACTGATGTATGTTTGTGCATACAGTGGTCGGAAAACGAATTGTATTGTTTATGGAGTTCTCTATGGACTGGCTTGTGTTACTAAGGTGAGGTGCTGATGCTGATATTGCAGTTTTGGCTGATTCTGTTTAATATAGCAAATCTATTTGTGAGCATGCATCTTGTTGTGCGTAATTTACGATACAGATGCTTATAGAGTTTAGACATACTGTATTGCAGTTTGTGCTTAATTTGCAGAGATTGTAAAATTTATATTCCAAATACTTAACCAAGTTTTAGATGGATATTGACATTTTTAAATTCCAGTTTGTGTATTAGTACTGTCATTCTGGTGAGCTATGTGGTAAATAGGATATTGACATTTTTAAATTCCAGTTTGTGTATTAGTACTGACATTCTGGTGAGCTATGTGGTAAATAGTGCTTCCTTTGTTTTGCTTTTCAGCATTTCAACAATTTCTCTATTCTGATGGTTGGTCGCCTGCTAGGAGGTATTGCTACTTCAATCCTGTACAGTGCTTTCGAGTCGTGGGTCATTTATGAGCATCATAAGGTACAGGCACTGCTGTCTTATGTCCAGTAGTTTTAGCTTGGGTTTGGCTCTGTAGCTTTACTGACTGATTATTGTTTGTTATAATAGCTGCAGAAGTTACTGAAAGTTTAGTTTAGGAGCAGTTGGTTTAATCCTATTTCTGGAAAAATTTCTCGAACAAGATGAATAAGAATGGGAAGTATTGTTGTTGCTAACTTCACCGATGGCAGAAGTTTATGTTTTTTTCTTTGCTTTTTTGTTTCTCTGTCTGTTAATTTCTCTTTGCATGATTGCTCAAAACTTATGAACATATTTCGATGAACTGATTTGGAGGGTTGGTGAGTCATCAGTGAAACAATGGATTCAGTTTTTGGTGGCATGCCAAATAATGATCAATTTTTACTCCTCGCTCGCTACGTTCCTAACGTAGCGAAGAGGAGTACATAAGATCAGTGTAATATTGAGGACCTACCGACCTCTGTTCCTGGAAGAGCCTTCTTGGAAGAACTTCAAACGGTGATATCTCCGTAATGGTGCTAGATAGATGCATGGTGACTATGGACCACTGACAGGAAGTTGACCCATGGGAGTTGAATGGTCATGTGACCGATGACGTCACGTGACCCCAAAAGGTCAAACTCGTGACCCCATTATCTTTGAGGCGCTATATCTCCATAACACTGCTAGATAGACACATGGTCACTATGGACAAGACCATGCATCTATCTACACCGTTATGGGGGTATGGTGCCTCAAAGATAATGGGGTCAAGAGTTTGACCTTTTGGGGTCACGTGACGTGATGACGTCAGTTGCATGGTTGATGCTGTCGGCGAGGTGATGCTGTTGGCATCGCTATTTGCAGTGTGAAAAGAAAGAAACTAAAAAGCAGTTAAATGAATACAGGAGAAAATAATGCATGTGAGGAGTACATTAGATTGGTCAGAATCTAAAATGTTTCTTGTTAATCTTGATTTTCCTTTGGATCTTGATTTGGATATGATAAGTTTTAGCACAGAGTGCTTTTAATAGTTACTGTTATGATAATTATAGGTGTTCTGGGTGTTATTGGAATATTGGCTTTACCTTTAGGCCAGTAATCGAGGACAAAACAACAGTACCGGACTACTGATATAGCATAATGTGCAGTTACAAATGCAATCCATGCCTCTGTGTAAGGGATACTAAAAAGCACATCTCATACTTGTGTCATAACTGATTGTTGTTTGCTGGTGATTGTGTAGCGAGGTTTCAGTGATGATCTGCTAGGAACTCTGTTTGCTCATGCTGTGCTTGGTAATTCCATTGTTGCCATCGTGTCAGGCGTCGCTGCCCAGAAGGCTGTCGACATGTATGGCTTCGTGTAAGTACTTGCACACACTTCAACTGGCAGGATGAATTGAAGAGTTGTATTTGTTTTCCATTGCAGAAATATAACATAGGTAGTTACTTTTGGTCAGGGTTATAATGGTTCTAAGTACAGTACTCGAAGGCACTTTCATTGGCAGGACATGGTATGAAGAAGAACTGTATTTTTCCTGTTCTCTGAGAGCTTGTGCTTTCCCGTAGCAATCTTGTAGTTGGTTTATGTTGGGGCTAGGGTCAATGTTGTGCAGTTTTGTCTATCTTTATCATGATCATCCCGTACTTATAGTGCAGAGATATGCCATTACAATCAGGTGGCCATCATGCATTTGCTTTCATCGACAAGATTTTCTGGTAATAAAGAGTTGTATGTCTTCAGTGGTGACTTCGTTACAAGTAAAAAGTTTCATTTGCTGTGAGTACTTCATTACATGAGAAAATACTGAAAATTGTACTTAATAATGTAATACGTTGCTTTTACTTTGTTATTTGTTACATCACTGTGTGGTTATTATATGTAGGGTCTAAAGGCGATTTGTTTTGTTTGACAACTACTTTTTTTAGATGACCAACTACCGTGAAAGTTTTTTTCCGAGTCCTGACTTAAACTGGAGTAGGCTAGCTTTGCTGCGAACGGGCTAAATTCAGTTGAACATTTACTTACTTACTTACTTAACATAGTGGTTTTGAGTGACTCCGGTATTAAGTGTGTGACTTTTTTCTTCGTCACATTAAAACTGTTTGTTAATTTTTACTCGCATTTGCAGTCAATTTGTCTTTGAGAAATTGCTAATAAATCATTGTCTGTGCATGCATTTGATGTTAGTGTGTATACGTTTATTTCTTGCCAGCATTCATTGTTTTGGTGCTGCTGGCTGAGCATCTGACTGTACAAGTACGTTGACAATAGTTTGATAAAGTTTGCCATTAGTTTACTTTTAAGACAAGCCGAGCTTTTTTCTATGTATTCTTCTGTTATCAGCCAGATTAATTATTGTTTTTGGAAAGGTATAGCTGAATTGTTGGCTGTGTTACAGGAGTCCATTTGACCTGTCGTTGGCAACGCTGATGGTGATGTGTGTAATTATTGCAATGAAGTGGGTTGAGAACTATGGCGATTCTACGGCTACTGCACTCCACTCATTCGGAGCTGCAATGACTGCTATCAAGTCCGGTCAGTCATCGGTCTATTCTGGCATTCAACAAGATCTTGCTTACTCGTTAAATTTGTTTACAGAAGAAGTGTTGTTTTTGTGTTTGTCTATTTGTGTGTCTGTTTTTTTCTGAGATTACCGGGGTATTCAGAAAGTTATGAATTCATCTTCGGATTAATTTTGGAGGGATGGGCATATACCAAGGATCAATTGGTTAGATTTGTTGGTGATCTGCAATTTTTGCTACGTTTTTTTTATATTTTCATTGTAGTCTGTTTTCAGTAAGATATTAATGAGCTTGCCAGAAGTCAGCATTGTAAACTGTTTCCGGGAAGAAAAAAGAACCTACCGTTTTACCCTAATAACTTTAGCATTCACCTGTGTTGGGTGGCATGCAACACTATGTGATCCTATATGTCAGGTGATGCTCCATAGCTCTAAAGTGGGTTTCTCATAAATTGTCACACTTTTATCTTTTTAACTACTGACCTAGCTATGAAGTATATAAACTGTGTGTTGTCACAGATTACAAGATCTTGTGTCTTGGGCTGATTCAGTCGTTGTTTGAAGGGTCAATGTACACGTTTGTTCTGGAGTGGACGCCAGCACTCACTCCTGAGAACCAATCCCCTGCCCTCGCTGACTCCGTCACGACTGGAACAGAGCGGGCCACCATACCGCATGGATACATCTTTGCTGGATTTATGGTCAGCGTGTTTAGCATGTCGTTTCCAATCGATGATGTAGTCACAGATTTGTGTGGCTGTGAAAAACTTTTTTCTTGTCGGAAATTTTTTTTTCAAAAATACAAAATTTGTTGCTGAAAATCTCCCATTTAGGGAAAAAAATTAAAATTTTTTTGTCAAAGATTTGCAGGTGTTGTTTGTCGAAAAATTGCGGTCTCCTCTCTCCTCCTCCCACTTTTTGTCTCTTAATGCAACAGTTGTTAATGTAGCTGGCTGTTTAATGTTATTAAGTTTGTGGAATTGTGATGAACTTTGACCTTATACTTGATTTTTACGCGCGAAAGCAGCTACTGCTTTCAGCACGTCTTAGCCATCACAATTCTGTCTGTCTGTCTGTCCGTCCGTCTGTCTGTCCATCACACGGGTGGATCAGTCAAAAACGGTACAAGCTAGGATCACCAAATATTCACCGTCGACTGCCAAAAAGACTCTAGTTTCAGGAACCGTAAAGCTTTTTCGTAAACTCGAAGGGGGTCACTCCGAATGAGGGCACTAAATGAGAGGGGGGGTGGGAAAATTTGCAATTTTTAGCCAATATGTCATTGTATTTCAATAACGGTGCAAGATAGGGCCTAGGCTAGGCTACTATTAATCACAAACAGGAAATCGTACACTGGCTCTCGATTGCCACCAAATTCAATGACCTTGGATTATACCTTGAATGCCAAAATTGGGGTTTTATGAATTTTTTGGCGATTTCGGTCTGCGAGACACATTTCAAGAGCGAATTGCACCGAAATTAATTGAAATAGTCATGGAGAAGCTGCATATAGAATTTTTAGCATTGAACGTGGATTTTGACGGTCCAAGTATCGATTTTCTAGGTTCAAGGAAACCTGCACACGAGGGCATCAAAGAGCGGTACCCTCGTAAAAGTCACTATTTTTCGGATGTTGGCCAGTCTTTCGTGAAAACGGTTGTAGATAAGCATGGGCATGCTATAGGCTTTCGCGTGTCTCGTGAGCATTAGCTCAGATTTCTTGTACTGTGTAGTTTTAAACTAGTTTTATTGTTGGTGTAATCTAATCATTGATTGCATGGCATTTTTCACAGTCAAGCTGGTAGGCGAGCTGGCTTGCTAGCTGCTGCTTAGCCACAGCAGATGCAGAGACACAACCACAGACATGGTGCCTGAGAATAAGGGTCACTGTATAGCTTTCAGCTCACAAGCCCGTGTATTATCATTTGCTTTTTCCCAAACTTTCTCAGTTTATATTAGGTTATCTGATATTTGAGTTTTGCTTATTTGGAATTGGGAATCAACAGAAATTAATTACACTCTTTTGTTAGTATAATGGTGCTTGTTGTCACTTTTCAGTTTATAGAAACAAGGTCATGTTTTTGAGTATTTTTACTATCAGTGGTAAAAATTTGGGTGTTTTTTAATATTGTGTGTAGGTAGCTATCATGATTGGGTCATCAGCTTTCACTCTCTTGTGCAAGAAATTTGCCGTCGAGTCGTTTATGCGGTTTGTGTTTTTCTCCAGTTTTTGCCAGTCAGAGATGTTTACTGATTGTTTACAGTAACTTAGACATAAAATCATAATATCTATGGGACAAGACTTCTGCTTTTAACTAGAGATTAGCTACTGGTGTGCTTTTTTGGTGCTTAACTAGGACCAGTTAGCTGGTTAACCTTTAACAACCCTAGTAATATTCTTTTTTATCATCCAAGTTAAATAATGCAGTGTATTAACACTAAACAAGAAAATCTAAATGAACACGTTGACATCGTGATCGTGTAATGGTGTCATTATGTCTGCTGAGTGTGTTGTGATTCAGATATTGTCAAATCAGAATTCACTCGGATTTTATTAAGTCAAGGAAGATAATCACTGATACTCTTCTTGATACTCTTCTTTTGCTTTTTAAAGTTAACTTTCCCAAGTGCTTTGTAGTACCGTTCTGTTTTGTTAGTTTTATAGATTTGGTTTGCTGTTATAAATGTATGTAGTAATGAAAATGCATAATACCCTTGACTGATCAAAGGAATAATCATTTAATCCAAATAAACAATTTCAAAAATTTTGTTATGATTCTTATTCGATGGTTTGTGGTTTGTAGGCCTGTGCTCTTTATCTCGGCAATATCTCTGCTGACGCCAATCATATATCCAGGGGTTGAGTATCTAATTGTTCTTTATGTTATATACTATTAAATAAAGTGTGATAAATTGGTACTGCAAATATTCTGATAATGAGTTAGTTAAGAATAATATTTCAAATGTTAAGTGGATGTCATTTAGCCTGTTTAGGTTTAAGCTGTTCAGTTCGTTTGTTGAAGTTTTCGACTTTTTTGTGGAATGCTAAAACACGTTTACATTTTTCTGAATAGATTTGAAGCTTTTATTCAGCTTATAGTAACGCTAACAGCCTAACATGTAGAAGGTCATGTTTATATAATCCCTGACAGCAAACTGCATGATGATATCTGGAAAAAGTTTCCATTTAACCAAGAGTTGAAATATAATATGCATGCTATTCAGTTCAGTTCAGCAACAGTATTTTGTACACGCAAGTCTTATAACAGAAAGTTATGCCAGCTGCGCTGATGCATAGTAGCTTCGAGTAAACATCACTGTCTTCAGCTGGCTGATGAAATGTCCAGTAGTTGGTTATGTGGTCTTGAGTTCCGACATCAAACTGTTCCACACTGATGGGCCAGCAGTCGAGAACCTTTGTGGACCGAGGCCCACAGTTCTTGTTCTTGGTAATCATCGGCATTAGTGGACCGCGTATGCCAATGGGTTGCGATTGCCGTCACTGGGGTGATGTGAGGAACACTGTGGCAAGCTGGTGCAGACGTTTGTAGATGAGTAAACAAATCTTGAAGTCCACTCGTTGATGTACAGGCAACCAGCATAGATGTCACGAAGAGTTGATCTGATGCTGTTGGATTTTCGCTTTTTGACCATTCAGAGAATATTCAGTGATAATAGTATTTTTCATATTGTTGACTGTTTTGGTGACATGTAATATATTAAAGTGTTTTGTGATAATTTTAAAGCTGACAAAAATTGTATCTTGGGAGACCAATTTTATTTTATTTCCTGTAAGTTGACTCTCATAAGTCTACTTATTTTCAGATAACATTTCTCATTCTCAGAGTGTGTTTTTTTCTGATGGTCTAGATCATGCATAAAACTTTACGATGCTCATAAACTTTATATTATATAAAATTATATTTTATATTTATCATGCTAAGAAAGATGTGTGTCATAGAAGTGCTGGTATGTCTTGGCTTGTGTAGAACCAGCTGATCATATTCACAGGATTCATCGTGTTTGAAGTCTGCGTCGGCATCTTCTGGCCAGCTCTTGGCATGATGAGGGGAAAGTACGTCCCTGAAGCAAGTGAGTTTGTCTCTCAGCTTGAATTGATTTATGCCGGTCATAGTAGCCCTTGGTTGCCATAGCTAGGTGCGTGTGGTGGTCTTTAGCTATGGTGGGCCATCACAGTTTGAACTACGCTGCAGCCGATATGCCTTGTTAGAAGATCCGTCAACTTGTGCTATTGATAATGCTGCAAGAATTTTTGTAATACACATCAGTTGTAGTACAGTTTTAGTCAGTTGTCAGGACTAAGGATAAGTTTTACTTTGTGCCTCAAAAACGTCTCACTGACATCTATCCATGTCTTTGCTAAATATAGATCAATTTTCGAAATTGTTTCACTTGCATGCTCTGTGGACAGTTGATAACAAAACTCATTATTGGTCCCACCACACCTTAAATACATCTCCTTGAGACACAGTGTATCTTGGCTTTTCAGACTGCTGCTTCTTCGAAAGTGCACTATTCTGAGACTTAGTATCGATGTTAGGGATATGTTAATCTTTGTACATTCTACCAAGTATTGCTAATGGTGATAGAAAAATTCACATTTTCTGACCTTATCTTGATAGCAAACTATCTGCTGCATAGTGCGTAAGTGTTTGGAACTAAGAGTAAGTCCATCGTCATGCGTGCTGTTGGTTGTTTTCAGCCCGTGCGACTGTGATGAATTTCTTCCGTGTACCTTTGAATCTCATCGTTGTCGTTATCCTCCTTCAGGTCTGCCTCCGCATCCACACATTTTTTCCATCATCATCATCATCATCATCTGGATCATTATCTGTGTTCCCCTCTGCCTCGGCTAAGAAGGCTGTTATTGCCATAAAATGCAGAACTTATAAATTAGGGTTTTGCGCAAGAATTTTAGATAGCAGTGTACGTACCGGATATTGGCTCCTGCTGAATTTACCCGTGGTCGAACTTGAAGGTATGACTACAGCCAGTGTGTGTCAACTGCATATTGTTTGATTCGATTGCTTAATGCACACTCTGTCAGAGCAGGCTGAAATAACTCAGGCACTGTATAAGATTTTTAAGCATTTATTGTTTTTAGAGTACATTCAAATGTTGTTAAATCTCCGCCAGGTGAACGTTGTGAATAGAGCATTCTGTGTCATTACCAGTAGTTATAGCTATGCTGTAGGCTGTTGAATAAAGTAGTTTAGTTAACTGTTTAAACTAATAAGTTCACAAAAATGTGTTTAAAGTATTATTTTGTAAGAAAATTTGCTTGCCAGAGATATGTCTGTTAGGGCGTGTTGCATTAACATCGTTCAACTTTGAACTTGGGTCATATTTGAATTTGAATCTAGTTCAGCCATAATTTGCGTTGCACTAAAGCAGTTCAAGTGTTGATATCTGTTCAGTCCTGGACCGCCGTCTTACCATCGATCAAATTTTCATCTCGGTTCAAGTGATGAATGCCGGGATGGTATTGCTGCAAATAATTGTCCGATTTGAATCTTATCCTGTCCAAAAAACTTTTTCTTATCGTATTGTAAGACATCTAATGGAATTATACTGATAATCTGGATATGTTATATTTTTACTATATTTGTTTTATGTTCTTTTTGTGCACGATAAATTAACAAATAGATGAATAATTCGCATTTTTCTGTGGTGATGTTTTGTTGCTACAGTAAACATACGAATGAACCCCAACCACAGCGACAAAAACTCATTTGTATCGATTTATAAGACATGTAATTCAATTATACTTGTGATCTGGATATGCTAGATTTGTGCTATATTGGTTTTCTGAGGCGTTTTTGCTGGATAAATTAATTATTGGATAAATAAACAGCATTTTAGAGTGTCGATGCGCTGTTGCTATGCCGTAGCTATGGTAAACATAAATCTTGACAACGGACATAGAATAAATAATGAGTAACTATTGGAATGCAAAATGTGTATTTTTGGAACTTTGTCATGCAACCGTTGATGCAAAAATTGTGTAATAACTTCAGGGAAACTTAAAATTCGAACAAATTACGGCCAATTGGTACTGGATCGTTTCGTAAGCATTGTGTGCGATGGTGACGTCACTCTAGTTGGCCTACAGGCCATGCGTCACTTGACCAATCAGCGTTGTCTACGGTATAACCATGGCCGTTCAACTGAATGGGATCAGCTGATCCGAGTTCAAGTTGGTGCAATGTAATTCAGTGTGAACTCGGTTCAACTCTTGATTTAGGTTCAGCTGAACTGAGATTATTAACGACGTTGGTGCAACGCGCCCTTCGTGTTGTTGCGGTTTTTGGCCGGATTTGAAGATGTAAATGTAATTTGATGTGTGTTTAGTTTTAAAGGTTGTTGTCAAGTTGGTGTCAAAGTTGACATTTTGCATTACTTTCATGTGCAGAACTTGTCGATGACTCTCATATTTGAGTGCTGCGTCACTTTTCTCTTCATCGCAGCTATCTGCCAGCAGTGGCTCTTCAGGTTACTGATCTCATCATAAGCATGAGCGTGTTCTTTATCCTCATTTTTCTCTGAGTTTTGTCTATGTTGTTCACATGGTCCGAGATGATATTTGCACTTGAAAACTGACATACAAGCTGTCAGTTTTTTCTAGCACATAAACTAAAAAGAAAAGAAATGGTTTAAGTGGAAGTGAAATGAGAGAAACTGAAATAGAAATACAGTTCCATTGTAAAACATCAAAAGTCAAGAAATTGCCTGAGATCAGAGAAACCAAACAGGAAAGAAATAACTATAGCTAAAAGTTAAAAAAAACGAAACAAGAAAAGCCGTAAGCAAGCCCAGATATCCTTAAAATCAGTCCAAAGTGGTGGAATGAGGCAAGCTGCTGTGCCTCACTGTGTGCTGACAGAAAATTGTTCACAAAGAGTGGTGATGGCCACAAATTCGTTATAAAAATGTCACAAGTGTACGATTTAGTGTTATTTTTTCATCAGTGTGAAGGTTGTTGTGTTATTTGTAGTGGTGGTGGTTTTTGTTATCCTTGTGGAGATGGTTTTTCTTATTTTTATTATTAGGTGAAATCGCTAAATAGTGCAAGTGTATGGATTTTCATGCCGTTTGTAGATACATTTGTGGGGTACACTGACATGTTGTGTTCTGGGATCAGTGGCCCCCAGGGGAAATGTAGAAATGTAGTTCCTACAGTCAGAGGAAGTCAGGGAAAAATCAGAGAATGAAGAAAACTCGGGGAATTTTACATTCCGAAGTGAGGGAAAACTCAGAGGGTCAGGGAAAGTCAGGGAATTTAAAAGTACCATGGTGGATAAGTTAACAAAGATACAGAAAAAAACTTGAACTGTGGTACGCAGACTGCGCACAACAGTTCAAAATTTTTACTGCTTGCTTCGCACGCATATTATTTCTTCCTCCACTTTTAAATTTGTTCTGCCACCGTTGTTTCTAGTGTGATAGCAAGGAATTAAGAACCAACATTGGTATTTCGCGTGAACAGATTAGTCAGGGAAAACGATTTACTTGTCTTGGAAAGTCAGGGAAAAGTCACGGAAAATGAATGCTGCAAAGTAGTAGGAACCATGGTAGATTTTGGGGGTTTGAGCTGCCCAGCCAAGCTTCCGATAGGCTACTTATAGTTTACCAGGGGCAGCCCCGATCAGCGATTTTGTATCAAAGCAAATTACTTTGGTGGGCACTTGTTATTAGTGTGTGTTGTGGTTATGATTTTTTCAGCCTGCGCTGTGCAGCAGATATAGGACTGAAGGCAACATGTGCTGACATGTTGTAGTCTGGCCGCAGTGCCCGGCAAGTCGCCGGTTGCCTCGGTGATAGCTCCGGATGGTGAGAGTCCGTTGCCAGAGGATGAGGAAAAACTGCTTCCATCTGCCGAAGACAGCGAGACCTAAACGATCTGCGCACTGTTTTTTTCACTGTTGGATTGTCTGGTGGGTTGCAAGATGGCATCCTGAAGTGGTAAAACATCAAATTTGGCATTTTGAAGGAATTTGGCTGCAAAAATTTTGGCTAGGCAGTTACAGTATGATACGATGCGATATTTGCACTCGAAAACTGACAGACAGATGGCACTTTTTAACGCATCATTTTTCAAACTTGGCAGTAACACTTAATTTTTGCTTTACTTTGGCATTAATTTGGTAGTAACAAATGATCTTATCGTCCATGGTATCATTAAAAATTTGGCAGTTTTGTTAGTGTGAAATATGCTGCATTTGCTCCATTCAGCCAGCGCAATACACTGGTGCAATTCATCAGTGAATATTTCAATACAAGGGATTGCTTCACAATGTCGTTGGCACTAAGCAGCTGTGTGATGTGCTTTCACTGTATGGCAACAGTTGACTGTTGTTTCTAGGGCTGGTATCGATTAAAGTACTTTCCCCCCAAAATACACCATGGTTCAAAAAACAGTCAAAATTGTTTTTCTCATAACTTTGTTAAATTTTCGCCAACTTTGATAATTTTTGGCACAAAGATGGCCAAGACAATAGAATTATGTAAGGTGGACTTACTTACTGCCAAGTATACTCAGTACCATAGCCGCTCGCCGTCACTCCTTTTTCAGCCATATTCGCCGTTTGTTCGCCAACACACCAGCACATAAGGCCCTGAAGCTTGCAGTGGACTCCAAGTCCGGAGACATACCACAGCACGACTGGAATCGCCCCGCTGGCAGACCACGGACTACATGGATGAGTCAGATTGTGCGGGACACCGGACTCACTGCTGC
>Ga0209367_1007857_pt1 | contig 14665 bp, 6 predicted proteins | sample WorMetLIZISLAND2_FD_187412 | JGI IMG/M metagenome (GOLD analysis project Ga0209367, IMG submission 187412) | Marine gutless worms symbiont microbial communities from Max Planck institute for Marine Microbiology, Germany - Olavius geniculatus... ... | reverse complement strand
GAGTTAGGTGGTGTAGCCCGACGAAACTTTGGCACTTGACGCGGCTCTAGGTTGGGGTGTTAACGCAAGTACGAAATTTGGCGGCACCGCATCCCTTAAAATTTGGGAGGGCAAAAAACGTCCAAAATTTAGTACGTTTTAGGACAACTTTCGAGTTTGACCGCGAATATTTCTGAAACCGATGAAGATAGCGACAGAATCTAAACGGCGTTGACGAGAAGGATCCTTTGGGCGTTCAACAAAAAAAGTTTTGTGAAATTCGGTCCACGACGAACCAAGTTATAAGCGCTCATGTTGACCTACCCTAAGTCGACAATGCGCGTTCGGCGTATACCAATGCATTTGAGTTTGGGCCACGTGACTTTGATGACGGGGAAATTTTACCCCCCCTAATTTCCCCCAATCGGACTTAGGGCGCCGGGCGGACTCACGTTGGGCTTTGCTCCAAATTTCTAGTTTTTCTTTTATTCCATCACACACAAGCGAGCACACGGACTATAAATACGCCAAAACTGCCCATAAAATCCAGAAGATTTGCGATTTGGCGTACACGTACGAGTCGAGAAATAATCTCATGTGTTATATGGTCAAAGACAATGAGGTGGAAAAAAGCATCACAACGTGGGCGAATTGTCCAAGGGTGGAGAGGGGGGACAAAACGCCCAGGGGGTAAATCAGCCAGGACAGGGTGGCAAAAAAGACACAAATCATGCACACTCAACGGCAGCAGTGAGCACTAGAGACGTTAAATGTTCTATGAAGATGAAGTTAACAAAGCGTTACCGACTGAAACGTTGTGATAACGCACAGCGACAGATAGACGCGATCGAACGGAGAGCTTTTTTGTCACTGATACAATACAAAGCACCAGCGCGTGCAGTACGGGCGTCGCCAGAACTTGCTTTGTGGAGGCGCGAAACCAGACTTGGTGGGTGACACCCAAAATATTATAAAATTCATGCAATAAAGTACAGTGGTAAAACTATGGGCCTGCATATTCGCACCTGTATGCTACGCTAGTTTTGGTGTAACGGGCAACCATACCGTACACACAAAGTCGAACGCCAAAATTTGTGCGAGTCTGAAATGACATGAAAAAATTCAAAAATACAGTTGCGAGGGCACGTGTCTGGTGGCCCACAGCTGGCGACGCCAATGCACAATGCATGCAACACTGTACCCGACAACGGTTTCGCTGCTGATTTACATACGTATACAGAGTTATAAAGACGGCTAACGCGTCGGCAACAGTTTAATATCCGGCAGCAGAGACTGAGTGATCGCACATAACGACGAACGTCAAGGCAAGCACCAAACGCCGCACGCGATCAGAACGACAGGCAGAGAGAGAGACACGAGCGCGCGGGCACACGACCACCCACGACGCTAGGCGACCCGACGCAGCGCTCAGCAGACTGAGTGCACGCCGCTTACGTCGGCTGTCAGGCTTCCTACGGTACGCAGCTGACGCAGCCGCACGCAACACAACGCAACGCACAGACGCCATGCGGCGACTTCCGTTTGGACAGATGGGTGCACGATGCAAAAAGGTGCAATTTAACCACTGCGAGTGAGCACTGCAGTCTCAATGGCACATCAGCACAAAACCGGCCATTCAGTGCAACAAACGATTAAAAGCATATATTTAATGTACGTATTAATAAGAAATGATAAAACAATCGGTAAGATATAAAAAAAACAACGCCGTTATAGGCACACTGGCAAAAGTTTACCGGGTATATCTTTAATAAGTTAACCGCAATGAGGTTTTGAAATTTAAATTTTCTACAGATAGAGGCAGATTTGTGACAGCTATATTAGAATTAAAACGTAAAAAAGGTCTTTCACCCTGAATGCCCGTGCAGCACACGTGTAGAAAAATAATCAGGCATTTACTGATCTGCATAGTCGTATCAGTCTGCATACACAAAAAAACTGCACTTGAAAATGCACTCAGATGCAAGGGAACAAATACAATATAGGCTACATAATGTACTGTCCGTGCAGAAATGTGAAATAAAGGTGACAATTTTATAAGTAGTTCTACTTGTTTTTGATGTACAAAGACCGTTGTTCAGAAACACTTGTTTTCCAATAAGAAAAATTATTACACAAGCTAAAATTTAGTGGGTGGTGCAACTGCCCCCTCCGCCACGACAATACAGCTGGGGAGTAGGAAGGGAGACCATAGATGAGCCGGCAACGCAACGGCTTGATGTGCAGTGCAGTTTGCCACAGTAATAGCTGCTGTTTCCTGCTGGATTACCAGTACAGCCCGCGGACCCATAATTTGATAACCCTGCTAATGACTGCGTATACGTCAGTCACTACCGCCGCTACATTAGCAGCTAATAGCAGAAAGATGCACTCCGGAGTGCATGCAAAACTCTATCAAGGCTGACCGCAGCCACAACTCACTACTTAGTGCAGATGAAAAAATTATGACCTGTACTGTGTAAGCCAGAACCAAACTTTGCAGTTTAAAGTACATCTGAATGCAGAATATGCACGCATATTATTGCTCAAAATTTTCAGTCTCAAAAAAAATAAATTTCAGAACACGTTGGGGAGGGACGGAATTTTTCTGACCCACACCGTAGATTTCACACAAACCAAGATCTGCTGTACGGGAGCTCACTCCTTTTGCAGCATTTTGAGCCCACAAGAGTTAGACAAAATAAAGCTAACATACACAAGCCCACCCAATGGCTGGCTCTGTTAGCAGCCAGCAACAGCACCTCTAATACCCCGTTTACGTGATCAAGCAAACATCAAGCAACCATCAAGGAAATGTATTCAAAATACATGAGCACAACGTGTGATCTAACTGCTTGATGCTTGCTTGGTCGTCTAGACGGGGTATAACTGACATCTACCACTAGGTAGAACTTGCTGTTTCCTCACTAGTGGTGGCATAACTGTTGCTAGCTGTTACTTACTTCACCTACCCACGGAAGGATGGCAAGGCTGAGTTGAGCTGCGTGGTTAGTTGAATATGAAGAACCACAAAGATTACCTATTTCAGTACTAAGCCCACTCGGCATACGGTGACTTCACTAATGCAACCAGCATTGTTACTGTAAGAAGAAAAATGAAAATACAAGTACACAGTATCTCATGCATATAAGAATTCGTATCAGAGTTCCAACTTCCAACAAACAGCTTAAAGTCTCCCAATACTTTCTTTGCTGAAAATAACTAAATAGTACAACTTTGGATGACTCAAATCAAATCACAAGACTTCCAAAACTGGAGATTGCCGAATCATCACAAATATAAGTTATATAACCCAGTAAACAATACTGTCAATTGCTCACTCACACATGTCCAGCTTTTGTTTAATGGGGTTCATTTTCCACTGTTATGCTAGGTTACTGAGGTTAGGCCAATCTTCTAAAGTAAACTTTTGGCAATTGTTGCGACAATTTCTGCTCTTCCTATCACCAAACCAACAATGCCAAACTCTGAAGGACAACACAAAAACAATACAAAATTATGGTAACAGTGTCACGGAACGGCACTACTGTTCCTTCAACATCGATGCCACTGACCATCGTAATCTTGTCGTGCTGGACCTTGGTGCCAAACAGAACTGCTTCCGTCTTGGTAGGGTTAAGAATCAGCCTGTTTTCTAAAAACCAGCAAGCGACATCTTCGACACACATCGACACTGGCCCGAAAGACTCATCATCGCCCGGTCAAACGACCATGTACAGCTGTGTATCGTCGGCATATTGATGATAACACAGACTGTGAGCTGCAACCACGTTGCCCACTGGTGAAATGTACATGGCAAACAGCAATGGACCAAGCACACTGCCCTGTGGCACACCAGACGTGCAGTTGACTGACGCAGACTGTTTGGCGCCTACGGCAACATACTGCTGTCTATCAGAGACAAAGGACTGTAGCCAGATGATAGCAGAAGGCAGAACCATAAACGCCAAAATCTTGAGTGATTCGATCAAGGAGTGTGCTGTGATTGATGGTGTCGAATGCAGCCGAAATGTCCAGTGACAGAAAAAAGGTTGTTAATCGATCACATGCATATGTAACTAAATCGTTCGTAACTTTTAGCAGTGCTGTTACAGTCGAATGTCCGGCTCGGTATGCAGACTGAAATTCACTAAAATTTGTAAATCATTACAAATACCAGTGCTCATGCAACAAACCTTCAGCTTTAATGACGATTTTGGCTTCAGAGCCATAGACATGACTGTTGGTTACCATAACTTTCCGGGGATGCGCATTAGACTGAACTGATACGGCCTCAGCACTGGGCAGGTGTAACAGCCTACCCAGTGCCCACCCCAAAGGTAATGTAAGGTAAGGTACAATTTCAACACTACATGGTTTGAAGAGTTGATCTAGCTATGATATCTGCAATGACTTGACAAAAATCTGAAAACAAAAACTGTCTCAAGCATAAAGATTATCAAAATCAACTTCCCCAGTGATTGGTGGCATGGCATAGCGGTAACGCATTTCATCCGATCAACGAAGTTATTCTACGCCAGACTGGATTAGAACTTGGACGGGTGACTGCCTGCAGGCAGGTAAACCATCTCGGTATGTAACCAGCCACTTAGGTCAACTCAACCTTCTATCCCTCCGGAGTAGGCAAATCGAGTACCGGCCGAACTGGCTGGGGTTAAGGCGGGACGCGTACACCTGTGTCGGGTGGCAGGTAACATTGTGTAATCCCATACGGCAGGTGACGTTCCGTAGCTCTGAGATGGGTTTCCTATAAAGAGCTATATTCAACCTATAGTATGACAGACAGTCGGTCAGTCAATAATCAGTCAGCCGATTTTGTCACATTTGTGACTCATTTCAACAATGCGACTACAACAGAAAAATACAGAAGACAAATCAGACATGTCTGTAAGCTCACCGCAATTCACACTGACAAAACGGCGTGTACTTCTCCGACAGAAAAAAACTAAACTTACCAAAAAGACCAACCACAAATTATAAACAGAAACATGTGTCACGTGACCCGTGACCTACTTTAGAAAACTCTAGTGATGCTTCGACATTACAATAATCGATGCAATAACGATACTATAGCGGTATCATAAAAATGACAAAAGTAGCTATAAGTATTTTTGTGTGCATCCAGTGTTAATGGCCATTTTTGCTTCAAATGTATTGCGTCGAGTTAAGTATTTTCTTGCCCAACTCGTCTATACTTCCAAGATATTTTACTACTGCGCATCACTGCCCGTGCTGCTGTGCATAAAAATATCTACTCTACGGCGATGACGTCAATATATGACGTCATGAAATTTTGCATTACTGAAGTACAGTGTTATTTATTTGGAAAACTGCGGTTTTCAAACATTCGCGGTACTGTCTGTGATCGAGACAGCGATTTATTTGACCTTTCTGCGACATATACCTATACAGACACTGTTGGAGTGCAATGTCCGAGACAGCTGAGAAACGGGCAAGTGAGGTGGAAGAGGAGAACGAACAGCATGATGACGAAGAAGAGTCGGATGAAGAAGAAGACGAGGATGAGGAGGAGGAGGAAGACGAAGAATATGACGATCTTCTGCAGCTGGAAGAAGAGTACGAGTACCAGCCACCAGAGGACGTGGACGAGTAAGTTTTGCATTTTTCTAGGCCAGTTAGGCCTAATTTTTTTTGTTTGCGGATGGCCAACGAACGTCACGGATACGCTGACTGCAGATAATTATTATGTATGGGCCTATGATTTGCGTTGTATCAGGGCTGCAGCGTGGCCGCCTCCGTATGACTTCGCTTTTGATCACCTGGAGGGTAAAGAAGAGTTCTTCGTCGACAACGAAGACGCTTATTACACGACAGATATCGAGAATGAGGACGGTATGTGACTACGTGAAATCGTCTGCCTGGTAGAGGTTATGCATATATACGGTATATCGTAATCCAAAAGGAAACTTTGCAATGATGAAAGTTAAAAACAAGCCCAAAATCAAAAGTCCAGGACTGCAAAACCAACGACCAAGTCTGCAGTTTTTCGTCTCAAAACCACATAAAAATGCATTTGGCTGTTGGGCTCCCTCAGGCCCAGAAATCAGCACCCGCTAGAGGAGCTTTTTTAACAGCACCCCAAACGGCAAACCCTCTGTAGTTGGCTTAGGACCGAAGAACGGAGGAGAGGAGACTAAAGGAATGAAATATGGCGAAGGAAGGGAAATTGTCATTTAACGAATTCCTGTATACACTAATGCGTAGGTACGCAGTATGGTCAGGTTTAGGCTATAACAACGTCATCAAAGCGGCGTCGTAGGTTAAAAAAGTTGAGCGGAAACATCTATTGCAATTTCCGACAGACAGCGCCAATGTTCAATAAGGTGCCTTATATTTCGAATTTTCCTCCAAATTTCCCAAAGTGTGGCACTGTGGCTGATAGTTTAAGTTTTCCAACAAGACAAAAATTGTCTGACAGGCTAAAATCTGTGGCACTTGCTCCCCGCGGCTGCTTTTTTGTCACGACCTACATGCGACGTCACTGCACCGAACTGATGTGTTATATGTCGCTTTATAACTGGTCGTTTAGATTGCAAAGAACGCTGGCCGAGCGAAGCAGCAAAGTTGTACATTCAGATCTGCAATAAGCTCGGTGTGGTGCCGATCTCATACTACCTGCGACATGTCGACGATCAGCAGCTGGTGCTGCGTCACCACAGCATTGATGCCACCGCAGCCAAGGCCATCGCTGCTCCGCTAACGGTAGGACTATACTGGTATAGGCTAATTATATATTGCACGGTATCGACATAACGATTATACACAAATAGCATTCATTCGTGCTTTGCTTCATTTAATTTCGATTACCAGGTATGCAATCTGCATTTTTGCGGTAGTTTTACGTTAGTCGAGTCGTATCACGTTTCGTTGTTGCCTACATCTGGAGTCAGAAAATAACTTGAATTGTTAAACGTTTGTCCATATTTTTCGCAGATATAGACCGATTTTCAAAATTCTTTTACAGTCTCACTCAGCTGAAAATTTGTAATAGGACTGTTACTAAGGATCACACCTTAAATGCGTCGCCGCTGCACCGTGTGTGGAAAAAAGCATTCCTTGCACCCTGAGGCTGAAACATAGTCTTGATTGGAATATGAAATATCAAAGTCTTTGCATACATGGATACATGTGTTTTGCAAATATGGCAGACAGCCTCTGTGGTGTGAGAAGCAAGTTACGTTTCATTACTTGGACTCTTGCATTGGCAAATAGTCGAATTTCAACATGCCTTCTCTCACCATTAGCGACTGACTGAGCGTCATTCTTGTGCCGTGCTGGGATGTCAAAGTATATATCATCTAGGCCTATAGTTTGTTCATGGGTTAAATTTTTGGTTGAGTGTGCTAATTACCCCCTTCTCCGCCATGTGTTTAATTCTTATAATTCAGTCATTCTTGTTGTTGGCGTGAATCGATCGGAAACTAGACGTTTTTGGTTGCAGGTGCACGGTACAATGATGGAGCTTGACCTTGAGGACAACTGCATTGGTCCAGAAGGCGCCGTTTACATCGCCGAGGCACTGCAGGACAACACCAATATCACACGCCTGGTCAGTGACACGTATAGCCGGGATACCCCAAAACCGGCTGTTTTAGGTAAACGTACCGAAAACCCCAAAAACTCACCACCCACAAACTTACATGCTGAGTTTCTTGTGCGACTGATATTAGCAGTTATAATCAAGAGTATGATGGAATTTTACGTCGGTAAATATTTGACTAAACTGAGTTTTTTTGTAGGGGAGGAAAGGCATTAATGTTTTGACGCTGGACTTGACGTGGAGGCCATCTAGCTTACTTTTCCATTCCCGTCTTCAAAATGTTTTTAGCCACGCCATAGGGCCAATTAGTTCTTGCGGAGCCAAAAATTGTAGAAAATTGGTTGGAACTGTCTTCCAAACAGAACCTCTAAGCAACTGTTCCAGCGAGCGATCTTAGACTGGTTTTTTTCTGTGAGATCTTTTTATTTCTCGTTTTGTGTCGTTTTCTTTTTGTAATTTTACAGTTTTACTTTGGTCTTATCCAAACTTGTAAACTACTAGTCATTATTGTAAGTGGTTATTTCTTGACTGGTAGTTACACTGCTGTTCTGTGTGTTGAAATGACAGAACCTGGCTCGTAATGGTATTGGCGACACCGGCGCTCAGGCCGTCTGCAACATGCTGCATAACAACTGCGCCATCAACAATCTCGACCTCTCCGGTTTGTGAGCTTAGAGAATAATCGGCATTTCATCCATAGTTGCAGTACACGCTTAAACACGTCTCTGATTTACGGTACTTTTATAATAACAAAACGTTTAACGGTGCATTTTGAATGACGTGTTTTTCATAAATGTAACAATCTGTGTGAAAGTAAGCCTGACTGTAATTTTAAAAAATTATGTGCAAAAAAGTCAAATTACTACTGATTTACTACACGTGCGGTACTTTACTTTCCTAACTGTAGGCTTTGGTTCTGGAACGTAGTTGGCAAACTCCCGGTGGGATATTGCGCCACCATAGAGTAGGCTACCACAGATGAGCTACGGCGCAGACGATTCAGGAAGGAGCTCGGAGATGGCGCTTCGCACGCGTGCAGAATATTTTTGGACTTAGAAGTTCGAGTGCTACGCAATATTTACTGGTTTGCTGTAGATGATATTCGCTTTTTCACTTACGACCAAAAGATCATGAGTTCGGGTCCTGGTCGGGTCGCTAAAGGTAAAGGTAAAGGTCCGAATATAGCTCTTAAGGAGCGAACCCCTCACAGAGCTACGGAGCGTCACTTGTCACATGGGATCACACAGTGTTGCCTGCCATTCGACAGAGGTGAAAACGCGCCCCGCCTTAACCCAAGCTAGATAGGACGGTACTCGATTTACCTACCCCGGAGGGATGGAAGGCTGAGTTGACCTAGGCGGTTGGTTACATACCGAGATGGTTTACCTGCCCGCAGGCAGTCACCCATTGCAGTATTAACCGGGCCCGGCGTACAGTGATGATGATGATGATGATGATGATACAGTAACTTCGCTGATCGGATCAGACGCGTTACCATCACACCACACCACGCCACCAACCAACTATCCAGTGGTTTCGGTACTGTTGGATAGGTGACTGTCTGCAGACATGTAAACCATTTTGGTATATAACTAACACCACGGCAAACTTAGCTTTCCATCCCTCTTATGTTGGTAAATCGTGTACTGGCCTATCTGGCTGGGAATAAGGCAGGGCACGTTTACCTGTGTCGAGTGGCAGGTAACACTGAGTGATGCCATACGGCAGGTGACGCTCCGTAGCTCTGCGATGGGTTAACCTATGACGTGTTGGTCGTGTTGTAGGCAATGGTTTGACGCCGAAAATCGCCATGTTTCTCAGCGCAGCACTAATGGTAGGCAGCAGTCTAGGAGCCTTTCAATAGTAGACAGCGGCAGAGCCAGAAAACAAGAAGCCCAGCTGTCGCTTAGATAGCCGACCGTACTGGTTGTCATTGACCTTCAAGGTCATCCAGGGTCGATGATTTTCATTTCATCTGAAATGGCGTATGCCACTTCCTATTAGCGATTAATAGTAACCTTGGACTATCTCTCACCGTTTCTGAGATACGGTCATAGCTTGAAACCTTCGATTTAAAATTGCGGCCAAACCGCTGCAGATGGAGACATGGTTACTATTGACAGCCTATAAAAAGTTGCCACCGCCCTATCTGATGGTATTATTGGCGACCCTCTACAACTTACCGTTTAGGCGCAATAGCCTACCACGCAATTGGCATACCGTAGTGCGTTATGACCCTTCAAGGTCATTTAACATCAATGATTTTCATGTCGTTTGAAAGCTAATGTGACTTTTTATTAGTGATCAATAGCAACCTAGGCCCTATCTCACACTGTTTAGCCACAATACATCCGTGACCGACGACAGACGGACAGACAGACGGACGGACGGACGACAATAGCTCAATAGCTTAAGTACGGTCGGCTAAAAATTTTTGTGTGCAGCTGATGAAGCCTAAACTCCACTATTTTTCTTAAGGACTTGTTGCCGACAAGTAGTCATGCAACACGCTGAACGGCGTCTTACGAGAGTTCTATGTGGAGTGCGGGCTTGTTGTTTACAGCTTGTTGTGTGTGGATTTGCTGTAGACTTTCGATTTGTCATGTCCAGACCTGTTGTGCAACAATCCACGATAAGTCAAACTGAGTGGAGTTTGTGCTTAATTACGTGGCAAGCAAAGGTGCCGAAAAAGGCCATGTAGACGTGATTAGGCCTATAAAGGTGGTCATTTCTCGCCCAAATTTAGGGCATGAAGCGCGTCATCATCTATACTGAGATCCCAAAACATCCCCTGTCATGATTTAGTATTGTTTTAGCGTGACGTTCAGTACTGTAAGTTGACAGAACCCTAATTTTAACCCTTACCCTATCGCTAACCCTATCCATAACCCTAATTTTTGTGACAAACTGACGATACTGCGACACCAGAATAAAACTGCCAACTTCATTACGTCACCGAATTCACTGGCTTCTCGTTCGTCCGTCTGTCCGCGTGTTCGACTGTGATTTTTTGCTATTATAATCTCACGTATCAACGGATTGTCGATTAATTGGATTGGATTAAACTAACTACATAAAATATATGTGTGTTATTTGTGGTTTATGAAGGCGAACGAGCGCGTGACGTATCTGAATCTGAGTCGTAATCAACTTGGCGAGTTCTCTACCGGATCGCTGCTGCAACAGGCGCTTGGTATAGCTATATCTGTCACGTTATGTCCTTTTCTTGTAGAAAGATAATGTACTGTATACGTCAGGAAAAACATTTTAGAAACCGTTAAAACCGTTTTTTTTGGAAAAAAATGAAGAAGGAAAACGTCTGCAAGCGCATCATTGTTGTTTCTACGACTACTAAATAACTATACTATTTTACTTCCCATAGACTACTGGAACTATTGTTGTTGTTGTTGTTTTTTTGTTTGTATTCTTTTTTTTGTCTAGCTATTAGTTTTTTGCTGTTTGGACATTATTGCATATTTTGCATATTTCGCTACTTACGTGTCACCGTTTATATTCAGCTATTTAGCTTTCGAGCTGCAAGTGTGTTTACTAAACTCAGTTCAGTTCAGTTCAGTGGATTTACCGTATAGACTTTCGATTTGCTGTGGATTTTTGTTATAGCTTGTTCTATGGACAATGGCGAGCAAGCCACCCAGGCCAACTCAGCCTGGCCATTCCTCCATGGGTATAGGCAAAATGGGTACTGGTGATAGTTAGGCGACCGCCACTGCCAGGGAAGGTAGGACCTATGGCGAGTTACGACCGACTTGTGGTGTAGGTTAGCTTAATATTGGGTTTAACCCTCGCCGGCTGAAGTGCTGAAAAGAGGGATGAGTTCTCACGGTTCGGACCTACGTGTAGCTGTCGGTAATCGGTATAGAAATGTGCTTTTCTTCATATTTGTTCTTTTTCTTGTTCGATACGGTATGTTGTACAGTGAAAAAATGTCGAACAGCGCTTAAAGCCCTTGCTGGTAATCCGTCTCAGAGATACGGAGCATCGCCTGCCATATGGAGATCACATTGTGTTACCTGCCTGCCACCCGACGCAGGTGAATGCTCGACTGCTCGTCATACCTGCCGCGAAGTGAGGGAAGTGTCTGTTGGCGTTGTTTATAGGCCTATACAGTGTACCAGCCACCAAGATGGTTTATCTGGATCACAGAAAATCGAAGGAGGTGTAGTTTGGAGCTGAGCGAGTGAAGTGTGCTGTGAGTATAGTTGTGTAATGCGTATGACACAGCAGCGAACTCGACGCTGGATCATCTCGACCTGAGTTGGAATTGCTTTCGACGTCGCTCGGCCGTCGCACTCATCAAAGGCCTCGAGGTAAACATAGCCCCCCACGGCGGCTGCGCGCCGAGATTCTACTCTCGTCATTTCGCCGTCATCAGTCGCGTCGTGGCAGCGCGGGTAGGCGGGAGCAATGGGTCAATCCTACCCCTATATTTTAGCCAGTGGGAAAACTTTCTTTATGTCGGCAGATTTTCTTTCTGAAATACATAAATTTGAAACTGAAAATCTCCCATTTGGGGCAATTTAGAGCAAAATTAAAATTTTGAGCACCGGTAATTTGCCCTGTCGGAAAATTGTAACTTTTTCCTTTTTACTTTATTAAACCACGTCACAGCAATTTCATCGTATGAATTTCAGTCAGAATCTTTGAGAAATGCGTCGATATGGCAGTGACCGAGATATTGCAAACATAAACTAGAAAGCAGTCAACGCCCGCACACCTCCGTCAAGGCAATGTTGTTCACTATGTGGCAGCACCATCTTTGGTTTTGCAGCGGTTTCCCTTATGCCACCTTTAACGCAATGGTAACGAAAATTTCAAAGTGATTCAGAATCCAAGATTCCTTCCGGATCATCCCCAAAATTGAATCACTGGTAGTTTTTGCCATTCCCGACATACCCTCAAAATTTCAGAAAGATCCGTCCATAACTTTTTGAGTTATCTTGCTAACACACAGACAAACAAATAAACAAAGTCCGGCAAAAACATTACCTCCTTGGCGGAGGTAATTATGACCAGTAGAACAGTCAGAGTGATTCATCAAGCGTGCAGTGCAAGGGAAGGCAAGGCAGCGCACCAGAATAGAATTGGTTGGTCGTCGGATTGGCTTCACTTTTCCCTAATATTTCACCAGAATCCGTTAATAACTTTTAGAGATACTTTGCTTACAAAAAACTACTCTATAGGCCTGCACATTGATATAGACGAAAGAGCGTGGAGATGAACATGTCAGATGCTTGCGAGTCGAGTGTGTGTAAAATTAATGTATCGTGTGCATCGTGTATTTACTAGATACCGTACTGCTAGATTGGCTTGGCGAGCACGCAATGCGAGCTTATACCACTCCAGACAGTGCAGCATCGTAATTAAACCACGCTTAGATGGTCTAGACCATAGATGTAAAAAAACATTTTTTATGTTTTTTTTATAAAAGTTTAAAAAACATGTTTTTTTATGTTTTTTAAATATTTTTAAAATGTTTTTAAAATGTTTTTTTTATATTTTAAATGTTTTTATGTGCGTTTTAATGTCGTTTTTTTTTGTTCTTGTTAAAACATAAACGTACAAAGTTACAAATATGATTTGTTCCTCATGGGCAATTTGCGTTTAGCTGTTTTTGATCTGTACATTCATTATATTCTGGTTTTCACGCGCGAAAGCAGCTACTGCTTTCAGCGCGTCTTAGCCATCGCAATTCCGTCTGTCCGTCCATCTGTCTGTCACACGGTGGATCAGTCAAGAGCGGTGCAAGCTAGAATCACCACATTTTCACCGTCGGCTGCCTGGAAGACGTACTCTAGTTTCAGGAACCGTAAAGCTTTTCCATAAATTCGAAGGGGGTCACCCCGAACGAGGGCGCTAAATGAGAGGGGGTGGGCAAAATTTGCGATTTTTGGCCAATAAGTCGCTGTGTCTCGGTAACAGTGCGAGATAGGGCCTAGGTTACTATTAATCACTAATAGGAAGTCGTACACTGGCTCTCAATTGGCGCCCAATTCAGTGACCTTGAATGACCTTGAACGCCAAAATAGGGGGTTTTATGGATTTTTTGGCGATTTCTGACCGCCACACAAGTCTATGCCATTCACAAGGTGGCGCCCCGCTACTATCGTTATGCAATCCAGATAGAGAATTTGGTATTTGTATATTAACTTAGCGTAAACACCCCAATTTTCAGCTGAACTACTGAACCGGAACTGCTATAGGCTATCGTGTGTCTTGTGAGCATTAGCTCAAATTTCTTGTTAGTCTTTACAAATGGTAGGTTTTTGTTTTTAATTATCTGAGTTTGATATTCTTTGAGTGTATAATGGCGAAAAAGTAGTGATTGGTAACATCTGCAGTTTAATGTTTTCTACGTTTTTTAATAAAAGTTTTAAAAACATGTTTTTTAATGATTTTTTAATTTGCAAATCAATGTTTTTAACATCTGTAGTGGGCTAGAGTAGACTACACCGTCGTTTGCTTTATGACGCACGACTGCAGCCGAAAATTGTCTCAACAGTAGGCTACCAGTGTCAGCTGAGTGTGGTTTGAGGGTGTTGACTGCAGACGAACACGTCACTGGTGACGGTCGATCTGTCGTACAACGGTCTGTCGGACGACGGAGCCGCGGCACTCGGTCGCTGCCTGCGACTCAACAACGTTCTACAGCATCTCGACGTGACCAACAACCGCATCTCAGCCACCGGCGCCAAGCCGCTTGCCGTTGGACTCAAGAAAAACGAACAACTTGACACGCTCAGGGTTTGACTGTCCGTCCGAGCAATTATATGTCGCGTCGCCCCAGTGCGGCCGTTCTCCTTCTGACCTTTGACCCTTGAGCTGAAGATCAGCACGTCGGTTATTCCTGCCCAGAGGACATTTTTGGTTCTTCTATACGCCTTTTTGTTTTCGAGCTAGGAGCTGCGACAGACGGACGGATGGCCGGGCAAGACCCGTAATGTGGCCTATTAGGACGGCCGCATAATAATTGCATTGTAGGCCTACTGCATTGAAAAGCACGTAATTAACGACATAGCGAATCGATACAGTAAAAGGTGAACATGAATAATAAAAACAATCTCTGTAACAGTAAAATCAGTATAGGAC
>Ga0209367_1007855_pt1 | contig 14667 bp, 9 predicted proteins | sample WorMetLIZISLAND2_FD_187412 | JGI IMG/M metagenome (GOLD analysis project Ga0209367, IMG submission 187412) | Marine gutless worms symbiont microbial communities from Max Planck institute for Marine Microbiology, Germany - Olavius geniculatus... ... | reverse complement strand
CCCCAGACCCCTCCCATGTGGGGAGCGGGACACCCCCTCCCCACACTCTACCCCCTCGGCGCCTTCGGCGCCTCGATTCGGCTCGCGAGTTTGGCGCTCGGAACTGCTTTGTTCAGCACCCCCAATCGGCCCTGTGGAACAACTTGCGTTCAGCAACTCCTGAAAGTAACTCACGCAGTTAAACTAGAGCGGAATAACGATAATTTTATATCTGACGACGCAGCTGTATTGAAGTAGACGTAGGCTACAGAGGTGATGTCGTTTTCGTTGGACCATAATAATTATGCTACGCGCACGCAGTGGTGAACAGATTAGTTTTCAGACAGTTTTTGTCTAGTAGTTGATAAGGAACTGTACTGTGTGCATTATTACAGGCAGAGAGACACCACGATGTGTGTCGGCGAGGCATATTCTACGGATAGCATGCGTGTTCAGCAGCTCACAGACGTCTTGATATAACGTTTTCATCATCGTCGTCGTGCCGTGGTGATTGAGCGATGCTCTGCTCTCCAGTCCAAGTCCTGCTGCCGTTGTTGCTGCTGCTGCTGGTGGTAATAGTAGCAATGGTTGACAGCGGCTGTGTGTTCCCGGCCAGTCTTCAGACGAACAGCACACTGACGGACGGCGGACCGGCGCGGGACTGGGTCGGTCGAGTGCGTGAACAGTTCACGCAGTTTGGCGTCCACATCGTCGTCGCCGGCAACGTCCTGCGCGTCACATCCACTGACTCGGCCTCCCGCCGCTCTTACATCCTCGTCTGTCTCCAGGTCTCTTTATTATTTTTAGCGCTGCAAGGTATTTATTTTCATATACACGGTGTTTCATAAAAAGGACCCCTTTTTTGTTTCTTCATAATTTACTCAAATTACGAGCAATTTACTTGGAATTTTTACCAGCTATAGCTGAAGAAATACTAATTCGAAATATTGGAACAAAATATAGCAGCTGATTAAATATTCTTTGTTAGTCGTGATGTAACGCTGACGTCATAATGTGTCACAGGTACAGACTTGCTAGTCTCAACTGATGCTGTCATTTGCTACTCTGCTTCGATGGTGAACTTAATCTGGTTCGCTAATGAAAAATGCTTATCATATCATCAGTGAACAACATGGAAACATGAAATCGGGCGTTTTGTGGTCCAAAAACTCAACATCTTGCAAGCTCGGTGTGATAGTGCACTGTCTTGCTCGAACATGTGAAAGACCAGCTATCCCCACAGACACGTAAATTCGATCGCTTTGCACGTTTTTGTGGCTGCAACTGTAAAACTTCAAATATTTGACACCAACGAACAAGATTTTTCACCACTGCAGCAGGGTAGCAACTGGCAGCGCCAATTGGGATTAGCCTGTTTGTACCCGTGACACATTATAATGTCAGCGTTACATCACGACTAGCAAAGAATATTTAATCAACTGCCATGTTTTGTGTAAACTTTTCGAATTAGTATTTATTTAGCTACAAATGGTAAAAATTTCATGCAAATTGCTCATTATTTGAGTGAATTAAGAAAAAAAAAACAAAAAGGGGTCCTTTCATGAAACACCGTGTATATGGTTGAAATATTAAAGTAGGAAAATTCATGAATGGTCACCGTGCGGACTCGGAAATTGGGAAGGGAACGTGTCTGTCAGTGCCAGGCAGGCCGCATTGAAACGTTGGATGGCGACCGTCAAGAAAACGCTGGAACAAGAGAGTTGTTTTTTAATACACGTTAAATAATTCACAATTCTGATGAATCGCAAATGTGGGCAAGTTACGTGTAGGAAAGCAAGGTTGTGGAATGGACGTTTACAGACGTTTGTGTTTTTTCAACGTTTTTTTTCCATTTTTAGTGAACGTTGAAACTTGAACGGCCACTGTGAAATAAAATAGCAGTGTTTTGGAATATACGTATGCACATTGCATCAACAAAAGTATTACTGACACAATAATAACTGATTTTGCAATGCATTTAGATTTACCAGGTACTCACTTGCGCATAATGAATGAGTGGCTAAACTTCTCAAAGTCTGTCAGCGCATATGAAAACTCTGTATCCCGAAGTAATGGATTTAGTCAACGACTCAGTAAAAAAGCTTATCCGTTTTTCGTTTTACGTTTACAAACGTTTCTTAAATTCTTTTTTTGCTGCCCGCGGTATAGCGTCGGCACAGTATTGTTTCTGTTGCGAGTTTTTTCCCCAGTTAAGACGATAACTCACGAACCGCTGCACTTGATGAAATTTTGCATGAACGTGTGCATCGACAACCTTTAGAACGCTATTGAATTTCAAGGTCATAAGTCAAAAGTCAAGGTCAAGGTCACACCTTTGAGACATCGGGTCTCGCTGCTACAAGCTGCTGCTAGGCAGGCCCAGCTACATATCGCAGCATGCCAAGTTGGCTACCGCGGACAGCTTTAGCCTTGCGCAAGGCTTGGCTGTGTAGATGCATCTGTTCAGGTGGTGCTGTCGGATCGGTACATGGTGGCGTACGAGACTCGGGGTCAGCGCAGTGCTCGCTACTCGTGCTATCAGTTCGTCCGACGTTCCTCGGATGTGTTCCAGATTCGTGCGTCAGTCGTCATCGGACGCATGCACCGCGTCATCTGCCACGACTCGTCCTTGCTGACTGATCACTGGCTGATTGTCGACCGTGCAAGACTTGGTCGGCACCGCGTGCCGTGTCCTCTGCACGGCGGCTACAGTGTACATCTCTTCGATAAGGTATACAGTACACTAGATAGGCTACCGGCTACCGCACTGCTGGAGTGGGTAAGCGAGTACGCAGTGCGAGCTTATACCACTTCAGACAGTGCTGTAACGTACTTAAACACGCTCAGATCACACAGACTACATGCTTTATGGCGCACGACTGCAGCGGAAAGTTTCGAAAACAGTACCAAGTGCGAGCCGAGTGTGGTTAGGACAGTTTCCGTCGCCCATAAATCTAATGCACTGACTTCACTTTGACAAAGGACGGTGGGTGACTTCAATTTTTGATTTAGACTTTTGCTGAGTCTTTCACTGAGCAGAAACTTCGGTCTGTGTCCGGCGTTTGCGCTTAGCGAGAAGGTTCAGCGAAAGTCTTAAGTCAAAAATTGAAGTCACCCACTGTCCTTTGTCAAAGTGAAGTCAGTGCATTAGATTTATGGGCGATGGAAACTATCCTCTTGTGGTTGAAAGGAACTCGTTGACATCCAATGTGTCTAAAAATAAGCTCAGTAAAATAAGTACTGTATAGCACAAACAACTGGTGTAATTGTAAAATGTAATCTAGGCCTAACTAGCTAACTAAAAATACTGGCGTCATAGCAGAACGCAGACACAAGATGACAAAAATTCGTGCGCAGAGTATTGTCGCAGATTGGTATTAGCTTTCAGTGAAATTCGCCTGAACTCATACTTAAGAATGCATTGAAAGAAGGCTGAAATCATGGGAAGATTGCGGTAGACCTATGTTTTCTATCAGCGCGACAGAGCTATCTGCAGCAATATTGCTGTCGACTCTCGATGTCATAATTCAGTTACCTGCGCATAATCCGGTCCATTAGAGGGAATTTCTCTGCACTCCCAGGTTATGGAATATTTACGTCATCGCTGTCGAATGTCAGCCTGCAGTGCTATTAGTACGTTAGGTTGGCTAGCAGCAGTTGCGCGGTTTGTATTCATTTCCTGCCAGATGAGGTTACGCAATAATACAGCACTGGCAGCAGGTGCAAAATTCACCAAATTCACGAACGCCATCAATGCTTACGTGCATTATGTAGACCGTTAAATTCTGGTGACGCAGTCGTCAGCCGAAGAGTTTTACTATTCAACGTTCTACATTGTTAAACGAAAATCTACTATACGTGTAAACCTAACATGAAGTGTCATGAGCGGGCTATGGGGTGAAGATCTATTTAGTGGTGGCCATGTCTGCTGGCTGCACTGCGGGTCTAGTTGTTCGCTGATGCGCGCGTAATCCAGCGACAACTCAGCCTTCCATTCCTTTGGGGTAGGAAAATCGAGTAGCGGTCTCCTTGGCTTGGGTTAAGGCGAGGCGCGTTCACCTGTGTCTTGCGGCAGGTAGCACTGTGTGACCCCATATGGCAGGTGACGCTCCGTAGCTGTGCGATGGGTTTCACACAGAGTGCGATACACAGCTTTTTTAATATAACGGATGACCGCAGTATCAGCTGCGAAGTCTTTATTTGATGACAATCAGCTGCCACTGCCGAGACCGTAAAGCGCTTATGGTCACTATATCACTTAAGTTTCGGACTTTACTTTACTTTTAAAATAAAGGAAAGTCTGCAGTTAGCAAAAATTAGTGAAGTCACTGGTTATGGCTAATAGTTAATAGCTTTTCATGGGAAATTCATCTCGGAGCGACGGAGCGTCACCTGCAATAGGGGATCACACAGTGTTAGCTGCCACCCGACACAGGTGACTGCGCCCTGCCATAACCCCAGTCTGACAGACTCGATTTATCTACCCCGAAGGGACAGAAGGTTGAGTTGACTTTGATTTTGCTTATATACCGAGATGGTTTACCTGTCCACAGACAGTCACCCATCCAAGTAGTAGGCCTGTAACCACTTGATAGCGATGCGACCGGGAGTCGAACCAGTGACCTCGTGATCACAAGTCCAACGTCCCACGGTTACACCACCACCAAGCTATAGAGTGCGTGTGTGTGTGTTTGCGTATGCAGGCGCAGCAGAAAGGCGTGTGTGATGCCTACCGTGGTGAGACGCGGATCGAGAGCGAGTGTGAGCAAGGTGACGGATTTGTCTTTCTGTTCCGGCGCACGCACTGCATCCCCGCAGACGTGTATATGTACAGCAGACAAGCGACTCATTGCGTCGCCGCGTGGACCGACACACTTACCACTCCCAACTACAGGTCAGTCACTGACGTATTTTACTTACCTTACCTTACCTTACCTTACCTCTGGCGTGGGCAGGCTGTTAGGCTGCGTTCACATAGACCCGAGTACGAGTCGGGCACCTGTCCAGCGCTAAGGCCGTATCAGTTCCCCCCAATGCATTCCCAGAAAGGTTACTATAACTGTAAGGTTACTGTAACATTGCCACTGGTAACGTGTAGGCCTAACATATTATCTGTTCAAAGAAAGCTGGTCTGCATTTTGTCGGCTTTTCTCATATGGATTTTGAAATCTTTTGCGTCTTCGGAGCATTAAGCCCCACCATCACGTCAGGGTGGCACACCGTGGTGTGGAGAGATATCTTACTTTCAGTTATTATAACCAACAGTTCAGTGAATGCTAATAAAAAGACTAGGCTATAAAAACTTCAACTGACGTCCAGTTTTCTTAGAAGAAGTAATTATAATTTGTATATACAGTGTAGTTTCTCAAATATTTTAGTCCAATTAAGATTTGACTTAGGCACTATTTGGAATTGTAAAATGCCACTTGGCAACGGTGTTATGGTGCCAAAGATGTTTCAACGTCCTATAGGTCTACTGGAAACTGCCGGTTGCAGACTTCAATCAACTTGCGTCGCGAAAATCTCATTTTTCGTTCGTTCTGCTGTAGATAATCGTAATAATAATTTTAATTTTACGTTTTGATTGCCGTAATTTTTATTTTGCTTAGTTTTCGTCTTTCTTCGACGTATAGGTCTACGCAAAATTTCTAGATTACGTTCTTGCAAAACGAAAACCGAGCGATAATTTTCGTGTTCGTTCTCGTTCTAGTCACTAATTGATATCACTGTCTGTGTGACCTAGGTTCACTGTGCTGCAGCACGACGACCCACATCACGCCTACTACTGGCTGCTGAGAACACCAGTCGTCGGTGCTGACGTCACGGCGTTCAGCTCGGTGTTGTTCAAGGACCTGGTTGCCGACACGTCGCCGCTCGTCAACCAGACACGCGCATACATCCGTGCAGATATGCAGCGCGACGACGACGCCGGCCCACTCTGTGCTGACGAGTACGAGATGTGCTGGGACAGCATCATGGAGGTACGTACAGAGTGGGTCAAAAAATGGCACCATTTTTGTACGTCTTATAACTTCACCAAATATTAACCGATTTTCAAAATTCTTTTACTGTCAAAATCAGGGAACAGTTTGCAATGAAATTATTACTATAGATCCCACCACACCCAAAGTGTTCCATGGATTAAAGGTGGTGCTATAGCTCTTAAGGGAAATCCATTCCAGAGCTAACCTGCCGTATGGGATCACACAGTGTTGCCTGCCACCCGACACAGGTGAACGCGCCCCGCTTTAACCCCCAGCTAGATAGGCCGGTACTCGATTTACTTATTCCGGAGGGAAGGAAGGCTGAGTTGACCTAGGCGGCTGGCTACATACCCAAATGGTTTACTTGCCTGCAGGCAGTCACCCATCCAAGCACTAACCCGGCTAGCATAGAGCAACTTCGTTGATCGGACATAACGCGTTATCGCTACGCTAGACCACCAACCCAATTAGTACGCTAGACCTGTTGGAGGGGGGAGTAAAACTGGATTCAGTGCATTGAGGTCCTTTCGAGCAATTTTTTGGATGAAATGGACTAATCAATTTCGTGTAAGCTAAAAAAGTCTATAAATATCTAGAGTTTTTTTGGCTATGGGTAATAAGCGGATGTGCGGATCTGCGGATGTGGCAACGGGTAAAAAACGGATAAAATCTGCGGACGCTAAGTGCGGATGTGTGGGTAAAAGACGGATGTGTGGATAACTGTTGTCACGTACATTACCAGTCATGAAAGTTGTTGAGTTTTTCAATCATTCGCTCCGTAATTAACTGCTCAGCGGACGCTTTATAGGCGGCAATCATTTGAAGTCTGCCGCTGTGAATTTTTTCACAGTTCACACTCTGCGTAGGCTTAGACAATACCCTAACTTCTGATCGCGAATTCGTCTAGGCATTTATTCAGAAAGCAATGGTCTGCTTTGTCACTTGACGACGACAACGTGCAATAGGCCTAATACCCCGTTTACACGATCGATAAAACATCAAGCAGATATCGAGCAAACGTCGAGCAAACATCGAGCTGGCTCGTCCAGCTAACATATAGCCAGCTGATTGAGCCAGCTTGATCGTGTAAACGGCTTATAATGGGGTGTTTACACGATCCAGCAAACGTCCAGCAATTTACGTGTATTTTGAATACATTTGCTGGAAGTTTGCTGAACGTTTGCTGGATCGTGTAAACACCCTATAATGCACGAGGAAGTGCGACGTAATCGACGTCGCAGCGCGTGACAAGACGCTCAGAGACGATATACGACGACGACGCGGGACGACCTATGATGACGACGACGCACGACGACATGCGACGACGCGCGTCAATGCACGACAACGACGTAGGTCTACAGTGACGTCACGCAGCGACGAACGACAATGGATGACGATGGCGATGACTACAAAGTGCAGCAGGAATTAAGTTACTATTGTAAACCCAGATTTACCAACTTACTTATTTTGCCAACTTAGCCTACGATTTCAACTTGAATGATATGCAAAGTACGGTAGCCTAATTTCAATAACGTGCCACAGTGCCTGTCACAGCATGGCGCCCAAACATCCGGCGCCCAAAGGCCCCAAGTTAATACACGGTTATACACCGCTTATTGGTCCAGAGGCGCGGCAGAGTACGATGGGTAAAAGGCGGATGTTCTCCGCATCGACATCCGTCTTTTACACGTTGCCACATCCGCAGATCCGCCTTTTACCATCGTCCTTTTTTCAAAAAATGCAACTCTTATATATGTCACGTTATATATGTCACTTGAGCCAATCAGCCAGTTGACAGATACTGCAACCGTATCACATTTGCCGTACTATTTCTGATACCGTAGTTAATACAGCTGGCATGTCGTTGCGTTGTACAGGTGGAACAGCGCTGTCGGCAAGGGCGCGAGGGCGGAGACCAGCAGACGGCGTGGCACAGCCTGGCCCTGACTTGTCCACGCACCTGTGGACTCTGTGATGACTCAAGTCCGAGGTCTTGTCAGCTGCCTACGTCCTGGCGAGGTAGTTGGACTGACGCTGCGACCGGCGCCACAGTTACCATCAATAACACAACGATACACATCAGCCGCCAGGTGCACACTCGATTCATACACAGCGTCTTAAGATTTATCTCAAGATATGTCTTAAAAGGCAAAGGTGGTGTATAGCTCATAATAGGAAACCCATCGCAGAGCTACTGAGCGTCACCTGCCGTATGGGATCACACGTGCAGTGTTAGCAGTCCGCCCCGCCTTAACCTCAGCCAGACAGGCCGGTACTAGATTTACCTACCCCGGAGGGATGGAAGGCTGAGTTGACTTTGGTGTTGGTAATAAATAACTACCGAGATAGCTTACCTGTCCGCAGACAGTCACCCATCCATGTACTGACCACTTGACCCGTCACCCGACCGATAGTCGAACCTACGACCTCTGGATTCAGCGTCCTGACCGTTAAACTACCAAGCCAGTAAGACCAAAGTTAAGATGTCCTAAGATCAGGTTATGACATGTTTTAAGTGAATTATTCACAGCCTTGGTCTTCTTAGACGGTCATATACAACATTTGGTAGAACAAACTGCAAGCTTTTATCTTAAGATACATCTTAAGATATGCTGAAAGTGTTCTGCGGCGAATTAGATTATTGCCCTAACTAAACGACTACCGTAAGTGTGTTGTCTTAATATTATGCTAAAATCTTCTGTAAATGCACCGTGTGCAGGACTCTGTCACGAACGCGCTCACGCTGGGTTGCGTGCGATGGCGGGGCACTGACAACTCACAGGAGGTGGATCTCAGGGCGGTGATGTTGGTGACAGTCTACGGTGGCTCTGGCTGTCGACCTCGCTACCGCTGCGTGCGCGTTCTGCGTCAGTCGTCGTCGCTGCTCTATTTACAGCTGAGTGACGCGTCATCCTGGCCTCTCGTCCGCTCACCGCGTGATCCAGTCGACTGCAGGGCGTTCCAGTTCGACCGCTGGACCACCTCACCACCGGCCACCGTGTCCACCGCCACGTCCAGCGCGAGTAGCACGATGAGCGGATATCTTCTGTCGCTGGTTGCCGCGGACCGCGAAGCGTCGTCAGTAGACTGTCGACTGCCGTCAGACGTGGCCGGCGTCCAGTACGAGGTAGAGTTCGTCGTAGATGATGATGTTGACAAATGCAGCGGCAGTTTGACCACCACGCAGTCTGCTGGTCGCGGAGCGCTGACCCTCAGTGTGTCTGGCTGCGGCACAGAGGTACGGCGCCGGTTCGCGGACTCCGTCTCCCAGTGTCTCGAGTCGTCCAGCGGGTCCGCTGATGACGGCGAGTTGCTGATCATAACGAGCTCCGACAGCAGCGGGAACTTTAGCTCTCAGTCATTGTCGTGTTGGTTGTTCACTCGTCGCAGAAAGCGGCACAGAGCCCGAGCTCGCCTGTCGTCGTCGTCATCGCTGTCGTTCTATCTGTTGACTGGAGAGCAGTGTCACACGGCGGTCGCTGCACGCTCGACGTCGTCATTCCGTCCCACACGCCGGCTCACATACACCGCATTCTTCTCCCGCCCTCGACCTCTGCCTCCCTTCGCAACAACGAGCACTCCACGGACCACCACTTCGCCGCAGTCGCCCGCTCCTTCCCTCTCAGAACCCACCGCCACGCCGCCAGGCAATGACGCTTGGACGCCGCCTCCAAGAACTGCTCATCGGCCGAGACCACGGAACGTAACGATGCACGCTGATTCGACGGACCAAGACGAACAGCCGGTCAACGCTTTCGTCGTCGGTTTCGTCGCCGTTCTCATGGCTTTGATTCAGTTGATTCTTCTACTTTGTCACTGCTAAAGGTGATTTATATGTATGTTGTCGAGTCGAGTTTCAAGGTGATACTGAAAAACGCATCAAGCCATAATCTCGCAAGTTTTAACTCGAAGCCGGAACTCGAAACCTAACCATAACCCTATACACTGACCCCCTATCCCTAACTCTAACCCCAACCCCAACATCAAGTACTGCAACTACACAATTTTTGGCCAAAAATAGAGTTGCGGTAGTCGATGTTCAATAAATCGTCGAGTATCGCAACTCGACTATGCATCGAACATCGAGTCCCCGAAAACTTGAAACTCGAAAATCAACTCAACAACTTTCAATCTCACTGCTAAAGGTTCTTTTGGAGACAGACAGTCAGTCATACTGCTTACAGTCCAGTTGCTGTCGTAGATGGTTGGGATTTTCTCGCAATTACAGCTAGATTAATATGAGGATCGCGCATAAACGAATAAAATGAATAAAGTGCCTTTGCATAAATCTCATAAGCCCCAATTCGTTCAAAGGTGCCTGCCTGCCTATTATAAGTAGTTGCTACATGCTTGTTATGGTTGTTAGTTAATACTAAGATTATAAGATTGGATTTTCGTGTAAAAAGCTAAGACGTCGCCGATCTCGTTTGTGCTTTGCTGTTTTTCATCATGTTTGCAGGCATAGCTGACATAATGTTCAATCAATAGCGTGAAGAACGCGTCAAGCCATAATCTCAAGAACAGAAAGCAATAGAACTAGTGAAAGTAACTTAACAGTTGTGCTTTTGCTTTTGAAATAGATAAGTCACATCTTGGGAACACATGGCCATCCAAGTTGATGTCGGTGTTGGCCTACCGCTTCCGTCCCATTTCTTCTCTATCCTCCCTTCCACTCCCTTCTTCTCCTGTCTCCTCTCCATTTTTCGATTCTTCCTCTCCCGTCCTCTCCCTTTTCCTTTCCTCTCCTCTTCCCTCTGGCCCTCCTTGTCTACGCCCCTGTCTGTAAGCCCCTACTATAGGTATACAAGCACGTTGAATAAAATATGCCGCTTGTATCGCCTAGGCCTAGGTCTGTCGCCTAGTTCTTTTTGCAGCTACTTATAGTTTGGGAAGATAACTATACCGGTAGCTGAATTGTGCAGTTTTCTGAATTTTTCTGATTGACTACAAAGACTGTTTGAAATTAATCGATTAACTGAAGTTAATTTTTAACCAGTACCAGCCCTATTTGTGTACAAGATGATAAATAATACAAATGAAATTCTTTGGTGTATATGCAATGGCAGTAAGTTTTATACCACATGAGTGAATTTTGAGCAAATGGGAGATAGGGCTGAGCTTGCTTTCTATCATAATTTTGTGGCTAAGGGGCCTATATCTGGTTATCTCTTAGCAGTGTTTTACTGATACACCACTTAGTTCTATTACGACCTAATCATACGGATGGTGCTGTCATTTCTGTTGTGTATTGTATTTGATGGACCGTATACTTAGTATCCGTTTGAAACTGTGTAGGCTATAGTGTTTATAGTGCAGCGTATCGAAGCTGCGCATTTTTATTCATGTTGTACTGATTTTTACGATACTATTAAACGTTTGTCACGTCTTATAAAGGCTGTATGGTAACTGTTGATCATTGGGCGATAAGGGTGTAGGCCTAACTAACTGTAGGTCTTCACAACAGAGATGTACCGAACGCCACGTTGCGATAGTCGGCCGAAGTTCTGACCGCATGACGTCAAACTTCGGTCCGTCTCTCGTTCCCAGCACAAGCAAATACGGTACTGTGCATGCAGGACAGATGGAAACCGGTCACGTACCGGGTTACTGAGTTGGCTTTGCTGGGATGGAAAGAAACGTGTAAGAAAACTAAATAAACTATCACGACTTGAAAATGCCAGCCATTAATGTTGGCTTTTGCAGACGCGGTAACCTGAATATTTGGATTAGGCCCTATTTTCAAGGTAGAACAAATGCACTGCGATTGTTCGTCCAAATTTTGGGGTCATAACCCCCCCCGGTCGCCATCATGGGTGATGACTCGGTTTTGTGTGGATTGCGCCGAGCGTTAATTGGCTGCTAAACGACGATGACGTCACATGAGTTGCAGTAACAGAGCTTTCAGCAGTCGTGCCTCGTATGTCACGGTGTTTTTGCCCGGGTGCATTGGTTCCTGTTCGAGTGGCGCCTCAACGTGCGCATTCACACTCCGACCGTACACTGAACACACAGGCACACAGACATAACCAGTGACAGTGACGTCACAGCGGGGGTGGGGACAGGGAGAGGAGCAGTTGCCGCCTCGATCCCTAAATTTGGGCTCTCGGATAATTTTCTGCTTACCGGAAAATTTTCGACCAAAAATGCAAAATGTGAAGCTGAACCCCTACCCCATATCTTGGTGAATTCAGGGACAAAAAATGAAATTCTGAGCAACCTGTCTGTTGGAAAATTGCAACTTTCTGCTTATCCCTACTTTTTCAATCCATGACGCTGCTGTCTCTAGTCTCTAAGCAGGCAGCCCGCAGGTGATGCAATAGTCACAATTAAATTAAAGCTGAGAGATAAACTGCCATTATTTTCTGCAGGCCCGTGGTTTACCTTCTCAGCAATAGAGCATCATGGCTTTGTAGCCGAGTACCAGTTTGGTGGCGGAAGCACATGTGTGTGAACTACTTGCCCAGAGTCATTACCTGCTAATGAACTGTCGAACCCGTGACATTTAGACTGCGAGTCCAATGCCTTGCTAGCAAGCCAACTACACGAAGAATTACTAACTATGAAATTTAGGCCACAGATATAAAACGTATATGCTGCATACAAGGCTGTTGCTGGGCGGGAAAAGGACTCTCTATGGAGTGCTGCGGTGGGATTACGTCAGATTATTTGGAAGTGGAACTATAATCGACTGTCGACTGACCGAAGCACAAGTAAAAGTTAGAGAGCCTCCAGTTTAATACTACATGTAGAGTGTAGACCTATACATAGGCCTAGTGTTTTTGACTAATGTTTAACTGTATATAGAGTTTTTCGCGGAAATAGCAATTATTCTACAATTCCGCTCCAATTGCTGAAACAATTCCCACAAGTCGACTTCGGGGAATTTTTGACGCCAAAAACCAGTGCACGGCCTTGAGTTCGAAAAATAAGTGATTGATAAATGAAGCTGGCAATTTGCTGTAACACGTACATTCGCAAGCTTCGAGAAACTGGACGCATTCTCGCAGGAAGTCGTCCTGCATCATCAGCATGTGCTTCGCCATGTTCTCAATGAGCGAAAGGAAGCAGCGCTTGGCGTAGTACCACGTATCAGTACCCAGCTTCTTCTGATACGGCTCCAGGCTTTTGATGACTCGCGACAGTCCGAACTCATAGTTGCCCTTGGAGCAGTACAGCGTGCTGCAGCATACACCGGGTGGTTCGGAAAAATATAGGCCCCTATACAACTTTATTCGTCATTCAATAACAGCAAAGAAAAAAAAAACAGACAACAAGCAAGAAACGGAAACTAGGCTAAATATAAACAGTCATATCAATCATATCAAATCATTCAGATCACGTCTCGCGCAGCCTAAAAATGAACTACATACAGAGTTATCAATATCCATGAATTTTGAATTAAGCCGCCAGTTTTTCATCATTCATAACTTCGTCAAACATTGAACGAATTTTTAAAAAATTCTTTCACTACACGCTCGGTCACTTGCAGTAAAGTAACAACAAATAAATGTCTCGCCAGTCTCCATGGTCTATTGTAAAACAGTAACGTCGGTTTGAGAATACGACTATGCCTACTAAAATTCACAAGGTAGTGTAGAGACACATTTGAGGTGTAGGTGTTTCAACATACATGTCCCCTGTAAAAACGCCAAGGATAAGGTAAGTTACACTCATTAACTACGCAGGGACTAACAGCAGCGTCGTGCATGGGTTATAGGGTGTTTACACGATCCAGCAAACGTCCAGCAAACTTCCAGCAAATGTAGGCCTATTCAAAGTACACGTGAATTGTTTGAATTGTTGGACGTTTGCTGGATCGTATAAACACCCCATTAAAAAAGTTGGAGACAAGAAGTTGCAGTTCTCTGACAGAGGAGATTACGCGTGCTCATAAGTTCAGTTTTGCCTCAAAATTTCCCCAAAGATTTGCAACCCCAAATTTTGTACTTGTCCTTATGTTCTTTGTATGACGCTGACATGAGATGAGTAAATTACTTAAGTCATTAAAACATAAATATTTCATCTAACATAATAGTTTACGGTCATCATACTAGAGAGAGTAAGCGAGTCATTCATGACGTACCCGATGACTAAATTAACGATGCACAAATGATAGACTTTCTTATCCGGTTGGTCATATGCAACGCGCTCTTCTTCTTTCTCAATTTTCCGCATCAGTTCTTCAGCCTGTTGACATCAGTCAAACGCTACAGCACTATGTAGGCCTACATAGGCTAATAAAAAATAACGAAAATACACAACACAGCAAACTGAATGAAGATTTTAAAAAGTAGTTAATTAACTCTTTGCAGAGGACCGGGGGCCTATTCATGAAGGTCGGTCGCACGTGCAACATCGGTTCACGCCCTTTCGTGAAAAGGGTCCTCGGATATTTCAATTTAGTTTACTACAGTCCAATAAATAGTAGCAATGTCTCCACAGTAATTATTCTCTGACAAAAATTTGTTTAACTATCTTGCACATTTGTGCTACGGTGCGGTACAAAATGTGACGTGATGACCAGTACATTTGCAGCTGATGAGTAATTGGTTTTTTTTGGTACGTGAAGCTACTGCGAGGTTGCCTATTCACGGTACATACTGTAGCCCACGCTCCCATCATTGTACAAAATGTGTGACAGTGTGGCTAATAGCCAACAGCCATCTTACCTAACTAAGTAAGTAAGTAAGTAATAGTTTAATGC
>Ga0209367_1007854_pt1 | contig 14668 bp, 10 predicted proteins | sample WorMetLIZISLAND2_FD_187412 | JGI IMG/M metagenome (GOLD analysis project Ga0209367, IMG submission 187412) | Marine gutless worms symbiont microbial communities from Max Planck institute for Marine Microbiology, Germany - Olavius geniculatus... ... | reverse complement strand
TGCAAACGCTAGTAGTCACACTGCTGCATGACAGTCAAACCTTGTAATAGATTGGCTGTTGGGGCCCACAGATTAGGATAGATGGAATTCATTGACGTTTTTTCATTCATTTTAACACGTATTATTCTTGGTCTGCTTTCCCCAGGTAGTGCAATTAGCACGTGTATTTTGAATACATTTGCTGGAAGTTTGCTGGATCGTGTAAACAGCCCATAACACAACGGGCGATTTACCGGTACTGCCGGTTTTGCACGCGCCCGCTATTCTGTTACTCGTTAGCATAATGCACGTCGTCTAACCACTAGCGCAGGGCTAGATGGGATGCTTGCTGGGATGCAGGTAGACAGTATAGACAGACACGCGTCTTGGACTGAACTGATAAAAACTGCCGGCGCTGTTAAGGAAAAGAAAGGTAAGGTATAAGGCATGTAAAATGACTGGCAGGTAGCCCACACAGTGTACGGACAACGAAAATGAGTTTTATAACGCACTAGGCCCAGCTAATAGTCCGCAGCCTTTAATGTCGTGGACCTAAGCAAGACGAGTAACGAGATATACTCTGTCTCAAAAAACATCCCCGATATTTTCGACTGTAACTTCAAAACAAATTATCAGATTTTAATAATTTTTGGTACAAATATTCTTGACACAACTTGCCATCAAATGACTGTTCAGTTTCGCACCTCACCTAATGTATGCTTCTGCACTACCTAGGGAAAGTAGAGCAAGCAAAATATGCGTTAAAAGAAACAGAAAACCTGAAAAAAACATCCCCAACAATCGATCGTACCTCAAAGTTCGTCAGTTGAGCGTTGTCGGTTCCAGGCTGTGATCGACTGGCATGGGCACAGTAAGTAAGAAGTAAACACACAGTAAGTCCCTTAATTTTCCTTCGCTCCCTGTTCTGTTTTGTGGCCACGCATTGTACTCCATTGTCAACGGCATCATGGGTTATACACTACAGCAGGCTGCGCAAAAAGTTAGTTTGCAATTTTGCCGACAGACGCTGCAAATTTGCGACAGACGACGACATTATGCGTCCTCACAATTTCAATATTGCCTACATATTTGCCCAAAATCTCCCCGACAAAAGTTGGGGCGTAAACAGGCACATCGCGCGATGCACTGGCGCGTCCATGTCCGCGGTCCTGCAGTGTAAACTGGTGTCTGGTCGAGGGCTGAGGAAACGGAGATCAGCACCGCTTTATAGCCTTATGGGAGTTGCTTATGCCCAATGATCATCATAAGATTACAGGTTGCTTGGTGGCATTATATTACACTGGCATAAGTATCAACAGACAACAGTTGAGTCATGTGATTGGCTTTTAGGACGATGGACTTAATGATGGACAGGTTGTGTGTTTAACTTCCGGTCGGGTCGCTACCAGGTGATTACTACCTGGATGGCTGACTGTCTGCAGACAGGTAAACCGTCTCGGTGAGTAACTACCCACCAAGATCAACTCAACCGTCTTATTTTTCCGGAGTAGGTAAATCCACTACCGCCCTGTCTGGCTGGAGGGGGCGTTTACCTGTATCTGGTATCAAGTAACACAGTTCGATCTCATATGGCAGGTGACGCTCCGTAGCTCTGTGACGGCTTGCCGTTATAAGCTAGCGTGTAGGCGACATGTTCAACCGTTAATCTTTTATAATATAGCGGTTTATTCAGGGAATGAATATCCGGGGGGAAGATGACCGATCCCTATTGATGATATTAGTAGGTGTGTTAGCCTATTGACGTTATTGAGCGTTTGTGTGGCTGTCAGGTGAGTCTTGTGACGTCATCAAGCACTCGCGGGAAAATCAAGAATAGCGCGATAATAATACCAGCATCATCATCATCAGCAGCAGCAGCAGCAGCTGAAACGTTATAATAATAGCAATAGTTCTTATTGTTGTGAAGAAGGTCTTTCTTGCACGATGGGAGCTCTATTGAACAAGTCGTCTGCTAATAGAACTGCTGCCGCACCGCCACCGCCCGCTGAGGACCAGCCCAAAGTCCAGACCGCGCAGACCGAAGAGGTGTATTGCTTAATAATTAATCATCATAATCCTAATATTTTGTTATAGTGCTGTATCAGCAGTAGTTGAGCCGACAGTGCATTACAAAAATTGCGGCCAAATCACTGCAGGTGAAAATGTGGTTACTATTGACAGCCTATAGGAACTCGTCATCGCCGTATCTGTCGGTATTATCGCCGACCCCCCCCCCCTACGACGTACCGTTTAGCCACAATACCGCACGATTAGCATAGCAAAGTAATGACCTTTTTGGGTCATCCATGGTTTTCGTGTCATCTGAAAGGGCTTATGCGACTTTTTATTAGTGATCAATAGCAATCATGGCTTTAGCTTTCATCAGCTGGAAAACAGATAAATTTTTAGGGCTTCACAAAAAAACCGGAGCATGTTCGTGATACAGAGGAATCTGGTTCCAAATCTTGGGACATCAGACGGAGAAGCCGCGCTTCCCGAACTGGGTCTGTGTTCTCACGACAACATCTGCGTTAATTGTAGACGAACGGAGCTGCCGGCGTCCAGATTCTCCACTGTTAAATTTCATTCTGTTACTGTCAGAGTTATTGTGCAGGCAGGCAGGATTTTTTTTCTTTTGTTTGTTTCGAGCGAGATTGTCAATTTTAGTGCACTTGATTGCATGAAAGCATCGTAAAATCTCGTCCTTGTCGTCGAAGTAACCTCTGATAGCTTCTGTTCTGAATAATTCATATGCCATCTCAGTTTGCTCAGCGAACGATCTGTAAAAGACAGCCGTCAAAGCGTTTCGAGCTTTATTTCGCTTTCCCCGGCGGCAGGACCAGTAAATTACGGTAAAAGTTCGTTTTGTTAATGATGGCTAATTCACACCCACGACGCCGACGAGACGCAACTCAACTCAACTGCTGCGTCGTATAGGTGTGAATTGGCTATGGCCACAGCTGTTTTGGGGACTGGAGTAATCCATGAAGTCTTATGTAGCTCACTGGTACTGACTCTTATCTATCGGTGTGGGTATATGGGGCACTATAACCTCGAGAAATGTACTGCATGGTTAAATACAGATGTCAGAGGGGCGTAGAGACGGGGGTTGAGGGGTATAGAGGATAGGCACTTATATACAGCGTATACGTCGCCTTTACCTCAAAAAAATCAGGTCAAGAAAACTCTAATGGAGTAACAATGCCGTCAGAATGGTTATCAAACTTATTTTGTATTTCTCTGAAACATAGTATAGTTAACAAAAGCAACTAACAGAGCTCTCTGGTCTGCAGTATGTGATGATCGTGTTTTGTTTAGAACAAAGAGAACGTTGCCGGCGGCGGAGTGGAGGCTGAATTGAAACCAGCTGACGGAGGACCAGCTGACGCAGGTGACGCCAAGGCGAGCTCGGAGGACGTCGAACCGGCGGCCGGCAGCGGCAGCGTTCCAGAAGTACCGCAAGTACAAGTCTCTGAACCGCCTGCAACCACCTGCGAGCCACTGACTCAGACATCCGAAGAGCCGCCGCCACAACACGGTGAACAATCTGAAGGTAAAGGGGGCCGTAGGCGGGGTGCTCATTTCCCAGACGTTAGCCGTAGAGCCCGTAGATGGATAGACAACTGAGTCCGTGACACATGGCCAGTAGATGCCAGACTTATGGTTACCTTCCCAGCCGCAGAGCGTCACCGTCCTTTAACTGGTACCAAATCATACTGGCTTGGCGAACAGAGGCGCGTCTGTGAAACAACTTGCCCAGAGTTGTTTACCTGGCAGTTAACCGGCCGGGAGTTGAACTAGCCACCTCAGGATTACCAGTCCGACACGCTACTACTGCCAAGCCTCACGCATAGCACGGTGAAGAACAGGACACGTTATTTCTACTGGCTGTGAATATACAACAGTGATGGGGTCTTCGAATACTGTTCTCAACCTCGAGGACAAACAATTGTTGCCTTGGCCTCGACGCCTCGAAAACTTAGTCTTTACTCTTGAAGTACAGGTAACTATAGTCTGAAACATTTAAACTATCTACGTCTGAGGAATTTTATGGTTCATTAATGGCTTTTCGTGCGCAGTATAAAATCCTCGTATTTAGTTGTTGGCATTGGCTTTGAAAATGCTGGCCTCAAACCCATGTCTGCTATAAAACGGCGTAAACTGTCACTGGTGTCGACATGCTCCGCAGTCGTCATGATAAACTTAGGCTACTCGGCGATTTACCCGACAATATCACAACAGTCACTCAGTAGTTGCGTACCAAAAGAGACATCTTGTCTTAAATACTAATTGTCACCAAAGCGAGACGAGAACATCGTTGTGAAACTTTGTGTAGAACTAGAGAGTTTTGAAAAACAGCAAAGCAAATTTCTAACAGATTTTAAACTCGTTTGTCCCGAAGTGTAGGCCTATTTCAAAATGTCTAGTAGTAGGCCTTATTCTGTGTTTGGTCTTAATTTTTAATTCATATCAAACGTTGCTATTTTATATTGGCTGTATTTTTAATGTCGGGCGGGACGTTAAACCCTACTCACTTACTCACTGAATGTGTATTGTGCACACAATCCGGGTTAATTTGGGTGCTAGATCAATAAAGACGTATCTATGTATGTAGGCACAAGGCAGGGTGAACAGACGAACGAGCAGACGGACAAGCAACAGGATGATGAACTCAACCAGCCACAACCTGCTGTTGAAAACGAACCGGAAACGCCCGCCGCCGAAAAGATAAAACGCGATCAAGAGCAAGAAACCGAGACGCCGGCGGAAGCCGCCCCAGCGACGACTGACGAGCCAGCAGAGAAGTCGTCAGTGCCAGAAATTTTTTTTTTCTTCTTAAATGTCAATGCTATGTTATGTTGAGATTGAGAACTGTCTGTATAGTTTTTGTTCTAACGAGATCCATAAACTGTAATCGTTGTATGACATATTTTCTAGCCATAGTTGAAAAGGACTTATGGTGTCATTTTGCTGATTTGTCTAATTTGTAGTTTTCAATGGCATTACTTGGTTTTATGATATTGACAGTACGATCGGTCCACCTTAGTGACAGTTGAGCTTCTTGTTTAAAAGTTATTTGTGTAGTTTTAGGCTTTTTATCATTGCGCGTGTGTTTTTAATTGTATTTTTGCTGTCATTCGGCGTAATAAAAATTGAACTGAATTGAATAGCGTGGAGTCGGAGCCTACAGAAGCTATGAGCGCAGAGAATGAGATAGTGGAGACTACGGTTCCAGAGACAACAACCGAATCCAATGACGTCAGTTCTGCTGGACCGGCGCCCGATGACACTGAGGTTGCTGCTGCAGCTGCTACAGCCAACGGTCCCGTCGATGAGGTAGGCCTTTTATTGTCACTTTTATTTAAGCCCGAATTCCATTACGCCGACTTTCACCGAAACTTCCCCGCGGGGAAAGTCGCCGACACAAATCATGACAGTCGCGGATACAAACCATCTCGACATGTCGAGATGTTTGCGACAAAGTCCGTGACGAGTCTGCGACAAACGCGTTTGTTTCGCTCTAATGGAATTTTGTCTGCTACAGTGCACGGGGAAAGTTGGCGACAAAGTCTGCGACATAGTCCGCGCACTTTGTCGCAAAGTCGGCGTAATGGAATTTGGACTTTACTATGCTCATGGCAGGGGGCGGGCAACCGTCCCGTCATCTTACATTTCGCCTGTCGGTAAATTTTTTTCTAAAATGTACATAATTTTGCTGCTTGAATTCCCCATTCTGGTGGAATTCTGGTGGAGACGGAATTCAAATTTTGAACAGCCGTTATGTCGTCTGTCGGAATTCCTGGCTGCTGCCTGTCGGCGAAAATTACAACTTTCTGCTTCTGACGTTTTAAACCCACGACGCCGTCGCTCCGTTTATTTCTTAGCACTGGTGTAAATTTTAGACCGGTTGCTATTGTAAAAGTTTTTCTGCTTCTTTGGTCTTATGTCGTGCAGCAGGTTTGTGACAGACTTTTCTGCCAACTGCTTTTGTCTTCTGCATCTCTGTTCAAAGTGAGGTAGCCTCCTAGTCCTTATTGCTTGTGATGTTGCTGAGCATTTGCTGGCGCTTTCGTCCTTTTGTTGCTCTGCCCACCACATTCATTGTAAAAAAAACTAGTCGCTGCTGACACTGCATCATGGTAAATAACTTATTTATTGGTCGCTGCAATTTATGGCGCCATGAGAAAAAAAATGGAATTAAACGAACGTTTTAAACAAGCCAGATATTGCTGTTTAAGCAATTATTAGCGCCATTGCATTTGGTGTTGAAAATACACACCTTTTGTCGGCACATAAGCGTAGAGCACACGCCAATTTTATGACGATAAATGAATCACTAGATCGGGCAGCTACGCATTTTAAATGTGGAAAGATCTTTACTGATTGTCGTTGTTGCAAGTTTCTGCAGTGTGCGTCAGTGAAAGAATTTTGAAAATAGGTCACAATAAGCTCGGAGACACTTACTGTTTTCATACTTACGGGTGCTAAAGCAAACGACGGTGCAGTCTGTACGATCTGAGCGTAAATTAACCGATTGAATACGTCAAACCATTGTCTGGAGTGGGATAAGTACGTACTGCAGTGGCGTAGGAACCGGGGTTTCAGGCGGTTCAATGAACCGTGGCCCTAAAGCTCCTGAGAGGATCAACCATAAATAAGGCGAGAACATGAGTAAAATGATACAGTTCCACAGTGCACACGCAATTCTTTCGTAGCAACATAAGAGAGGTTGTCCGCGAAGACAAAAAGCGTCAGAACTTATGCCGGCTGTGGCTTTGCGTTAGATCCACTGGGAAGCTTACAACGCTCCCATGATGCCCTTTACAGCTCCATCCCCTTTCTAAACCCTGACCCCGCTTACAGCCGTACGATGGGCCTCTCACAACTGAGGACCCCATAACTAACTTAACTGTTGAAGCAGAGCCTCTCAGAACCTTGCTACGCCACTGGTACTACTGCGTACTCACATACAGACTGTGCAGGTTTGACATATAATTAACCCACCCGCTGTAATTTATTGTGTATAGATACAGAAGGAAGAAGTGACGTCGAAAGAGAGGCCTGGAGGAGGAGAGGAAGATGCATCGGTTGAAGATACGCTGTCGGCTTCGGACCAGATTGAGACGGTTGTCGAAGGCTGAGGGATCACTCAACTATTGTGCATACATCCTCGAGCGTGAAAACAGTTCTCTGCTTCCCGTTGCCGTCCGTCCTTGAAAGTGTTTTCAAAGCTACGAAAATGAAATTTACTGAAATAAACTGCACAAAGTGAAAGCCGCAGCGTGCAATTAAACGCCAGGATTATACCATTTCGTGTCATTTAATTTTGGTTTATTTCGTTTTATTTCTGTCGCTTTAAACGCATCTTAAAACGAAACCCCCGTCCGACCGTCCCTAAATTTCGTTGGACTCTCAAAAATGTCGGTGCAGTTTTTTGTTTGCTTTTATTGTTTTAACGAAACAAAACTGTCTGCATTTAGTTGTGCTGCGATATTTTCAGATTAGTTTTTTATCGTGGGTACGATTTAGCGTGTGAATTTGTTTTGGAAGTTGTTGCGCAATATTGCACGGAATGTCATGAGTCGAAAATTAACAAAAACTTTGGCAATCCCCATCCCTGTTTTTTTCGCTAGATTGCAACTGGAAGCGGGGGAAGTTTTGAGGCCTCATCACTACAACAGACGAGACTTGACTTGGTCTATCCGCATGCGTCTTAGACTAACGCTTAACTACCGTGCGCTGCAACTGAGCCGAGCGGCGTGCAGTGTAAGAGCCTCGGTTGAAAAAAACCTGGGTTTTATTAAGGCAAATCCGGTGGTTTTTGGATTTTCGGGGTTTTAATAGGTCCAACTTAAACCTTATCTGATAAGTTTGTTGGTTAATTCACCGGAGTTTTAATTTTTTTCTCAGAGCACAGAATATACAAAAGTTTACGAATTCATATGAGGTTCAGATGCTTCGAAAAATAAATATTCAATTATTAATAATGGGACGGAAAACTGAAATTAGACTAAGTTTAGGGGAGTTTTATTTAAGTGGGTTTCAGCGTTTTTAGGTGGATTTTGCCCATTAAACCCAGGTGTATAAATCTCAGCCCTGTTAAGAGCACTTGAAGGCGAGCCCCATGCACTGTGTAGGCCTCTATTTATAGCCCGTACGTGTTATTGTCACCGTGTCGTCTTTGTTCAATCTCTTAATGCTAGTCCTGATAAAACTCGCTTTGCCTTTGCATGGGGTAAAGAAACTATGAGTCCAGTAAGTACTAAGTATGTATTGTTATTATTAACGTGCACAGATTAAAGACTTCTTGGATGTTGAAGTCTTTATTGCCTGTTTTGTATTTTTGGCGTCACTAACGTTGCCGATTTCATTTTTTTTGTACAACGATTGCCTAATGTTTACTTTCTGTAGATGGAGACTTATCCCGCTTTAGTGGTGTGAAAAGCAAAGCTGCATCTTAATGTTGGATGTTTAGCCGTATTCTTAATCATTCTGGACTAGGGCCCAATTTATTTGTAGGGCGGGGGCTGTAGCCGTCTGTATCTTACATTTTTGTAGCATATATTGCTGCAAGTTTCTCGGGACATTAGCCATTTGTGTTGACTAATGTTCGATGCCCCAGTTTGTGCACGTTACGGGTGTAAAAGTATGATAGTACAGTGTGGTTTAATAGAACTTGATTTTCCTTCAGCCGAACGAAGTACTGTACAGATTTAGCTGGAAAGGACAGTTTTTTAATTCACAGAAAGAACTGCGACGTTCGGATTCGGTTTCTGTTCGGTTTTTGCTTATTTTCAATGATCTTCAAGTGCAGGATTAGCGTTGGTTTATTCTGTTTCGGGTTTGTCTGTCTCGCAGTTTTTACGACATTCAGTTGCTTACTGTGATGATTTGAATTCTGATTGCATTTCAAGGCGTGTTTACAACGACAGAAATAAAATTAACTGAATTCCATTGGTCTGTTTATTTCATGTCTGTCGCTATGAACACAGCTTTAGTAGACGCTAATTTTGATAACGGCATATCCCAGCACTGTACGAGTAGGCCTACTTTGAGTGACCGAACTGATCAAGTGTTCCTGATTTAAAAGTTGTGAACTTTTTAACTGATTGTTGAGTTGATCACGCACGCAGATAAGATTAAAGTGATACTTCGGTTAAGTCAAATATTTTTTCTGATTCTTGGAGCATTGCGTTTGCGCCATTTTGTACAGTTTTCTGCTGAATTCTGCTAGCAGTTGTAGGCCTGTCATACACGCATTGCATCAATTCGGTATTAAAAATATTTTTGGGGGGTGGGGAAATTTAGAGGCTAAATTGAAATGTTGACCACCCATAATCTCCTCTGTCGGAAATTTTCATCTCTCTGTCCGAAAGTTGCAACGTCATTCTGCTGTTATACTTTTTTTAAAAAGTCACTTTACTGATCTTTCATATTTGCATTAAAAACAAAGTTGATCTGAAAGCAAAGTTCTGCCGGAAATTATGTCGCGGTGACGCAACCCACTAAGCTGCCGACACTGAGGTGCTGATTTTGTCGGTTTATGCAAATGACGCAAATTTCTTCGCCGTGAAAACTTGTGCTGGGGCAACGGGACGAAAATTCGGGCACCGATGTTAAGACAAAGTTTACAACTTTTGGACTTGGCGATTTAATGACTTACACAAGTACAGTAAAGCTGAATTTTACGCAATGCTTTGATTTTGTTCGTGGCCACAATTTATTTAATTCTCGCGTATCGTTAACTTGTCAGTATTTATGTTAGGCCTGCATACATTATAAGCTTCGAACAGGTAATCTGATATGGACACTAGTCTGATCTCAGTGTTTTGAAATTCCGTAGAGCTGCTGTGTTGCGTAGCTTTATGTGTTATTTAAGATTGCTTTGTAATATCTCGAAAATGTCGCAAATAAATTAGCCTATATATTGCTTGCCTGCAATGTTTGTTTGCAGATTTGCTGTGTACAAATTGAAGTTTCGTGTATTCGTAATCATATTGAGATAGGCCGATACAAAAAAGCCTTTACTGCCGATTCACTTTGATCCACGCCTATCGTTATTTTTTTAGATTTAAAAAAAACTTAATAGCATATTGAGGCCGATGACGCATTAACTCCGGTCAGGTGGTCAAGACTGTTGTATTCAAATCTGGCGCTCCATCTAGCGAATGACGCGTAATCTCATGAATGGCTTGCCAATAATGGTTCAAGCAGTAGCCTATTACGCACGCAAGAAAGAACAAATATCAATGTGACAAAAACCTTACGACCTTAAAATTCTGTAAATTTTTAGATGTTTTCAAAATGCTACGCGTTCACGCAAAATTTCAATAAGCTAGCTGCAGCGCTTCATGAGACGAGCTATCGCGTTCACAGAGAAACGGAGCGAAAAACAGGGATAGGCTAATGCTAAAAGTTTACAATACTGTCGTTGCTACCGCGGACAGTATTTAGGCTTAAACGATGCTGATATGTACACAAATCCGCACCAGAACGACGAATTAGCTGTATGGAGTATTTGCAATAGTTATTGTGTCGGCAATGACGTCGTATAAAATCTTGTGCTAAAACCCATAGAGACCAGAAACATTAACCTCGATCCTCATCGAAAAATTAATAACACGTTATACCCCCTTTACACGATGAAGCTGGCTCGACGAGCTGGCTCTAGTTAGCTGGGCGAGCCAGCTCGATGTTTGCTTGATCGTGTAAACAGGATATTAGTGACTTAACGTCAGAACCAAATTCATCAATCACAGAATGATGGGCCGCGAGTCTAATCTCGCACTATATAAAACTCGATAAACTTTTCTGTTAAAGCAGGTTTAAAGCGACAAAGATGAAACGAACTAGAGTGAAGTGAAATTAAATGTAATTACACACTCCTGCTCTTTCATTTCATTTCAGTTCCGTTAATTTCGTTCGCTCTGTACAAGACCGACTTTAAGAAGCGTGCAAAACGACAGGATTGAACTAAAATAAAACGAAGTAAAATAAACGGGCCTAAAATAAATACCGCAGCTCGCAGCTTTCATTCCAGCTCATTTTATTTCTGTCGCTTTCAACACATGCATCTGCATCTTCAGTTGTTAGGCCCACGGGAGCGATGTAGGGGCTAGTTGTTGTGAACTTGTCGACTGGAAGGAATGAAGCATGTCGTCAGCTGCAATAGTAGTGCAAATAACGACATTTCGCGCAGTGGCGTCATTGCAATAAATCGTTGGGGGGGGTCCCAGTCTACGTAACGTAACGTATTGTTTTTACAATAGTGACTTCTTCAAAGATAGGACTAACAGGAAAAAATCTCGGCGTCTGTAGCCCGCTCCCCTCTCCTAAATGACGCCGTTGATTTGGCGGCTGTTTGACCGGTCGAGTCGTTGGTAGTTAACTATAATGTCGTCATAGCCGTCAATGTCGTTAACGCTAAAGATAGCAATCTGTCATCATGGTTGACGTTGTCGTTTGCGCGTTGTCTGCGATCGGAATCGTGCGCTCGAACTGATTCCGTACCGAGTCATAACTTCAACGGGACCGACGACTGAAGCTACAACAACGTAAATAATTAGGTTATTACCACCGTCCTGTAAAATCACGCACGTTATTGAATGATCTGCTGCTCAAGCTCTTGACTATCACAAAGGCGTGTACAGAGCGACGAAATGTTTGAATTGTGAAAAAATAGCTGGGGGTTGAACTTTTCGACGGTCGGAGTCCGACCAAAATTGTGATGTATAAACTGTATGTTTATAGTATATAGCTGACGACCCCCCAGAACATAATTTGACAGTGTGTTAGGGAAGTAGGGAAAACAGTTGGGGGTTCAACCCCCCAACCCCCTGGCAATTCAAACACTGGAGCGACGTAAGTGAACTGACACAGTTTAGTTTTTGACGAACTGACCACTGGACGAGCAGAGCAAGCCTATTGGTCATTGCCTGACGCGTACGAGAATATAGTCATGCACGTATCACCGAAGCCGTTATTAGATGGTGCCTACTGTAATGCATTACTACTTGCTCATTGGTCACTTCGTCAAAAACTAAACCATGTTAGTTCAGTTCAGTTCAGTTACGTCGTTCTGTACGCGCCTTAGCAAAGCAAACGAGGTGCCATATATATGCGGCTATCGGCGTCGTGGGTTGAACATGTTTGGCCAGCGGAAATTTGCAATTTTTCCACAGGAGATTAAGCCTAAGTCAGAACAAGACGCCGGCGTGCCTGCAGGATGTTTTTTCAAAGTATATGGTAACAAGTAATTTGAGCTAAGCTCACGTGACGCGCAATAGCAGCTGTCCTGCCACTTTTTGCAATCAGCGTAGGCCTACAGCAATAATACATTAATGCATCTTGAAAGAGTACTTATATTTGAGGCCTCCGTACGGAGGACTCCTTGAATTTAAAAGATTGAAATTTAGATTCTTAAAAATGCACGCTGTATGTCAGAAAAATGTCTTACGCAGATTATCCAGGTCTATCTCTAGCCATTTCGGCGCAATTCACTCTTAAAATATGTGTCGTAGCCGGAAATCGCAAAAAATCAATAAAAAACTCTTATTTTGTGGTTTCAAGGTCATTCAAGGTCATCGAAATTAACACCAATAAAAAGCTTGTCACTATTGCTTGTTATGATCAGCAGCATGTCCGTTCCTATTTGCAACCGTTTTCACGCTACAAGAGATAACTACGGGAAAAACACTTTTTAGCGGAATAGCTGTCTTTGACGCCCGCCTGCGCCGGCCTCCTTGAACCTAGCAGGTCGGGACTTGGACTGCTAAGATCTACGTTTAATGCTGAAAATAACATTAACACCAATAAAAAGCTTGTCACTATTGCTTGTTGTAATAAGCAGCATGTCCGTGCCTATCTGCAACCGTTTTCACGCTACAAGAAACAATTGCGGGGAAAAAAAACACTTTTTAGGGGAATAACTATCTTTGACGCCCGCCTGCGCCGGCCTCCTTGAACTTAGCGGGTCGGGACTTGGACGGCTAAAATCTACGTTTAATGCTGAAAATTTCATGTGCAGGTCTTTTTATGGGGTACCCCTCTTTGACGCCCTCGTTCGAGGGAAACACCCGCACCAACGAGCAAGAAATTTTGTCACGATAAACTAGACTCCCCTGGCAGCCCATAATAAAAATTTCGTAATCCTAGCTTGCACCGTTTTGACACAATACAGCAGTGTGAAAGACAGACAGACGGACAGACGGACGCCCAAGCCATGGCTAAGACGCGCGTAACAGAATGTTCTCTTAATAATGGTGTGGCGGGCAGTGATTTCAAACCGATCACGGCTCGCGGTGCCGGCTAAGGCTGCGGTCATAATCCTGTATTGCAGATATGCATCATCATACCGCAAGGCTGGCTCTTCTTCATCTGATGATTGATGGCAGCGTCAATGTGACGTAATTATTGCAGATTAATTAGCTTACGCTAGCATGCGCATGTGCGCTGGTTGCAGCGCCTGGCTTACAGAGCGAAGAACGCCCGACTAATCTGCCATTCAGTTACGCCGAACTGATAGCTACGCGCCAACACCCGGCCAAGTCCTTTTGTTTCCCGCACGATCGACAGTCATCTGTGGATGCGGATTCAAACCATGCACTTGCAGTATATCCCTATAGAAAATGTTAAACGACGTCGTAAATGCTGGAATGTCTTCAGGATAAGACATAGATAGCACATCAGACTCTAAAGAACAAGCGGCGTAAACAAGGGGAGCTCTGGGGGCACCCCGCTTCCCAATCTCCCAGACTTATTCAGGCCCCACTTGGGAAGCTTACAGCGCTCCCCAGACCCTATAGCTTTATTTAAGGGTTTTGCTTCTACGGAAAGAAGGGGAGGAGAAGTGAAAAGAAAAGGTAAAGAACGGAGAGGGGTAGGAACAAAAAGGAAGAAAAAGAGAGGGAGGAAAAGAGAGAAAAGACAGGGAAAGCGAGGTTTTCAGCTGACATTTCGAGCAATGCCACTGTAAAGAACATGCAAAGAACTGTCCGAATTAACACAATAATTACAAAAATTGAATTACACATGATGTATGTGTAAAATAAATAAGTCTACAACGTGACTTAAACTGGAAAGAAAAGAACGAACACCTTGCCATCCATTCGGTACCACAGGGAACACAGAAGAGTTTTGGGTTTTAAAATTTCATCGAAATAATGGTTTCGGCTATCTCGGACCTTTTGACTGGATTAATGAAAAACAGAAAAAAAATCGGCATGGAAAATAAGAGTGAAAGGAAGGGAGAAAAGAAAAGGCATGGAAAGGATTTAGGAAGACAGAACCTCATATTCCGGACTATGCATTATGTTTTACTTCACTTAGTAAACTGGCATCCGGTAGTAGACCCTATGTGGAAATAGTAAAGTATGGATGAAAGACGATAAATTTTTAATAATGCAGCTCTGCCGTTGCATGGAACTTAATTATTTTAATTGTTGTTGCTTCGGCGGCGCGGAGATTATTAAATTGCCGTATAATCGCATTAATGGCTGTGCTGCACTGGCCGAATGCATGCATTGCATGGGCTTCGCCATATTTGCGATGCTCGGCGGCTTTTTATGGGGCCGTCCTTCCTAGAAGGAGGCCCCATTATGTATCGATGCTGTCCGTCTGTCTGTCTGTCTGTCCGTCCCGTGCCTCCACCTAGAGGGAAAACGAAAAGGCCTAGGAAGACCAAACTTGG
>Ga0209367_1007853_pt1 | contig 14668 bp, 5 predicted proteins | sample WorMetLIZISLAND2_FD_187412 | JGI IMG/M metagenome (GOLD analysis project Ga0209367, IMG submission 187412) | Marine gutless worms symbiont microbial communities from Max Planck institute for Marine Microbiology, Germany - Olavius geniculatus... ... | reverse complement strand
TCCCAGCTGTGAAAGCATTAGACCTAACATTATTCCACAAGACCGACATCTCTTGGTTAGCATACCAATAGGCTAACAGCTTTACCAGTTTGACATTAATCCCTTCCTCAACAAGTTGCATGAACAATTTCCAACTCATTACCAGCTATTTTTGAGGGGGACAGTATAAAAAAGGTCCAGGGGTAAAGAAGCAAAAACATGCGGCAACTGATGACATTGCACGGAGTATGGTGTGAATTTTGCAGATGAAAGAGCAAGAGGATGAACTTTTTCAGCTGAGGGCGATGTTTTCATCAGCTAGAGTCCAAGCTCCACAGGTCCGCTCATTTTCTACATTATTGGGTCGGGTTAAGTTATTTACTGGGTCAAGTCGTGCAGAATTACACTAGACTTGAAGTGCTGTTCCGCACAGTTTAAACGAATTACTTTTGTTTCAGTGTTATACCATTGAAACTAATTTTTGTTCAAGCTCTAGTCTTTGTAAATTAAAAATTTGCACAAATCTTCCAAAATTGGCAGAACTGCACGCTTGTAGAAGATAATGTGGTTGCATTTACAGTGTTTATACGTGAAAGCAGCTACTGCTTTCAGCGTGTCTTAGCCATCGCAATTCTGTCCATCTGTCCGTAAGTCCGTCTGTCACACGGGTGAATCGCCAAATCTTCACCGTCGGCTGCCTGGAAGAATCTAGTTTCAGGAACCGTAAACCTTTTCCATAAATTTGAAGAGGGTCACCCCAAATGAAGGTGCTAAATGAGAGGGGGGTAGGTAAAATTTGTGATTTTTAGCCAATAAGTCGCTGTATCTCAATAACGGTGTGAGATAGGGTCTAGGTTACTATTAATCACTAATAGGAAGTCGTACACTGGCTCTCGATTGCCACCGAATTCAATGACCTTGGATGACTTTTAACGCTAAAATAAGGGTTTTATGGATTTTTTGGCGATTTTGGGCTGCGAGACACATTTCAAGAGCGAATTGCGCCGAAACCAATTGAGACAGACATGGACAAGCTGCACATGAAATTTCCAGCATTGAATGTAGATTTTGATGGTCCATATCTCGATTTTCTAGGTTCAAGTAAACCTGCGTACGAGTGCATCAAAGAGCGATAACCCCGTAGAAGTCGTGTCAAAATGACTGGAGATAGACTGACAGTTTAAATTTGTGAACAGGAACTGCTATAGGCTTTCGCGCATCTCGTGAGCATTAGCTCAAATTTCTTGTTTTATTTTACCATTAACCACTTTCTGTCCTCCACATATGTGTGATTCTGCTAAAAATTTTGCTTGCTGCATTTGTGCGACTTTTTTTATCGAGTGTCATCATTGGCTATTTTGACAGTCCATCCGTCACACTTACTTAATGTATTGTATTCATTTAAAACTGTTTGACTGACATAACAGTCGGCGTAATGGAATTTGGGCTTAAAATGTTATTTAGCAAGGACTCTTGCATGGCTAAAATAACATTTTATTAGACATGGGGCTTTACTACCCCCAAGGGAATGGAAGATTTAGGTGATAACATTTATGTTGCATGTTGCAACCAAGCTCACACGGGTGTCAAGTGTTGCCACCTAGTGAGTGCAAATGACTTTGGCCCCGATGAATTTATATATTTTATTAGACTTCGGCCCTTGTGTTACATGTAGTGTTATGGATTAAAGGCTGCAGGGTTTACTAGTTTTTTTGGGTATTTTGTTTCAGAAGGTTATATATTCACGCTGATTTTGACTAACAGAATGTTCAGTTTGACAATGGTTGTGTGTTAAGAACTATAACTTAGGAAGATCCAGTTAAGAAGACTGTCAGCACTCCGAGCAGATGAAATTTATAAAATGCGTAGAAAAACAAGTCATTTATCCCTTCTTTCCAATCACAATATTTAAGTTGCAATGTTTCCTGTTTGTAGCAACAAGGACCGACTTATGAAATAGTGCATAACAGTTCGGCCGTTCCAGTGTCGGAGCTTTTGACGACAAAAAGTCCATCACGAACCTGTTCACCAGAAGTCAGTTTTTTTCTGCATGACTTTATTTAGCCAAAAAAATGGTAGCAAACATAAAAGACTGAAATAACCTTTTAAAAAGTAAAAGATTACATTGTTACATAAGGTTTTACCTCATGTGTAGTTATGAGCCACTAATTGAACTATTTGCATAATATTGTATGCATTTCTTGTAAGGGACAAACATAGCATAATTTAGGTAATTGATACAGGATTTCAGAAGTCTGCATGCAACTAAGTATGATGCAGGGTTTTATGGTAAATATGGAAGGATGCTCTGATTTGTTGGTGTATAGAACATCTTTGTTTTATCCTTCACTGCTTTGATACAGATGGTTGAGTAAGAGTGAGAAGTCATTTTTTTTGCAGGACAGCACTTTGTTTAGACTGAAAACAAGAGAGAAATTGACCAACCCTGGTTTTGTTCGGAAATGACTATTATTTGTGTGTACATTTATATACATCGTGGGCCATAAAAACGTGGCACTTTGCTTTTGTCCACATCAAGATTGACTGATTTAAAAAAAATTTTCACTGGCACACTCTGCGGACAATTTGCAGTAATGTGATTATTATATATCCCACCACACCATAAATGCATCTTTACACTACCTTGTAAACATAAATATAAGAAAACCTAACCATATGAACAAACATTTATGTAAATAAAAAACACTTCAGACCAACATTGCGGTGAATGATCCGTATGACACTAAACTGTGTTAGACCCACACAGTCTAGTGTTATACAGATCATTTACCGCAATGTTGATCTGAAGTGTTTTTTTCAATTTTACCAAAATGTTTGTTATTATCGTTATTTGTTATACTTGCATATTTCATTCATATTTCACAAGGTAGTGTAGAAATGCATTTATGGTGTGGTGAGATATAATAATCACATTATTGCAAATTGTCCGCAGAGTGTGTTGGTGAAAGAATTTTGAAAATCGGTCATTAATTGGCAAATATATGGACAAAAGTAAAGTGCCACGTTTTTTACGGTTCACCCTGTATATAGTTTTAAAAAAATTTTATCGCTCCTCACTTTTCAATACTTTGTGCACAATTTAATATTAAGTAATAAATAATATCTGCTTGTACATGGTACTTGTATGTAAAAGATGCGATGTGATGGCATGCAGGTCTGGTCGTGTCCACGCTGTACCTATGACAATCCATCTTCAGTGGAGAAGTGTGAAATGTGTGAGTTGCCGAGAGTGTTAGAAGGTCGGACTGTGCAGTGCTAAGATGTTTTTTTCAGACAGTTCTTCTTTTTTCGTTACTTCAGAAATACCATTCAACAAAAGTGCGTCTCAGCCCGATCTGTCACAGTGCTACTGCAACATTGTGAAGATATGTACATAAACGAAAAAAGTCATACCATTATGAGTCCTGCTTTTTACAACTTACAGTCTTAGCATGTTTGCTGCAACTGTTATTGAGTGAATTTCAGTGGAGTTGTAGCCTGATTGGCAGATATTTAAATCTTTGTCAACAACAGAATTGTGACTTGATTATGAAAACTGAAATACATCTAGATTGTACATGCATTGTATTCATGTTTCACAAAATGTCAGAAGTGGTCGCTGGATATATTACATCTACACTGTGTCCCAAAAAAGCATTCCCTACATTTTGAACCGTAACTTGAAAACCAATTATTAGATTTTGATAATTTTTGGTATGAATATTCCTGACACAACTTGCCATCAATGAATTCAGTGTACCACCTAACCCAACGTTTGTTTTTGTATTACCTGGTGAAAGCACAGCCAGCGAAATATCACTTTTTTTATCCAATGCAGTATGATTGCTTAATTAACATAACGTGTAAAAACACATTTTGTTTACATTCTTGACACTTTGGCTGACATTTCATCCAGTTATCCATTTTTCAACTGCCTGCAGTAAAATTGTTTGAAATGTTGGCCCACTATGCGAACACAGGCAAGGAGACGCTTTCTCCATTCATTGACAGCAGTGTCGATGTTTTGCTCCAGACTAATCCAAGCTGTACCAGTCGCTTCTTGACTTCACAAACATTCCTCAAATTCATCTGGTAGACACACTGCTGCATGGCAGTCAGACCTTTTAACAGACCTGCTGTTGGGGCCCACAAATTATGATAGATGGAATTGATTGACGTTTTTTCATTCATTTCAACACATATTATACTTGGTCTGCTTTCCCCAGGTGGTGCAAAAGCAGACGTTGGGTGAGGTGGAAACTAAAACACTTATTTAATAGCCAGTTGTGTCAGAAATATTTCTGCCAAAAATTATTAAAATCTGCTAATCTTTCTTAAAGTTACGATCGATAATGTCGGGGATGTTTTTCAGGTTTTCTGTTTATTTCAACACATATTTCGCTTGATCTGCTTTCCCTAGGTAGTGCAGAAACATACATTGGGTGAGGAGGGAAACTGAATGATCATCTGATGGCAAGTAGTGTCAGGAATATTCGTACCAAAAATTATCAAAATCTTAATATTAATCAATGTTAATTGGTTTTTAAGTTACAGTCAAAAATGTCGGAGATGCTTTTTGGGACACAGTGTAGTGCCTAGTGCTGGATGATTTCATGTATAAATTGACTTATTTCATTATTACATCTATCTGGTAAATGGCATCGTCTTGTACAGTTATATATACACCGTCGTCCATAAAAAAACTTGCCACTTTTATTTTCTGAATAGCTTCATGCATCATTGGCCAATTTTAGTAATTTTTGGCATGCCATATCAGGAAAGAATTTGATGCAAATGACTCTCGATGCCGTGTATAAATTGACTTTATTATTATACGAATAGTGACTGGCATTGAGATCATTATTGAAGATTATTTTTCCGAAGTTCGTAAAATATTGCCGAAGGTCAAAGACTTCGGTCAGTATTTTACAAAGTGAGGGAAAAAAATTCCAATAACAAATGATGATGCCAGTTGCTATTTGTTTTGTTATACCTATTTTATGGTCCTTTCAAACAACATGGTCGCCTGCTAATAACGTATGACGTATGGTTTAGCCACAATACATGCGTCACATAACACTACGATGTACAGTTTAGCCATGATATATGCACACACAACATTATGATCTACAGTTTAGCCACAATACAGTCAGCCAGCCATGTGTTGTCGACGGTCATAGACGTGTTGAATATTAATGAGGCTTGACCAGTCCAAAATCACTTTAATACTGCCTCGAGGGCAATATTAAAGTGATTTTTGACCGGTTGGTTAAGCGGTTGGTAATATTGCGTATTTGTGTACGTCACGTGACACGATTTGGACTAATCGCGTGCAGGTATTTTGCATTTAGTATAACAATATATTACAACAATGTATAACAATATATTATTATTATTACATCTAGCCCGGTAAATGCCATTATGTTGTACAGTTGTATGGATTACTTTGGCACCATTGCTTGGCCAGCAAGAATGGCATCTGCCCTGTGACAATAATAACCAAAGCTTTGATTTGGGCACTGGCCCTAACCCTAGTAAGTATAACTACCGAATGAGTAAAAAAAACTTGTGCGTTATATTCATTGTTGTTTTGTATTTATTGTATAATCTGCATATTTATTTGTGCTGATGTCTGCAAAGTGCATTATGATTGACATTTGTTGATTCTGTGCAGTTCTTGCTTTTTAAGATTATAGTCTGCTTCAAACAAATTGTTTTTTAGGTCCTCTAGGGCCCATTTCGCTACCATTCCCGTTACCATTTTGTGAAATCAAAGAGTTTAGCCCCGACCATTATGTTATTGAACAACCTATTTATGTATGTAACTGGTCAGAGTGATCAGTTCAAGCTCAAATCCAGGGTGCCACAAGTTCTTGAAAATTTTTCCCTTTTTTCCAAGCCATGGAAAGTTTATGAAAACCAAATTGTGTACTGAAAGTTTTGGAATCAGGTTTTGAAACTCCTTGAATTTCAGTTGTTCAAAAATCACGAATTGAAAATCTTTTCCATGGGATGCCGGAAACCTCAACGTGACATGACATGGTAAAATATCGCCATAATGGGTCTGTAAAAGGTACTTGAAAAGTCCTCGATTTTTTCCGCCCAGAACTGATGACTCCATGCAAATGGCCTGACTATCTATCCTTCCCATCTTAGTAATTGTTTGCATTTTCCTTCCACCCCGTTGTTCACAGTCATTCGAGTTTTATAATTCAGTTCTGATTTCTTCTCAGTTTCACGCCTAACACTTAGTTTTACTAATATAGACTTCCTAGCCGGATCTTTTGAAAAATATATCCGGCTGAGCCAAACTCACGACTGGTATTCGGATTAGTAGAATTTTAGCGCAAACAAAAATCTGTTTACTGCTAGTCTTCGGCTAAAATGCAGCTACGGCACTAATTTTTTGTGTTTTTAACATTTTTAATCTGTTGTAAACATTAGTTTCTATTTAGAATACTTTTTGTTAGTCGTGTTTACTTTCCGCACACACAATGGACATTTTTCATAAATGTTTGCATGTTTTTGACATATTACTTGATTGCTTTGACAGAAGTTGCGTATGTCAACTGTCATTAAATGAATATATGATGATGATGATATGAACAACCTTAATATTTCTGACAGGTTAAAGTACACAAAAAGTCAGTTCATTATAATATGTGCATGCTGTGGCTTTAGTTAGTCCACAAGTAAATGTTTGGTTCAGACTTTGGAAGAGTATACTTTTGTCACGACAGACAGAGTTGCGTCGTCGTTGCTGGTGTGAAGTGAGTATAATAAAAAGCAGACCAAAACACAGGTTATCCAAAATTTTTTGGTAGCTAATGAATCTCGGAAATTCGGCAGCGATTAAGGCTAGCTAGCCACATTTTTTTGGCGGATTTTCAGCAGCAGTGAAAATTTTAGTGGATCCGGATATATCGCAGTGGCTCGAAGTCTGTACTACTATAACAAATTAACTTTCATTTTTCAGCAAATCCATTATGTGACTAAGTTTGAGTGGCATTGTGTTGCATGCATCTGTGTTGCTACAAAGTGGCATAAAAAACTATGTGCTGGTACACTGTGTGCATTAGATATGTTTGCAAATGTCAAGACATATTAAACTTACACACTCGAGACATTTTAACACAAATTTTCCACATTTAGGGTTATTGCCTTTGTGCATGCCTTTTATGTACGCAACCACAATATAAAAATTATTGAACAAACTTTCTAATATCTCACTTTGCTTCGTTTCTAGTTCTACTGTCGTTCTTCATTAAAAAGGTACAGTGTAGTGTAGCAACACAGTTAAGATGTGGTGGTCACCTTATTGCAAATTTTCCACAGAGTGTGCCAGTAAAGGAATCTTGACAATTGGTCAATATTTGGCAAAAGTATGCAATAAACAAAATGTGGAGTTTTTGTGATACAGTGTATTTCCACATGTCAGTCAGAGAATGCCAGGAAATTGACTTCTAAAACTGCGACTAAATCTAGCAATGCAACTACGAAGCAGATTACATGATAGTACACTGAAAACTCCACAAAAGCCTTATACATCCTAAGTGCAATAAAATACTGAATATTCAGTAAATTTCACTGCATATGAGGGACATGGAACATTTACAACGATGATCACGAAAACAACTGCTTATCAAAACTAAGAATTAATTACACCAGTTCAAAATATGTCTAAATTCAACAGGCAATACAGATTCGCTAGCACTAACAGCGCGTTACTCGAACTTGTCATCTGTTGTGAAATGGAGATTCGCAATAGTCTCAAAATATTTTAACATTATTTATTAATGTCTCAACAACTTGCTGTATAAGTGCAAAGAAGGATTAACTGGTATCTTGAAAAAAAACTAATGGCATGCAAATAAATGGCCAAAAATCATTCTGATCGTCAAAATGACATCGACATGGAGCTGTAAGCTTCACCAAGATGTTCATAACAAAAATAACAGATTTTTTCAGCAATATCTAACAAATAGTGCATTGGTGGTATGGATGTAGCAGTAACGCATTTCATCCAATCAACGAAGTTACTCTACGCTGGGCCGGGTTAGTACGAAAATGGGTGACTGCCTGCAGGCAGGTAAACCTCGGTTTATAACCACCTGCCTAGGTCAACTCAGCCTTCCATCCCTCCAGGATAGGTAAATTGAGTACCAGCTTATTTGGCTGAGGTTGAGGCAGGGCGTGCTCACCTGTGTCAGGTGATAGGTTACACTGTGTGATCCCATACGGCAGGTGACACTCCGTAGCTCTGAGATGGGTTTCACATAAAGAGCTATATATCACCACCTTTAACGTTAAACTCACGTGAATGGCTAGTGGCAAAACTTGCGGACAGAACATTATTGTCATCTGATGTGAGCTGAAGAGAATAACGGTAACAACATGAAAAGCACAGAAAAATGGCGACTAGAAAATATGGAACGTAGACAAACTTGTATTAAGGCACAAATGACAGAAAATAGTCAAATGCAATATCATGCGGTAGCCGGTCGGTCGCCGGAACATTATCTACAGTTCGTCCGAGTATGGAGATGATCTCAGTAACTTAGACTTAAGCTCCGAGTACCATTTCTTCACCTGTTCAGATCAATCAGCCAATCAACAGGTAAATCATGCTGGTAGTAAAGTGCAGTCAGTGCTAAGACTAATTCCAATGATCAAAATAGTGGTGGTGACCAAAACGCTGTCAAGGTGATGCATTATTTTTAAAACATGTCTGAATCCACTGCTGCTGCTAATACTATCACTACTACTACTTCAGAAAATTACTTTAATATGCAACTAAAAACTGGAACTGCAAAGCGTACATGATGAACAAGTTCTCCGATTAAGCACAGGAAAAAGCCACATTATTTTGTTTTTATACCACACACACTTCGTTAGACGCGAGATGGGCTGGCACTTAAATGGCATCTGTTAAATAACACTATATGAAGGGCGGGCAAAAAGTTTTGAGCCCGAACACATTAGACTACAATTTTTTTTCACAATCTATAAATCACTGAAAAGTGCATTCTTCACTGACTCCTATGAGTCTGCTGCGGATACGGCATCATCGTAATTTATGACATCACACGGCATTAAACAGAAACAATTTGAAGCGTCAACAAAAACGTCTCGAGTCATTCATCATCATGAATAGCGGCCACCACAATAATCAGATTTTAGATTTCAAAACAAATAATAGTCACTGGGGGGATTGTTCATTACTTTTTGCAGAGTGGTCTTGGTGTACAAAAATATACTCATGAACAGCTGGCTGGGTAATAGTATCTACGTAAGACTGGACTGCAGTGCCAAATTTGGGAGAGGGTGCATGGGGCTTGCTCCCACACCTTTGCCCATCAAGCACCCCCATGCAACAGGTTGGATATCTTGAATAGTCCTTTATCAACATAACTGATATAATTAACAGTTAATTTTTTTAATAATTTATTTCTGATACCATTAAATATTGACATAACATCGTAATTGGCTGAAATGCTGTAATCTGCAGCTACCACAGATTGGGCTATTGTGTATTTACAAATGCAAATGAAAAATTCATAAACGTTTCTGTCAAGGCTTTCACAAAATCAGATGCCACGGAGCCCAGTTTGGCAAATCCAGCTGCAGACTAAAAAAGCTTCACGTAACAACCAGCCTGATTCAAACGCTGCTTGCGTTAGTGCACCAAATCACTTCGGATTAATGCTCTATGACGTCATAAATTACATTGACATCACTTCCACAACCTGCTCACACGAATACACAAGGAAGGTACCTTTTACTGATATACAGACAATAAAAAGTTTTAGTGTAATGAGCCTGATTTTCTGCTTTTTGAACTAACATTCCAAATCGTTTCGATTGAAAGCTTCATGACGTCATAAATTACAGTGACGTCGTTATTTCCAACACGCCAACATGAGTACACAAGAAAGGCATGTTTTACTGATGTATAAACAATAACAAAAATTTTGGTCTAATATATCGAGGCTGAAAACTTTTGGCCCGCCCCTCATATATTACTTTTGCATTAGCAAACTTGAATGCTTACTTAGGTCTTATTTGTCCATATAGTTAGCAAACTGCAACCTTAGCAGCAAAGACTTTGGGTCTGTTCTTAAGTTTGAAATGTGACTTTAAGGTAGCGTCAAAGTACTACTACATCTATACTCGCATTTGGTACTTATGTTACCACATTTACTCCTTTACAGACCTAGATTGCGAGTAACTAATGCCTGTGACAGACCTTTGCACCAAGGCCTTTGGCTTTGCTCTCCAGCTTGAGATGAGACTCGGGCATCTCGTGGTCTTGGTACTTCTTCTTCAGCTGCAACTTTGCGCGAGACATCTCGGCTTCCTTCTCAAAGAATTCGTGTTTGTGGATTCTCCGCTCAAAGTGATCCAGTTCTGTCTGTGAACCAACCAGAGACAAAATGCTGCTGAATAATCCTGCCATAGACTAGTCGCTTCATTAGTCAATAATTTCAAATAAGTCGACTATTAGTCAAATAGTAAAAAATCCACAAAAAAAACACTGATAGTCAAAACACTCGTCTTTATTGAATAATGACTCATGCTGTCAATACTGTCTACAGCTGGCTTGAATATAATGCTCATTACGCAGTTGCTGACTTTAGACTGTAAAACCGAGTCACAATGCGTCACATGTTAACACGAGATTGAATTCTATGTTGTTTTGTTTCTGCCGTGAAAACTGTTCATCTTAAAAGCTGAAAATTAAAACCATAACACTGCTGCAAGAACTCCATAAAGATGAATTTATGTTGAAAATTGCAAGTTATTCTTGTTTTTGCATGTTGTTGTAAACTTCAGGTAATGTTGTCCATCACGATAATAACCGGTAGATTAACTAATCGATTAATTGACCAAATAGTCAAAGACTAGTCGACTGGTGAAATAGTCAACAGTGGCAGCACTACTGCTGAATACTGTCTGGGTTTTAGAAATGAAACTATTACCTTCAACAAGTTCATGTATTCGCAGTGGACAAATGCAACTATGACAAGACTAACTGCAAAACTAAAAATTAAACTGTGTCTTAAGATGTTTTAATAACCTGCACCAGCGGCTAAAGATACACGTTTTAAAAGATTAAAAATAATTATAAAAATAACCGGTCTACAACATAATAAAACAGCATGACAAATAACTGCGGCTAATATCAAAAATGCACTGTCATAGGCGTGACAGAAAAACTAATGCAGCTTGAATGCCACACCTCTGAGATTCAAACTAGAAATGTCAATCGGTTGAAAACTTTTGTTTGAAAATTCCTGTACTAATTTCTAACACTTCTAATCACAATGGAATCATCTCAACTGAACACGAAACAGTGAGTCAAAAAAGCAGACAACCAATTTCATCAAAAACTTCACTAAATACTGATCGACCATTACAATTTTTCATTGGCAGTCTCCAGAAAATGCAATAAAACAATCACTAAAGATTGCATCATGCTGCCAGTCTACGACTGACAGTGTGCAGGTAAACAAGTTGAAATGAAATAGTATGCATTCAGATTTCTTTCGTCAAAAAGACCGCAAAAACAAAAAAAACACATCAACAAGCAAGCAAACAGCGGAAACTAATCAAATCAAGTCAAAACATTCAGTTCACATCTGGCCAAGCCAGAGACCGGACCACATAGAGAGTTCTAAATGTCAGGTGCTATAAGAATGTGTTTAGAAAATTCTTAGCACAAAACAAACCTTGAACGAAGACAGTTCGTCTTCAGTCATGTTAGACCGCTGCGCCATTTTCCAGAGTTCTCTCACTCGTGGGTCAACGAGGTCACTCTGTTTCGGCGGCTGTATCTGCTGCTCTTCGGTCATTCTCTTCAGACTCTTGTAGCTTTCCTTCAAGTCCTTGTACACCTTTTTCATTGCTGCGTGTTTCTCGCGTACATCAACCTTCTCGGTCGTGGAGTCGTCTGTCTCCTGGATGCGTTTCTTCACAGAGTTCTCCTGCTCTAAATGATCAACCAGAACTACCGATCTACATGGCTGGCAGGGTCTTCCAAACTCCAAAGTCCTATTATTTCACTTAAACAACACATGCAGGATACATTGGGTGTGAACAAAATTTACGTGTTACCAGTTTTAACTGGCAGAAAAGGGATAAAATAGGGGAAAATTTTAAAGAAATTTATATGATGACATGTTATGTAATATTACGCAACAAATCATTAATAAACAAACTGACACACCAAACAGTAATCACAAGAACTTAAGCAAAACTACTGCAGCATTACAGACTAGACGCAAACAGTATTTTTCTATGAAATTGTGAAAGCAAAATAAAAACTGCACCAATATAATATAATATGGATTACTATTGTTATCCTATACCAATTTAGGTGGACAAATATGCTTGCTGACTGATATCTTTTTAGCACTTATTTACCTTCAAGCAGGTCGATTTCTTTCCTCATTTGCTCGTACTCATCCAGCTTCTCAGCATGATGACCAAACTCTGCCTTCAGTATCGCCATTTCCTGATCTAAACAAAGCCGAGAACACATTAACAGAATGAAGTCACACACTAATGGCACTATAGAAATATGGTGATTATTATTATTCAATATTATTAATATATCACATGCAGATATTTGCACACACAGTAACTAGTCTTTAAAATGAATTAGTTTGTATCAAGTGGAAAATAAATCACTATTCGTTTACTCACCTGTTCATCACTACTACCTTTCATTATCAATTCTATAGACTTTTGCTTAATTTAGTAAACTGTCTCAAATTGCTCTCAGTCAAAATATTTTCCAAATACCATCTTGACACCCAATCAGCATCTCAAAGCATTAAACAGAGAAACTGGAATTACAGCAAAATGCTAACAACAATGTTTAACGACCATTTTGTTTCGCTACAAAAGCCAGCTTATGCTAACAGCATGCTATGTAAAACTGCTAGAAGAATCACTGTGACTTCTTCTTCTTTTTGATGGCGAACTCCTGTCAGAGTGTTGCTGTACTAATGACTTGGCACAAAACGTCCCTATCTATGGCTTTCTCCAGGCAGTGTAAACTGCAAAGTTCTGGTGCGGACGTTTTCATCAACCGTTGTGAGCCAAGTTGTTCTTGGATGTCCAGCGGGTCTCCTCCAGTCAGTGGGTGGATGAAGTGCAGCAGCTATGATGCGGTGATGATAAGGCTGCAAAGGATGATGCCACCAAAAATGCCATTTTTTGTTCGTCAAAAAGTGCAAATTTCGTCAAAAATTTTGCCAAATATCCCAAATTTTCACCAAATTTCGCCATCCAAAAATCAGACTTTTTTAGCAGTGCATAACTGTAACTGTTGTTAGTTAATTCTATAAAGTTTTGCTAATTCTATAAAGTTTTGCCAAAACAGTTTCAAGGCTTTTAATTTCCACTCATCTTTTCATTTGTCAGAAAGTATAAACTTTGTCAAAAACTTTGCCACAAATCCCAAATTTCACCATTTTTTCGCGATCCAAAATTGAGTGCTTCTAATGATAGATAGGCTTCAAACAATTTTGCTGCAAAAAATGCCATTTTTCGTTTCCCAAAAAGTAAAAATTTAGCACATTTTTGTCAAAATTCGTGAAAAATCAATATTTTCATCATGACCACCAGTTTTCGTCATTTTGTCAGTTTTTCATCAAAAACAAAATCCTTTGAAGCCTAGTGATGACCTTCCGCTGGGGCTGTACAAACTAGGTGACCATAGAACATTAGACGGTTGCAACTGACCACTTCAGAAACTGGTGAGCAGGAAGCAAAGTCTCTAACTGTCTCGTTTGTAGTGTGCCTGATATATTTGTCTAGCTACAGTAAAAAGCAGTCAATGAAATCAATTAAAATCAAGTTAATTTTTTAACAATGATAGTGTGCAAGTGCTGGAGTAAACTAGTACAATAATAACTTTATACTTAACCAGTTACAACACAAATTACAAAAAAGCAATTAAAATTAAAAATTACAACTAGAAATTTGGGGCAAAGCCCAACGTGAGTCTGCCCAGTGCCCTAAGTCCGACTGGGGGAAATTAGGGGGGGTTAAAATTTCCCTGGCATCAAAGTCACGTGGCCCGAACTCAAAAGCATTGGTATACGCCGAACGCGCATTGTCGACTTAGGGTAGGTCAACATGAGCGCTTATAACTTTGTTCGTTGTGGACCGAATTCTACAAAATTTTTTTTGTTCAACGCCCAAAATATCAAATGAGTCAACGCCATTTAGATTTTGTCGTTGTCTTCATCGGTTCCAGAGATATTTGCGCTCAAACTCGAAAGTTGTCGTAAAACGTACTAAATTTTGGACGTTTTTTGTTCTCCCAAATTTTAAGGGGGGTGGTGCCCCCAAATTTTGTACTTGCGTTAACACCGCAACGTAGAGTCGCGTCAAGTGCCAAAGTTTCGTCGGGCTACACCCCCTAACTCCGAAGTTATAAGCGCTCCTTTATTGCATTTTAAGCCAATTTTTGGCTCCCCTTTGAAAAAAGTTGTAAGGGGGGCCCCCGCCCACAGTGGGTGGTGCGCTAGTAAGACTTGGTCATTCTCTAGCGCGCGTAAAAATTTGGGGGCGCAGCACCCCCTAGGGGCCGAAATATGGCCTTCCGAAAAATTTGATTTTGGTGGGTAAACATTAGCCGCGTAATCTCTGATGTTAGTGGACTGAAGTTCACACAATT
>Ga0209367_1007852_pt1 | contig 14670 bp, 12 predicted proteins | sample WorMetLIZISLAND2_FD_187412 | JGI IMG/M metagenome (GOLD analysis project Ga0209367, IMG submission 187412) | Marine gutless worms symbiont microbial communities from Max Planck institute for Marine Microbiology, Germany - Olavius geniculatus... ... | reverse complement strand
GGCCCTGACTGCCGAACGGGCAATCGTGACGAATCGATCTCCTATTTCTCTTTAAACCTCGGTAATGAGTAATATATCATTTTTAACCGCATTTCCTATCAAATTAATTGCCACAAAAAGTAACTCGATTCACTTTTTTTATTTCGTGTATTTTGCGAGAATGCTGTTCGCAAAATGTAAACAAAACACTTCGGAAGTTCGGCAAATTTCGTTGTCAAGCTCGTTGCCGGGTTTCGAGACTATGACACGTCGGTCAAAGGTCACTATTGACCGAACAATGTTGGCAACAAAAACTTTTATATTTTATTAAAATATCAAATTGTAAATTCTATTTCCACTACAAATTCTGTCTGATATCCGCGGAGATATCAGTAAAATAGGAAGCCATTTCTGTACATTTAATAACAACTCGGACCAAGTTTTGGTTTCGAGAGTGTTCGGTACCAGTCACTCGGGTGCGTTCGAGCGACCTCGGAAAAATGTGTTATTAATCACTATTTAAATGTGCGTTTGTGCACCCTATAAATACGGAAGAATCGCAATTCTGGAGCAGTCGCTTCGGAGACTCAGAAGAGAACACATCTCCTGTCTCCGCGGCCGCAGGATATTACCGCCGGAAAGCGGTAATTAAAACAAAACGGTAACCAAACTAAAACGGTAACCAAAACCAATCAGCGGCAACCAAAACAATCCAATTCCGCGATATTCTGTCCAATGCCAAAACTTGCCGCGGAAACCAAATCAACTGGAAACCGACAAGATAGAAGACCGAAGTTGGATCCGCCGATACGACAGCCGCCCATAGGAAAGTGAACCGCGACATAATACCAACACAACACCAAATTGGACATCCACTACTGACATCCGACACCAGCATATCCGCGATCGACGGAATACAGGTAGACGGCGGTACAGTGGGTGAAGGTGGGAAACTGTGCCGCGGAGCACTGAAGTAAGTAAGTCCGACTATCGTCTTAAGAGGATCGCTAAAGAATAAGGAGACGATTAATCAAGGACCTCCGCCAATACAGCAGATTTCCGACAACATCGGCAAAAACCTACTACATTGTCTTCTCTGCAACGATTTACCGGACGACTGCTAACAGGAAGTTAGGCTTAAGCAGACTGGGGGACATTACCGCGGATGGCCGATATAAGTACGGTTTAAACGTTAGATCGTTTACCGCCGGTCATAAAGTCCGTGGTAACTGATAAAAGACTACTCGTTAATTTTTATGAACCGAGAGACTTTTTCGCCTCTGCATTTTCGGATACCGCTAACACAAGAAGATACTAGTTAACACCCCTTACCAATTTTTCCGCCAGTATTCATAATTATTCTATCCTTCGACTGCCGAGAAAGTGAGTGTTCGCCATTCTTATCTACATTGAGAAGTGTACCGTCAGCGACCGCTTTTCAAAAAACCCAATAGCAAAGCTTACCGCATCGTTTCTTTGCGATACCGCATCAATTCTTACGGCAATTTTCAGCACACTAGGTCTTTGACACCACCGATGGTGAATTGGCTTTCCACTAAGCCGGGTTCGTCTGTGGATATAGTCAAGAACCCAATCGGTCAAAAAGATGATAACTACCACGGTGGCGAGGAGACCGAGGGGAAGGATCGGAATGAAGCTGTGGTAAGTTACAGTGGCACCCAGCCGTTGGGCCTCGAAGCGAATGCGGACTCTGCAACCAATATGGAGACCGGCAGACCGGTAATCGACCGACAATTGACTGAATACCGCCACGTCCTTCTAAAAGAGGTGTAAGCCCACGTAGCGAAATATCTCCCGCCAGACGATTTCGGACTGATAGTACCGGGAGGACGGTAAAAAGAGGCAAGCACGGTGATAGTCACCGCCAACGCCCATCTACCGTTGATATATCTCCTCGACGCCCTGACAACAGTAAGTCCTTTCGCACATATAGGCATAAAAAGGGTTTCGCGTCGCCAAATTATGAGGAGAAAAAAGAAGAAAGTACGGATACCGACACGATGGTAGAGTCACAGCACGTAACAGGCAGAGTAAGAGTAGGGACTGTGGTCAGAAAGGTAAGTCTCCGAGTCACCATCGTACAAACCGTAAAGAGAGTTTGTCACTGAGTCGCCGTCATAAGGATCATCAAGAAAAAAAAACAAAATCACCGAATTCTGTACGTCACCGACAAGAGGATACCGCGGATAGTGATAACACCGATAGCAGTTTATCTTCGGAAACCGATAGTGAGATAGAGAGACCAGCGAAGGTTCACTACTTTAAGCATAATGGAGAGACCAGCGAAGGTTCATTACTCTAAGCATATTCTGAAACCGCCGAAGTTCGATAGAGTACAGTTGTTTGAAAGCTTCTGGGCTCAGTTCTGTAACTGTGTTGAGCAGAATAAGTAAAATCGCCGACAGCAATTAGCTCATCTTTGCAGTGCATTAGAAGGAGAAGCCGCCAGCGCACTTTGGAACTATGGAGACGAGGTAACTGGATCGCTTACTCAGCTTACCGCCACGTTGAAGAAGAGGTTTGGTGGAACGGCCTTTGCGGATAAGTACAGTATTAAAATACGTAATCGGAGATGTCGACCAAAGGAAACTTTGCAAGCTTTGCATGCAGATATCCGCCGGATGGCCGCACTTGCTTTTTCGTCTGTGGAACACCAGATACGAAAAGGTATGGCTACCGACTACTTTCTAGATGCTCTGGGAGATCTAGAATTTACCTTGAAATTACGGAAATGAAATCCGGAAAACTTGGACGCCCCTTTGAGAATGGCACTGCAATTAAAGGTCTGGACGAAAGATAGTTACCGTTTACAGCAAGTGGAGACGCCGCGACCGGCGGAAAACAAAAAAAGAATAAAGAAATGACTAAGACAGGTCAACCGTCCGCCTTGGAAAAAAAAGAATGAAGCTTTGCAGAAAAAGATAGCGGAAGCAAAAAAAGACTATTGAGGATATTAAGAAAGCAGAAGCCAAAACAAAGAAAAAGATGGAGGAAACCCGTAAGAAAATGGCTGAGTTGGAAACCAGAACGGCGAGACCGCCGCCGGTTACATATGCAGGCGATTCCGCGGAAAATGTACGGGAACCGCCACGGTGCTTCCGTTGTGGAGACATGGGACATTATATAAGGGACTGTCCTATCCGACCATTTGGTGGAACCTCCCTACGTACGTAGGCTCCCAACACCCGCGCTGGACCAACTTTAAATCGTCGGCTTAGTTTACAACTAGTCTAACTCGGTTTTTAAAACTTTCACAGAAGAGACAAAAAACGATATTAAATTTGCGCCAAAAATGCCCCCAACTAATAATATACGTGAAAATAGATAAAAAATAGCATTATCGATTGATCACATTCGTTTATCGTTTAAAATTTAATGATTAATTTTTTAAATAAAAGTGTGACTTGGCATAGTTGTATCGCTTAAAAGCTGTTACAATTCAGACTTGTTTTCCGTTTACAAGTAGTCTAAGTCAAGTTGTCATAGTTGTAAACGAAAAATGCCGACGCCTTAGCGCCAGGTCTTGCGGACACAAGTATGTTATGTTGAGTTGGACTAGTTTTGTACGAAACATTCTGTTCATTTTGCTGCGTGGTGTCTGTATACAAGTAATGTAAGTGTGATGCGGGCTAGTTGTACTCTCAAAATTCTGCAAGATCAACACACATTTGTATTTTACAACTATTCTAACTGCAGTTGCATTAGTTGTAAAGTGACAATTTGCACGTTCGCGCTTTCGATTTTAGTTTACAACTAACGCAACTACAGCTAGAATAGTTGTAAACTAAAAATATGTTTATGTTAACCGCGCAGTATTTGAATACAACTATTGCAAGTGTGACTTGCCATAGTTGTATATTCCATTGTACTGCACTTTGAGTTACATTTTCAGTTTACAACTAATCCAACTAAGCCTATAGTACCTTGCGTTGCGTATGTACTTTGAACTACTTTTTAGGTTCCAAGTAAATTATTATTGTGTTTGGCAGCCATACAGTTGAATTATTACGATGCAACTTTACAAATATGCTAATTAAACTAACATGGGCTAAAATACTGTTTATATTGTCTGTAGTGAAATTCGACGCTATTTTTATTTAGTATAGCCTAGTATCTCATTACAGATAATATAAACAGTGCCTTTAACATTTTTATGAATTTTTTTATTAACATACTCTATATTTTCGTATGTATATCTTGCTAGTAAAAAGCAGCAGAACAAGATTTTATAACATTTCGCAAAATAATAAACCTGTAGGCTACCACTGACAACTAAATCATGCAGCATCAGACTGTGACATGCAGAGGTTAATAGTCATAGTTCTTATCAGCACATTTTAACTCAGTACAATTATAAACAACGTTGCACTGCTAAGCGTAACTACCAAGGCTTGGGTTATATTTTACTTCTAATTTTAAATTTGCATTGAAAAAACAATCTTTAACTATAATTTTAACTAAATTTTTAATGTGATTATATCAACAGGTAATTTGTGTTTCTTAAATAATTATTCGTAGTTTTTATTTCAGTTCAATGTTTAACTCATACATTCATAATCTCGCAAACGTACATGCAGGTCACAAGTCATCGTTTAGATACTCATCAACAGTTAATTATAGCAGACGGTCTGAATGCTACAAGTACGCCTATACAAACGGGTGAGAAAAATAGTCAGCTTAAACAAAAAACGAGATCTTATAACATTTGACAAAATTATAAACTTGTACCTACCACTGATAACTAAATCATACAACATCAGACTGACATGCAAAGGTTAGTAGTCAAAGTGCTCATTAACACATTTGACTCAGTACAAGAAAAAAAATAATGTTGCATTGCTAATCGTAACTACCAAAACGGCTATACACACAATAGATTGCTTGCTCATATTTTAGTCTGAAAGCAGTGCGATTAAACGTCAGACTGCCAGAATGATCAAAGCCTTTTTTTGTTTTTGTTGCAATGCGTCTGTAGCCAGTAACAGCACTTCTGTTTCTCAGAGTCTTCGCAGCCAGGCTGGATCTGTTTTTCTTTTTATTTGCTGTTGATGTCTTTTGTTCATGCTGCTGCGTTTCAATGGCGTCTGAAATATTTTTTTCTAGTGTTAGCGATTTGTAAAAACTGTGATAATCTCATTATCAACTGGTTGCACATGTACAGCAAGTCATTTTCTTCGCCTTGCTAACAGTGCTTTTATTCTCAAGTGCTACTGGAAATGCTGAAGCTTCATGCCCCGATGCGCTAACAAACGAAACAAAACTTGTTTCGTAATTAATATATTTGATGAAAAGCACATGAGGACTTTCCTTATCAGCCATGAGGCATTTCACTTTGTTCCACTCGGGACTTTTTAGGCTCACTGTCTCCTGTAGCTGCTTGCAATAGATTTTATCCAGAGATTTAAAGTCTTTTATCTGGTCTTTCATTTCCAGAACTTGATAAGTGAGCCCAATCTTTTTAGCGGTACTGGCCAGCGTATACCACTGCGTTGGTGTATATATACACTGTGTCTCAAAAAAACTGGGACCCTTGTTTTTAGGTAATAGTGACTTAAACGTTGAATAAATAAATCTTTGATGGCATGCATATACATGGTTTTATTTTTGTTTTGTCCCCCACAGTTGTCCGTGAAAAATACCAACTCACTGCAATGCTCATTCTCCACTTTATCAATTATATATCTCCATACGCAACTAGCTATTTGATTTGTTTCTCTTTTCGCTACTCCTTCATGCCATATACAACAGTGACCATATTTTTTTCGCATCAAAGCTGTGAGGTCATAGATTGTCAATTTCCTTCTGTACTATAACTGTGAAGACATTGTGTAAAGCGTCGCGAGAACTTTCTGCAGGTCAAAGCATCCAATATTTACTTTGCTGTCATTTTGAGCTTTTGTTCTTTTAGCTTTTTACTCACAGTTTTATTTTACAAATGCTGCTCCATCTTTTTTATGTCTGCCTTTTCACTTTCGTTAGACCGATAATATTTTCGGCATAAATCACATTGGTCTTTTTTGGCTTATGGAAAGCCAAATTAAAGTCACTGTGAAAAATTCTTAAATAAAGATGTCTTTTTGCAAAGGTAATGTTTTGCTGTTGGCATATACTTTCGTACATACGACACATCTCCATGAGTGTCAAATTTTCCGGTAGGTATTGCTTTGTTGACGTATGCCTACAATAGTGAAAAGGTACTGTAGGAAATTTATTTATATGACTTCTCACATCTTTTCTCACTTGCTCCGGCAACCGGCGGGAGGCTGGTGTTTTTCTTTGTTTACTCACCAGGCGACCATTAGTTGTTACTTTGCCCAGAGTTGTCTGGACCGTTTGGTGACTAATGGAAAGTGTGTGCAGGAAGAACGTTTGGCAAACTTGCATGTCATGACCGTCAATAGGCAGAAAGTATCTTAAAGATTTTTCCCCTTTGACTTCTGTTTTTTCTACTTATCTTGACATGGTTAATTAAGAACTTTCTCTGCAAATGTAAGTTTCCAAGCTGCCAGAACGACGAGAAAATTTGCTCACGTTGTTCTGGTGATATGCGATCATGGTACTTTTGCCGACATTTTAGGCCACATTCAGGCTTCATCATTTCTTGTCTCTGCACCATACCACTGCGACTAACATATGCTAATCCTGAATTTCGCAATCTCTTTCGTGTCTGGCACTTCCAATTTGATAGATCTTTCACCCTGAAATTTCCACGATTAACGGTAGGGTTGGGCAGTTCAGCACTGCAGCTGCATGGACTGGCCATCCGCCGTCTCCATAACTCTCTCACATGCAAAATCGCCAAAACTGTTATCAGGGTCAGCTATATATTCCAGAGCAACCCTTACTGTGTTACCAAATGTTTCTAGGCCTAGAGGTGTGCTGCCCAGCACAGCTGTGTGTTGGCTGGCATTTTTGGCTTATAACGTAGCATAATAATTCTATTGCAGTAGGCCGCTTGTTTTAGCAGCAGGAATACTGAAAGTGTGTCAACTAACACCCTCCAACCACTTATATAGGTGCCATTGCATGGCTTAGTGCAGCGCAGTCTCTTGCATTTATGTGCAGGCCGTGCGTTTAGGCCTAGGCTAAATTGCATGGTGGTTTTATGCTGCTATCTTGTATTGTAGACTAAAACTACAAAATCTGACAATACGAGTAGCTAAAACTGGTCACTGGTCACTAAACATTGCTGTGACAAAAAGCATTTTTACGAAAACAATGAGTTGAGCTAGTTGCAAACTAAAAACTTTTCAGCATTTTATACCGTGCTGCAGTTAAACTAGCGCAACTTCGGAGATACAATACTTGTAAACTGAAAACCACAACTATTTCAACTATCGACTAAGCTCAATTACAATAATTGTAAACTAACAACTTTTGCGAGTTTTGACGACGTGCAAACACAGAACATAGCTCAACTTGAGTTGGAATACTTGTAAACAAAAACCAAGTGGATTTATAGGTCTTGCCGTGCTTTACAACTACTGCAGCTTGAGCTGAGCTATTTGTAAATAAAGTCTTGCAAAGATTTTAGACTTTTTTACAAATAATTTCAAAAGTAAAACTTTGATGTTAAAAATTACAATGTAGTTTGATAGAGCAAAAAATTACGAATCGAACATTATAAAAAACCCATTTTCGACAAAAAATTGAGTTAGACTAGTTGTAAACTATGCCGTAAAAATGTCCATCCCATCTTCGAGAAGCAGTATTGGACATACATATCAACGACGTACCATTACAGCTTTTTTGGATGCCGGCAGCGACATTACTGTCGCCGGTGCCAGCTTAGCTAAAAAGTTCAAATGGGAAATCTACTATTATCCTCTCACCTCGGTAAAGACCGCCAACGGGGAAGATATGCTGATTGACGGAATTTCTTATGTACCGTTCAGAATAGGGACCCAGACCATCGAGTCCGCGGCACTCATTTCTCCCGATATGACCGGTCTGATCCTTGACATTGACTGAATGGAAAAACCAGGACTGTATTTTTTACTGTCCTGAACAAAAAATACAAGTCCGCGGCAAATGGATACATGTCCAACGCGAACCGACCACCACTAAGGTACGTCGGATATACGTAAGCGAAAACGTTGTGTTGCCGCCAACGCAGCAAACGCCAATAAATGCTCGCATATCACGCGGTAAACCGATAAATCTTCCGCGGACCGGAGTGTTGGAAAGTGATCAGATAGAAGGGATGCTGCATGTGTACAGTGCTAGGTGTTTGATTCCCGCCAGGACTATGTATGTTAAAGTAGCTTTGCTTAATACTAAGAAGGAGAGTCAAGTGATACCGCTAGGAACAAAGCTCGGAGAGGTACACGACGTTGGGGAAGTTAGAGAACTGGATGAAGTAGAAGAAGAAGCTATGGGTGACCTGACACCGCCAGAGGCAGAAGCGTTAAAGAAGATAATGGCAGGGTTACTGCCGAATCTTATAAAAGACCAGCGACAGATAGCATGGAGCTTATTGGTGAAATACCGCGGAATTATCTCTACGGAAGACCATGATATCGGCCGGACCGACTTAGTGGAGTACCATATAGATACTGCTGACCACCGCCCTGTTCGCAAACCGCTACGTCGTCACCCTTTCCAGCATCTTGAATGGATAGATAAGGAAGTCAAGGAAATGCAAAAAACACGGGATTGTAGAACCCTGGGCTAGTCCCTGGGCTTCCAACGCGGTATTACTAAAGAAGAAGGATGGGACTTTGCGGTTTTGTATCGATTACCGTCGGCTAAACTCGGTAACCAGACAGGACAGTTACCCTTTACCGCTAATTGACAACTGTCTCAATGCCCTGTCCGGATCTTCATGGTACAGCACCCTTGACGTACGCTCTGGATATTACAATATACCAATCGCTGAGGAAGACCGCGACAAGTCCGCCTTCGTCACACGGAGCGGCTGTTATCGGTTTACCGTCATGCCTTTTAGACTGACTTGCGCTCCAAGCGTATTTCAAAGACTAAAGGACTTTGTTTTGTGCGGACTTTCGTACATAACCTGCCTGGTATATCTGGATGACGTGATCGTCTTCGGACGAAGTTTTGAAGAACAGCTTTACCGCCTGGATGAGGTATTTGCCAGACTCCAGTCCGCCAAGCTAAAATTAAAACCGTCAAAGTGTTCACTTTTTCAACGATGTGTCGAGTTCCTCGGACACGTGGTTTCCGTATAGGAAATAGCGATGCAGTTGAAAAGGTTTTCGCCATCCGCGATTGGCCGCCTTGCCGGAACGTTACGAAAGTACGAGCTTTTATGGGATAAGGCGGATATTACCGCCGATTCGTAAAAGACTCTCTTATCGCCGCATTGTTTTACGACCTCATGAAGAATGGAGTCGATTTTTGCTAAACGCAGCAATGCCAGCAGGCCTATGACGAATTGAAACACCGTTCGATGTCCGGACCAATTCTTGTTTTACCAGAGAACGATGCAACATATTCTGGACACCGACGCTTCCGACACGGCGTGGGTGCCGTCCTATCCCAACCACAGTCTGGAGTGGAGAAAATTATCGCCTATGCCTCTAAACGATGTCAGTCGCCGAGAGAATGTATGAGACAATGCAGAAAGAGCTTTCAGCAGTGGTCTACGGTCTTAAACAATTTCGGCAATATTTACTTGGCCGTCATATTATCATCCGTACCGACCACGCTGCTCTTTCTTGGCTCCGCCGCACACCAAAACCAATGCCGCAACTCGCTAGGTGGCTTATGCTTATTGAGCAATATGATTATGAGATCGCACACCGCTCTGGGAAACGGCACGGTAAAACGGACGGATTCAGCCGGAAACAGGACAGACGACGAGATGACGAAGACATCCGTCAGATAAATTGCGGAAATGCTTTGCTAAGCTCCACGTTGACAAACGTTGAAAAAGGAGAAAACGAGTTTGCCCGAGAAGGAGACGAGTTATCGCCAAGAAAAGTGAGAGTAATTCAGAAAAACGGAGACGGTGTCACCGATTCGGTGGGGGAGTTCTTGCACCGCCAGCAGAAGGATGACCCGGAATTGGGAAATGTGATAGCTATGTGAATAGCAGATGGGAGACCGCCGAAAAAGAAAAAACTGCAGACCCACACCAAGCTGACAAAGAAGACGGTAACTAGGCGGCAAGATCTGGAGATATATGACGGCCTGGTCTACCGCCGGAAGAAAAATTTGCGCGCCGGAGAACCGGATTTCATGCAGTTACTGTTACCGCGCTCGCAAGTAAAAAAAGCTCTACACCAATGCCATGACGGAACGGTAGCAGGGCATTTCGATATTCAGAAAACGACGGACCAAGTCCGCCGGAGATTTTACTGGTCATCTTGAAAAGCAAATACGAAACGGTTTTTTTAGCAATGTTTAGAGTGTACCGGTTACCACCGCGGAAAATTGACCAAGCAGGGACCCTTGCAGCCTGTACTCCCCGGTGCCCCGTACGAAAGATTGTACATCGATCTGACCGGCCCGCATCCTAAGTCGGACCACGGAAATATTTGGATACTGACATGTCTTGATGTATAATCTAAGTAGGTCGAAGCATTTTCGTTAATATACAAAGAAACGGCAACCGTAGCTATGGTTTTGGTCGAGCAAGTCTTTACCCGTTTCGGCGCTTCGCTTTCCATCTTAAGTGACTAGGGCAATAAAGGTAATGGCCGGATAATGGCAGTAGTCTATTTGGAATAGAGAAGCTCAGGACCACGCAATATAAGCCTTCTACTAACCAGTTAAAACGGTTTCACCGCACCATGAATAGTGTCCTGGCAAAGACCGTCGAAGCGAACCAGCGTGACTGGGACATTTGGTTACCGTATGTCATGGCTGCTTTCCGCGCCACCCGCCACGATACGACTGGCTATTCGCCAAATTTCTTGGTGCTAGGACGTGAAACCAGAGCACCGCTAGACCTTGTGTATGTATCACCGGAAGAAGAGAATGACGGAAACTACAACCGTTTTGTAGAACAAAAGCGAGAGAGGTTGGTTACCGTTTATAACGAAGTTCGCCAACATATGCAGCGCAGTGCGGAAAAGAACAAACGGTATTATGATTTAGGTCTTATGCCTAAGAAATTTGAGGTAGGACAGTGGGTCCTGTACTTTAATCCGCGAAAGCTGAGAGGAAAACAGGTAAAGTGGTGTCGTCAATTCAAGGGACCCTACCTTGTTATCGCGACACCATCCTCTGTTACCGCTAAATTTTAGCGTACTGCAAAAATGACGGCAAAGACGGTGCATATAGCAAACTGAAAGCATATCTCGGCACAACGCCTCGTTCTTGACTTACCGCCGCTACGAACGACGACAATAAGATTGCAGACCCGGAGCCGGCTACAAATTCTATACCGCCAGTTATCCTGAAACGCCCTACAATGTCACCGTCCGCCGAACAGCAGCCAACGCCGCGGCCCGTATATAGACGGCGCGCTGATGCCAAAAAACAAAAAGGCTTAGGTCAACACATACCTAACCTCACGTTACCGACATCAATGACAAAAGATGGGAGTCTTATGCTATCAGACAGCCGGAGAGGTGTAAAAAGTCCGAGTAGTGAAATGGGTGACAGCGGTATGCAGCTGGATACTGACCTCACCCGGCCAGGTAGATATCTCATCTACCGGCAACGGTAGATGGGATATTTACCGTGGTAAAAATGCCTTTGATTAACAAAAAGACAGGAAACGTATTGGAAGAGAGAGAGAGAGTTCCAGATAGAGACGCCGACGTCTGGTTCTACGACGGCGATCGCCGCCTCGGAGAGTGAAAAGATGATAGCAGAGGCGCCGGCGATTGATTATGTGACAACGTCCGCCGCGGTCGTAAGTAAAGGAGAGAATGTGGAAATAGCTGAAACGCCTCTGCTTGACCCTCCGGTAGTGCATGCAACTCCAGCTGGGAAAGGAAATAGAAAGTCGAAGTATCGCCAGTAAGTCTTGGAAACGTGACATTGCCCATCCAAGTGTGGTAAGGCAGCTAAGTCATAAAGGCCGTAATTTGTCTATAACGGTTACCGCCGACATACACTCCGCTTACGGCAGTGATAACCCGGGAAATGTCATGTCATACAGCCAGTTACAACCGGGAGACGGCGTCCCTTGCTATTCCATAGAAGACAGAGCCGCCGATATCGACCGCAGTATAGTGGAGAACACGGAAAGGCCGAGCCTTGTGTTGAACCCACTAGCTGGCGAATTTGTCACAGCTATTACGGAGTCTGGAAAACAAAGAAAAGAGAACTGCAGTGTGGATTGGGCTGCAAGGGAAAGCCGTCAGCAGCGGAATAGAAGGTTGCCAAGCAGATATGCAAACTTTCAAATAGATGGGATGAACCAGAGACCGCCGACCAATTCCAAGTCGTAATCCAGACTTTACTTCATTACAACCAATTGGCTCTTTTTAAAGCCACCTATTTCTTTTAAAGGAAAATGTACATTGTGGGTTTTTTTAAGTTTAGACAACCTGTTTGGTAAATATAAAATTGCCTATACCGCCATAGTTACAGTTAATACCATTAATTCTGCCTTAGCTTAGGTAACTAAATAGCATAAATCATACCGTTGTAAAACAAACATTATCAACATTGCCTTAGCTTAGAAAATATCATCATAACTTTTGTAACTCCGCCGATAAAAATAAAAATACCAACTGGCCCTACAAATATAAATAAACTCCTCTGATGGAAGTGGGTCCCGTTAAGAAAATGCATCTGTCAATAAAATAAAATGCCGCTAAACCCCTGTATGATTACTGTATTAAATACTAAAGTTTATTTTTATCTAAAGTTTAATACCGCTTCATAATTGGTGTTTTTCTATCTGCCTTTATTATTATGAAGATATGTAGAAAATTTTTCTAAGACATTTTTCGTGTGGAACTGACATTTAATGCACGAGTTTTTCTGTGACATACATTTGGACTGATTGCCAGAACTGTTACCAGAATTGCCAAAACCATTGTCTGCCTTTGCTAACATTTCTTTTCGTTACGCAGCAGCAGCTTGATCGCCTCCGAGTAAATTGCCTATTCAACGCCAGTCTAAAGTCGCTGTGCCCGGTAAACTAAAGCGCTATCAACGAAGCCGCGACAGATCGACTTGCCGATGCTGGTTTTTTAGACGCCGTCAGTGAAGTAGAATTCGCAAGCTGATTATCGCCGCATAGAGTAGAGATAGACTTTGTTGTTGCTGTCGCCAGGGACAGAATGACTTCTGTCATATTGCCGCCTGAAACGCAGGTGAAAGTCCTGTTGTAATGTTTATTGCCAAAATCGTCGTTATCGAATCATCTTGTTATTACCCCGGCAATTTTGCCGCCAGTCCTGAGTCATTTTCTGATAAACGTTGTCATATCATAATATTGTTGCTGCCAGAAATAATGCAAAAGCATTTGCATTTCATGATATTTTTCCATATTCTGCTCCATATAGAGCAAAACCTTACGTTGGAAGAATGTCCATTGTCAGAGACATCGTTACCGAGTCATCTTGATAGCCGTCCGAGTAGTATAGAGTGATAAGGATTTTAGGTAGAAAGGTTTCACGTTACCGCTTCCGGGTAAGAATGAGTAATAAGTGTCCGGTGTGCGAGGCCCCGCCCCACGTTGTTTCCGCCAAAGGTTTAGGGTTTGATTTTATGCCGAGTGATTTGTTCAAGATTTCGTAACAAGCAATAGAGTGATGTTCAGCTCCACGTTAAAGAGTGACGCCAGGTCACCGCGCCCCAAGTGGAGAGAATTGATGCCGCCGTGTAAAAAAGAGAATAGTTTCTGCTCTATGTTAAAAGGACTGTAATTGCTTGTATTTACCGCAGCAAGATAGACTACCGCAGTGCATTTACCGCCTTGTCAATAATAGGTTTTACGGACATAAATCCGACAGACTATTTTAAGTTACAAAAATTTTGCAAAGTGCAAAATACAAAGTTGTTTGAATATCCGTGGTACTATCGTCAACGGTTATTGGTCAATGTGTCTACAGTTCGTCAACGAACAACTGAGTTCGTCATCAGATGCTGGTCAAATAAGCGTGTGAGCTGTCGCCGCCAGATCGCTGGGAACTTCAAGATTTATCAAGTGTGTGAGCTGAAACGACGAGACGACGGACCAATGCGCTTGCGTTGTAATGCAAACGGCAGTCGGGTTTCTGAATACCGACTAAAATATAGTTGTATTAGTTAAGCTAAAACATGTTTTAGGCTTACGGTTTTAATAAAAGTTGGGCGTATATCTAAACGAAAAGAAAAATGTGGGAGCATTCAATGCCATCCAACGCTAGGTTATTATGCTACCGCGCGTATGCGGGCGGCGGTGCATTTTAATAAATTCTTCCAAGTACCGCTCCGCCGCGGAGACGGCTTTCTAGCTGGCATTTTGGCAACATTATCGCCCGACACAACATGGGACGCTGTGTTGAGGTGGGGGAGAGTTGTAACCAATTTTGCCAAAACACAAGGACACTCAACGTTATTCCGCCTTTATACTTACCCCTTCCAGTAGCCGCTAACATTGTAAAAATTGGTGAAAAGTTATTTAGTAGCATGCGAGAATTTGTTCATACCTGTTGTCGCCAGATTTTCTGTAACCTGGCCCTGACTGCCGAACGGGCAATCGTGACGAATCGATCTCCTATTTCTCTTTAAACCTCGGTAATGAGTAATATATCATTT
>Ga0209367_1007851_pt1 | contig 14670 bp, 11 predicted proteins | sample WorMetLIZISLAND2_FD_187412 | JGI IMG/M metagenome (GOLD analysis project Ga0209367, IMG submission 187412) | Marine gutless worms symbiont microbial communities from Max Planck institute for Marine Microbiology, Germany - Olavius geniculatus... ... | reverse complement strand
CAACACATAAAGATATCAATTTCGTAGCATAAAATAGTTAAGCTTACTTACTTATTCGCAGTAGTGCCTTGTAACGTCATTGTTACGTCATATTGTGTTTATTTACTTTGTTTACCAGTAATAATTTTTAGAATAAATCGTTCGATATGGGCAGAATAACAAAAGATGATCGCTGTTTGATCATGGGCTTACGAACTGAGAACTGTTTTGCTAGGTAATGTGATCACACAATAAAGGTGTGGTGGGTGGAAGAACTGCACGTTTACGCGCCATAAATTTCTGCTTATACGTTTTTTTTGGAACACCCCGTATATACCATACCGTACACGTCCTACCGGACGTAGCGTTTGCGAGTGGTATATATGGCAAGTCTATCATTTGCTAGAGTTGAATTAGGAAGAAAGTATTACTAGCTATGTGCCGCTATATTGCCTCTATATAACGCTGTCTGCAATGTCATTTTAATCTCGCCGTTTTTAGATGTCAGTCATGAATATACTTTGCTTTGATTACATATAGGACCTAGGTGGTTACGATGCTATTTGACACTATGCAGAATTGCAGGATATTTAGAGCATACGTTTAGAAACTTGCGTTTGGTTAGCTGGACGGGAAATCAACTCATACCCGAGATTTTTCAGACCAGACAGTTCATGTACAACCAACGCAGCTCTTGTCATGAGGAAACGGATCCAGTTCGGAAAGCGCGCCTTCTCCGTCTGCGGTCCAAAGTGGGAACCAGATTCCTCCCAGACTCAAAAACGTTCATTCTGCTCCGGCCTTTCGTATAACTCTCAAGACTTCTGTTTCCGCAACTCTAGATAGTGAAAGTCATGCAATATCGGTATCATTGAGGTAGGTAGGGCACTATAACATTTACGATTAATATTGAGAATAAGTGAGTAGTTTCTTAACGGCACATCAGCACAAAATAGGTTATTCAGTGTCATACGTGGTTAAAATTAATTAAAAGCATTTAATAATTAATATTGAGACGATGATTACGATTTTTCTGTCAGACTGTTCTACCACAGGGAGAAATTACGACTTGTGGACTGTGTGGTCCGAATCCGAGTAAAAAAGAAACTATATAGTCTAAGGTTAATAATAACATTAGCTGATGATAACAGTTAACAAACTGTCTTATTTCAACATTTAATATTCAGTTAAGTAACATAGTGTTATACCCTAATGTGGTAAGAAAATATTGACTGATTGGATGACTGACTGACTATAGCGTTTGTTACCTTAGCGGCAATTACAGTCAGATCAATATGTGCCATGCTCAGGAAGCGAAAGTGTGTGCATACGACGCGTAAGATTATAGTGCTGCAACGCTGTAGATGGTGGTTTCGCTTGACTTGCCAAGCAGACTGCTTAACTTAACCTAACGTCAGTCTGTCGACGACGCTATTGCTGGTGGCACGCCAGTTCATTCATAAATTGCTGGCACACACTGCAAAATGCCAGCTTACGCCATATCCGATAATGGTACATCAGTTCCCTTAAAATGATGCAGCTTCAACGAAGAAATCCGGACAGCTGCCGTAATGTAATCGTTTGATTTCTGGGCCATATGATAGCTCTGCAAAAATCATCAAAGTTCGTCCATAACTTTTTGAGAAATTTTACTTTAGACACATACACAAGAACAGGCACACACATTCGCAGAACGCTACCCTATGAAGACATAACCTCCTTGACGGAGGTAAATGGATGATTCGACAAGTATGCGCACTACAGACAGATAGCAATGACTAGTTCGCATCTTACACAAACGCGCTCGCGTGAAATAATACTCGTACAACAGCAGACATACAACGATGGCTTCGATGAGTTGCACTATACGGACACTGACGAGTATAGAGTCCACCGGTATGCACTGTGTCTCAAAAAAGCATCATCGACATTTTCGACCGTAACTTAAAAATCAATTATCAGATTTCGATAGGTTTTGGTAGATATATTCCCGACACAACTTGCCATCAAATGACCATTCAGTTTCCCACCTCACCCAACGTTTGTTTCTGCACTGCACGGGGAAAGCACAACCAGCGAAATATCACTTTTTATCCAATGCGATATGATTGCTTAATTAACGTAACTCGTAAAACACATTTTGTTTACATTTCTGACACTTTACTGACATTTCATTTAGCTGTCTATTTTTTAACTGCCTGCAGTAAAATTGCTTGAAGTCTACTCTTGGCCCACTATGCGAACTCAGGCAAGAAGACGCTTTCTCCATTCATTGACAGCAGTATCGATAATGTTCTGCTCCAGACCAATCCAGGCTGTACCAGTCGCTTATTGACTTCGCAAACATTCCTAAACTTCATCTGGTAGACACACTGCAGCAAGACAGTCAAACCTTGTAACAGACCTGCTGTTAGGGCCCACAAATTAGGATAGATTGAATTTATTGACGTTTTTTCATTCATTCTAACACGTATTATGCTTGGTCTGCTTTCCCCAGGTAGTGCAAAAGCAGACATTGGGTGAGGTGGAAACTAAAACACCTATTTAATAGCCAGTTGTGTCGAAAATATTTCTGCCAAATATTATTTAATTTGTTAATCCTTATTCAAGGTACGATCGATGTTGGGGATGTTTTGTCAGGTTTTCTGTTTATTTTAACACATATTTCGCTTGATCTGTTTTCCCTAGGTAGTGCAAAAGCATACATTAAGTGAGGTGGAAAACTGAACTGTCATTTAATGGCAAGTTGTGTCAGAAATATTTGTACAAAAAATTATCAAAATCTGATAATGGTTTTTCAGTTACTGTCGAAAATGTTGGGGATGCTTTTTTGAGACACAGTGTATAGCTTAGCTAGTACACTGATTGCAATACGAGACATTTAATAGGCAAAAAGCGGCGGGAAATAGCTTACAGTTTCGATCGCAAACGATCTACGTGAATAAACAGTTGGAAGAACAACCGATCGTCAAACGTCGATTAGCTGTTTTGATAGTTCAGAGCACGTCGTCAATACAGGAAAATCGATGGCGCATCCAAAGAGGGAGGTTTGAAGGGTCCAAACCAGCACAGATATTTTTTCAGACCAGTGAGGACAAGTATAGGTTCAAGTTATGTCTTTCTGCTTTGCCGCTTTTTTACTTTTTATACGATAAAAATAACTTTTTTACCTAAAACAACCGCCAAAATGAATTCTGCGGCTGGCTTTATAGCGCTTCGCAGACGCCTGCCTGCATTAAGGGGGTCGGATATTAAGGCAGCGAGAGAATAGGAAAAAGAGGAAAGAAGATGTAAGAAAAATCCAAAATGAAAGGATAAAGAAAGTGGTGTGAAAGTATTACGAAATCATGTAAGCTAAAAGCTAAAAGGTAAAACCCCAGTCATCGTTGCCCTCTCTCTGACAGCTCTGTGACTTCCATGTGAAGTTTTCATTTGTTTCCAGGTCTTGAGCCGGCAGTGAACTTTTGCCAAATATTATAAGACATTTCTTCTATAATTTGGCGTTATACCTTCCCGGTTTTTTCATCGGTACCAAATTATACTGCTTGGTAACAGTAACTCGCGATATGGTGATCGCAAGTCCGATGCCCCAACCACTTATACGCTTCAAGTCACATGAAATCCTGTGTATTGTAAATACGGACGACAACTGAGGGCGAAGTGGATGTCCGATCCAGGAAAGCGGTGGCGGTGCGGGGTACCGGTGCGACATCGATGACGTCTCGGGTCTTGAGTCGCAGTCGGCAGGCGTGACTCCTTGACCGAAAGAACACTCCTGCATCACCACACCGTTAGCCTCCTATGCCACTCCATCATTCAGTGCTCTGACGTCCTTCGGCTGAACTACGACTCCCGTGTCTCCCTGCATCTTGGCGGCTGGCTGATCGATGAAAGTGGTGTCTTTCGTCCGTCTCTGACTGTCGTCGGTGCTCCCCATCGGCCTCGAGTTCGAGCCGACCGGCCTCAGCCGTGAGTCGGAGGACTCGACATTAACGGGCGTGGCGGTGATGGGTGTGGCGGCGCAGGCGAGCGACGAGGTCAGAGCGGCACGCTGCTGAGCAGTGACGTTGCGCCGCTGTTGATGATGAGTCTCGCTCACTGACTTGTTGCGCGTCGTCGTCGTCAGCTGCGCCGTAGCGTCCTCGGCCTCGCAACAAAACCACCGTCGCAGCACACCGCGTAACGTCGCTCTGAACCGATCACCGCTCAGACAGTACAGGAAGAAGTTGGCCGAGAACGTCACGTAAAACATCAGGTTGCTCACCGCCTTCGACACCTTAGATAACAACATCAGATATTTGATTAGAAGGCAATCGTAAAATCGTAAAACGCTCTAAACACACAAACAAAAACAAATATTCAGAACTATTAGATGCAATTTTGCGTGTACAGTCACGTAACAGTGTATTAAACGGTATAGTAGCGAAGCGGTCATGTATGCAATTTCTGAAACTAAGACCGAATTTTGTTTAAATAAATAAGTTTATGTGTTGATAAGGAAATCCTTGAAAGTCAGTCAATATTTGATAAACTTGTGACAAAACTTAAAAGTCTACTTCTGTACTTACGCTATACGGTGTTCGTTATTTTACAGCCTTATGCGAACGACATCATTATCAATATCAATGAATGTCCGAAACTACTAGTCTGTGACCTCTATTTTCATTCAACATATACAAATTTGCACAGAATATTATGTAGTGACATTAAACTTCCTGACAGTAGACGCGGCAATGCAGAATTTGTTGTAAAGAAAAGGAACGGCCTACGTCCGCGGAACTTCTCTGAAAATTTTCTAAGCCTTTTATGAGATTTTTAAAGATTGTTTTCTATAATGTTTCCATAATGCGTATTTCTATCCAAGTTTTTAATGATAAGAAATCTTTTTATCTTGATAGGGCCGGCGGGGAAATAAGCAGACAGACCTGATATCCTGGGTTTTTGCCGTAGGGGACGTTCCAGTACGGCTTGCCGATGAGAAGAATGATGCTGGGCAGAGAACAGAGGAGGAAGAGTCCTGACGCGGCGACGCACATGACGGCCAGCTGAACGAACTGTTTGTCTCCGGCGTGACCGGACGACGAGCTTGCTGCGTGGATCGCCTGGCGACGCCGTGCTACCAAAGCACCGACGATCAGCGAGTTACAGATAGCAATGACGGCAAACGGCACAGCACTGACCAACACGAACGCCAACCACGGACGCACGAATTGCTCAAACTCCTGCGGCACATGTGTACATTACACGTGTGCATTCCTACAGCGTTCTTAGTTTTGTTGAATTGGAATATTGACGATGATTTAAAAACAAGTACACATAAACATCGAGGCGCTACTAACAAAGTAACGTACTTAACGAAATAGAAAGATGGACAAACTTTTTATTCAGGGTTTGCGGACGTGTTTTTATAATTCTGAACGCATCTTAGCGCATTTATTTCTAAATTTTCCTTAGCGTTTACTACTGCGCGTGGTTTTTATATCGGTGTACTAACCCTGAACCTTTCGTTGGGATATCCGCAGACATCGTCAAGCACCGTGCGTTGCTGTAGTGTGTCGTTGATACAGACTGACTGGGTCGCGAACTCGGCGCCTCTAGTGACCAGGACGTGAAGGTTCTTAGCTACAGCGGCGACACACGCGGCGACGACGTATAGACGGGCGGAGGACGGGCGACCGCATACACGTCCCAAGTAGAGCGGCATCAACACGGCGACGAGACGATCCAACGTGAACAACACTCGACACCATACCGCCGAGTCACCAGTCGTGTAGTCGAAGAACTTCTCCATCTTACACGCCGCAGGACACAGCTTCTACACCACCAACAGCAACCACCTCAGAGCCACGGAGCGTCACATGCCATATGGGATCACACAGTGCTACCTGCAGCCACCCGACATAAATAATTGCGCTCCATCTTAAACCCTGTCAGACAGGTTGGTACTCGATTTGCCTACGTCGAAGGGACGAAAGGCTGAGTTGACCTGAGTGCTTGGTTATCTATACGATACGTTTTATCTGTCCGCATGCACTCACCCATCCAAGTTGTAACCGGGCCGGACGTAAAGCAAAACAACTCCGCTGATCGAAACCAACGCGCCTTAACTAGTCCATTACATCAAACCACACCACCAAATCAATTAATCAATAAACAATCAAAGTCAAAATTAGAGCGACGTACGTGCCCTAAGGCACAACAAGACCGCCTAAACAGCTTAACAACGATAAAAAACAAAGTACCCGATAACTAAAGTATGGCAACCAAAGTGTTGACCAGGGGCAGCAGCTTTCTCACCTTGATAGTGAGATACCCGGCTCCGTCGAGCCAGTTTGGAGTGAGTCCAGCGACTAAGACGAGCAGATCAAGCAGTGCCATGGCACAGAGATAGACGCACGTGGAAGTGCCTCTCATACGACGTCGAGTCATTGTCACCAGTATCAACACGTTACCGACCACGCCGACCACCAACAGACTGGGACCTCCCACAGCCCACAGCAGCGTCGTGACGTCATGCTCCGCCTTCATCGCCGAACCGGAACTGGAATTCCTGACGGTGCATGATGTCACCGTGTCATTGTCCGTATCAGCGGCGAATTCCAGCATCATGTTGGTCGGTCTCATTTAGGACCCGTCTTGTATGAGTCTTTCATACATTCCACGCAGCGGAAACCTGCATCAGAGCAACATCATTACGCAGCCGTCCTACAGACCGCATCATGATCCTCGTCCACGAGTTCGTCTGATCCGTATGTCTGTCCCATAAAAGTTCATAAATTAAAAACAAAAGAGCGTGGGAAAACAGAATTGGTATGATTGTTCCGAGAGCAGAAATAACCGGTGTGCCAATTTTCAGCTCAGAAGGTGATCGTGATCGAACGTCAAAACCTAAAAGTGGGGAATCAAGTGCCAGGCGACTCTGGTTTCGACTGCAAATTAAGCCAAGCCTAACCATTACCGCTCTTGGACCAAATTTACTGTTAACGCCGGAGACGCTTGGCAACTAGACGGACGGCCGCATATCATGTCGGCACTCGGCAAAGAAGTTTGTTTCTTGCTCTTTACACATTAATAACACCAAGTTAGTTGTAAAATCTATTTGTACATCGTCATTATCATGATCATTAGTCATGGTCTCAATGCCCGTTCAAATCCGAAATTTGCGTCATCATCTTCCGCCAGTTGCTTTGATCCTGTGTGCTGAGTGGCTCAGTTTCTAGATTTGCAGTCCGCAGTCCGCAGTCCGCACTACTCCACATCATTTGTCTACTCTCTGTGTGGACGCCCCGTTTATTCTTGTCGTTCATCTTTCCAGCTCCCCATCGTCTTTAGGTTCTGGTGTACAGGATGTGACTTACACGTACAGCATCGGTGTTTTTTCCTGGCGGCCACGCAAGAGCACAGCGTTTCCAATCTTATTTTTCCGGCGGGCATTGCGCAGCGACTCATGCTTTCACATTGGGACACACCAGTGCTCTGTATGCTGCAAAAATAAAAAATAAGACCGACTGTTGGGTAAAATGGGGTTGTAGTGAAAACACCCTACAGTCGTATAGAGATCACTGTGCGATGTTTTAATTAATGCTTGCAACCGTGCTGCGCGATGCTTACGTTATACGCTTGATAAATAAGTAAATGAATTACGCATGCATTGCACGTAGGCGACAGAGCGCAATCGAAATATTGGAATGATTCTTTAAGAGTATGTCGCCAATTGTAAAATCCCAGCCAAGATGCTGTCCTGGGCTGAGTTTTCTGTCTATCTAATTACTTTCCAATTCACCCAACTATATATAGCTGTACCAACCCTACGGTTAGAGAGACAGTTCACAGTGGCATTACCGTGTTTTGACTTGTTGCACGTCGTCGTCGTCAGCTGCGCCGTAGCGTCCTCGACCTCGCAACAAAACCACCGTCGCAGCACACCGCGTAGCCTAACGTCGCTCTGAACCGATCACCGCTCAGACAGTACAGGAAAGCTAAAACATCCAGATAAGCTTAAATAGTCTATCTCTCTGCACAAACAAGGCATCGAGACATGGAATCAATGATTTTGTGGAGTTGTCAGTAATATAACGCGAAACAAAACAATCGCTGATGTAACACAGACTCTGTTTAGCCTACAAAAGCTGATAGCATTGCACGAAATTAGGAAAATAATGGTAAAATATTTTACACGAAGGAGACACAACCCCCTCTATAGTTTTCTCCCCTACGCCGTGGCGCCTTCGGTAGCCTACTCTGCACTAGATAAGTGTCCGAACTTATTCTTTCAATAAACGAACACTGCAAACAATTTATACACCCGTAGGTACGAATTAATTCTGCACCCAGCGAGTCCAAATGGCCCACATTGGAATATTGATTGGATAATGCTCTGGGTCTACACTGTTGTCAGCTGACTGGCTGGCCTGACCCCGCGGTTGGTCAAAGTCAAACAGGTGAACTGTGGTCAAACGATCAGCATGTCACAGTGAGCGGACGTTGCTCCCGGCCAAGATTAGAAGTTACACAGTTCGAAGTTCGTAGAATTTAAGGTTCCGTGTGAGCCCAAACTGCTCAGAAATATTTCAGCGATATAGTTGTGTCATTGTACAAATTTGGTCGAAATGAAAATATAAAAAATGCGTAAAAATTGCAGTGATCTTTAAACGACCTTGAAGCTAATAGATTGTGACTACATATACAAAATTCGAGCGCCTTCATCTAATGGTTATTTTGCGTAAGACTACGTGTTTTGCAAGCAACCAGACATATATAATAGCTCTTCCCTCTGCTACTGATCACGATCTGAGGCGCATGTGTCACTCACATTATAATTATCATTCCGCTATAAAAAGGTGCACACAGAATCGCTTTAATGGCGTGAACGGTAGCCCATTAGTTCGTTCACGTTATGTGTCGCGGCTATTATGTAACAATTAAGTAATGGATAAATTGCTTGCGGTTTCTAAGTCGTGTGCTACCGACAGCCATTGTAGCCCAGCTATATTATCATACGATATTCATTCATTGAAGTGCCAAATGTTAGCTCAGCCACGCCTACAAAGAGCAATTGCGGAGCTCCGAATGCATTAATGCAATTGATCTCGGATGGTGCACTATAGGCCTAATAAACATTCGCTACGCAGCACAAGTGACAGGAAAATAAACTTAATAGCCCCAAATTGTCCGGTCACGATGCGTTTTGGCATAGCTTATACTAAACAGTACGCAAGCTACTAGTATGAGTCCTACAGTAAGTTTACAACTAGGCCTAAGCCTAAATGCTCTAACGGAAGTGTTAGTAGAGATAATCTGAAAAACACATCGTGCACAGTGCACACGTGCGATATATTTTACTGTAGGCCTAAGTAGGCCTACCCTGGCTAACTGGTAGGTCGTAGGGAAAAACTTTTGCAAGAATAATTAGCCATGTGTGTGAAACTAGGCATGCAAAATTTCAGCGATCTATTCCTAGGGAAACATTTTTAATTTGGAAGTTGAATGAAGGAGAGTATAGGGAAAATGTACATTTTTCAACGAAAAACTGGCCATATCTTGGAAACGGTGATAGATACGGCTAAAGTTAATATTAATCACTAATAGGAAGTAGATACGCCCTGTCAGATTAAATTGAAATCATTGATCTTAAATGACCTTGAAGGTCACTGACAACCAGTACAGTCGGCTATCCTAGCGACAGCTGGGCTTCTTGTTTCTTCATTCACTTTAGCCAAGTCATTAATAGCTTACCTGGAAAATAACACTCACGTAAAGTGACGTAACATGCTCCAGTAACAAGCGAAGCGAAGTAATGTAGAAATGACAATGAAAAAACTGGGGGAAAAACAAGTAATTTAAGCAAAGCTCATGAGACGCGCGACGGCCATAGCATGTTCGCAAATTGTTTTGGTATATCTCCAGCCATTTTGCTGCAGTTCACCCATGAAGCGTGCACAGCAGCGATAAAATGCAAAAAAAAACACTAAAATCCCCCATTTTGAGGGTTCAAGGTCATTTAAGGTGATCGATGTCAATAACACTAAAAAGCTCGTCACCTGTGCTTGTTGTGATAAGCATGCCTGTGCCTATCTGCAACTGTTTTCACGATAGACGAGCCAATATCAAAAATAACCATTTTAGAGGGGTACTCCTCTTTGACCCACCTCCTGTCTCCTTAAACTTAAATGGTTGAGAATCGGGACTTGGACTGTTAAAATCTACGTTTGATGCTGAAATTTTATTGCAGGCTGTCTTGGTCTATCTCCAGCCATTTCAGTGCAATTCACTCCTAAATTGTGTGTCACAGCATAAAATCCCAAAAAATTTACTAAAATCCCTTATTTTGTGAGTTCAAGTTTGTTCAAGATCATCGATATTGATACCTCTACAAAGCTGGTCAGGCAGTGCTTGTTATAACGAGCAGCATGTAGGCCCTGTGTGCCTATCTGCAACTGTTTTCATGCTGAACGAGCCAATATCAATATCAATATCAATAGGGAGCACCTCTCTTTCACGCCTTCGTTCTAAAGGAACCCCCTCACACAACCAGCGGCACGAAATTTCGTCACAAAAACTAGAGTCCTTGGGGCAGCCCACAGTGAATATTTCGTGATTTTAGCTTGCACCGTTTTGATGCAGCACAGCAGTGTGACAAACAGACGGACGGACAGACAGACGAACATATGCCTATGCCATAGCTGAGACGCCCGAAGCATTCTGCTGTCGCGCGTAAAAATTGACGAATGTCTTTTATTGTGTGTTGTTTACCGCAAAAATTTACCCGACGCTAATTTGCTACACAGTTAGATTTTATGATCTTCACACATTTGACAACGTAACGTTGTTCGCGGTGCGGAAATACCACCGCACCGCATAGGCCCTATTGTCAGTCCGCGTGTCAACATTAGTGCATCGCGGCCATATATACGTACTTGAAAGTTAGAAATTATAAGCTTACGAAAAAACAGCATAGGCTCTTCTCTCACTAGAACCAAACCTAGTCCGAGAAAACATTCAGACAGTTCTGGTAGTATACATCGACAGCGGCGTTATCAGTTAGACTACTTTAATATGACAAAAGATTAGGCCAACATCACCCGAAAGCATGGACGCAAAAGCACATCGCGCCGTGTTCCCTATGAGAGTAAGGCCTAAAGCGCGCTGACGTTGGCCGAAATACTCACAATAATAGGAATAACACTGTCGAGCTGCAGGAAAGTGTTTGCCAGTTGGGTTAACTCAACAATGTAACTCAACAGCAGTTTACGGAACAGAAAAAACCGCTTTATGAATATAATCGTGTCAAAAAAATACCGGCAAATTAGCGTACGAATAACAACCATGCTCTCAAACGGCTGAAATCCAACGCGCAGTGACAGCGTAATTATTACGCCACTCACGTCAAACTTTTTAACTAAAACTTTTGAGTCAGTTTACCCAAAACGTGGTCATTTTGGGCCTACGAAAAGAAAGACGGTGAGTCATAGTATCTCCGTCCGAAATTTCAAAGAAAAAACTCAATTCACTGACCGATAAAATAGCAGAACAGCGGAAGTTTCTCAGACTGTTGATTCCCGTAATTCGTTGCATTAGAGGAAAACTGAACTTACTGCAGGACAAGACGCATTCAGGTTCAGAAACTTTGCTTGTAGATGATAATTAGCTAGAGCTGTCAGTTACAATTAGCCTATGTTATGTTTGGCATATTGACTAATGAAATACTTGCTTCGCTGAAGCCTGCATGATGAGAAGCTTTTGATAGAAGTGTAAACAAACGTGAGGATTGACTTTACCTGATCACACTCGTCCTGATCTTTATGACCAATAGCTGCAAGACGAATGTTCGCTGTATAATGAGGATTATATCATACGAAACTGTCACCAGCAGTGGCAACGTCTTGACTGTTAACAAACAGTTCGTACATGTAGCGGTGAGGCAATCCTATTTTACAGCATGAATAGTACTACAGCGAGGCCTCACGGCCAGCAAGCGTCACAATGACAGTGTTGTCACCGGCAAAGCAAAACGTACACAGAGCCCTGCATGGCTAGCTCGTCCGAGGCGAGGTCACTGTTTGTGTATCTAGATAGGCCTGCTGCTGAGTGACTGCTGAGCAAGGGCCGCTGGTTGTCTCACGCACTGCTCGCTCTATTGCATTGCGGAAACATACCAGAGAACGCACAATAATGCGAAAGCAATTGGGACCAATGGTAGGCCGATGCGGTCTTTTGGCAGGAAGTATGCATGTCGCTATTAATAAGGAGTTCATTTCTATTTTATTTTTGTAAACACTTATGGTGTTATGAATTTTAAAATGTCCACTGGCGCCTCAAACAGACAGCGTTGCCAACAAACTAAATCGCAAAAATTTGCAGCTAGTAGAGTGCGAGCGCATAATTTTTTGGAACACAATGTATTAAATAAGTCGCCAGAAGTTAAAAATACGAATTTGAACCACAGACAGAACTGACGGGTATCCAACTGCGTCTACGGCACGTACAAAAACTGAAAATTAACCAGAAAAAAAACAAATGAATAACAGACAACCGACCGGCGTTGTAGGCCTACTATGGCTCTGTAGCTTGTCCTGTTAACAAAACCGTGACTAAGTCTTTGCAGTATGTCATTAAGAGTTGTTTCAGCAAAATATTTCAGACTAGGTCTGATGACGTTATCGCTTATGTTCAATTGTTTACCTGTAGCTGATGCAATTTCTAGACGTAAAAGAAATTTTTGTCACGGTTCAGCCGGTGTAATAACTTTTTATGTCATATCTGCTGTCTTGCTGCATCAACCGAGTTCTGACTATGGACATTATATTACATTTTAGTTAAGTCCTAATTAAGTTCTAGTTAAGTTTTATTATTTTCTTTGTTTATTCCTTCTTAATTTCTTGTCTGCCGAATAGGGTGAATAAAAATGTGTGTGATTAATGAAAGAGATTCTGGATAGAACATTCGCCACAAAAGAAAATTGTAAAACTGTCTTAGTCGAACTACTGGCCTTATCATGCAAAGCAGCTGAATTAACTCGTGAGTAGGCCGCTATGCATCTGCTACTCAAAGTGAGTGTTCTATACGTTTTCAGTGTAGATTCACTTTTGTTAATGTCGAGAAGCCGTGCATAATAGGCTACTCCAAGTGCAAGCCAGCCACACACGGTGTGCTATGGGATTAACCTTTTAAAATTATAAATCTAAATATCATTCTCTAACATTTTTTAATTATTGTATTTGAAGTACTGAATGCCAGTTATGTTCTTGTTCGACTGCGTTATAAAAGCTCTTAGCTACTGCTGTCCTAAAATCTACAATAAACACGTATATAAAAATTCTTTTAAAATAAATACAGTAACAAATTTGTGGGTAGTGAGCTGCTGGCATTAGTATAACAGCACTGTCGAAGCAGTAATTGCACTCGTAAAAAGTTGAAAACTCAGTGCCCATGTTGGCTCTATGTGTGCAGCCGACAGTGTCACAATCCTGGTCTAGCGATTGAGCCGGAAACGCGTTGTTTGGATAAATAAACATCGACGACTCACTGACAAGTTTAATTGTGACCGACCATGCACCATTATACGTGCAAGTTCTTATGACAGCACATAGCAGTCTCGGGTATCTGTTTTCCTGGACCCGGGCTGCCTGTAACCGTAACTATCGGTGACAAACCAAAGTGCATTATAGGGCCTAGGCAATGACAGTCTGCTATCAGTCAACTTTTGCTAAACTAAAAGGCAGCACGGAATGACAAGCAGTCTAAAGCTACCGAATTACCAGCGTTGTCAAATATTTAAATACTTTAAAAACTTTATTTTTGGGGTTCAAGGTCGTTCAAGGTCGTCGATGTTGGTAACCTCAAATAGCTCGTCAGGAATGCTTGTTATGATAAGCATCAAGTCTGTGCGTATTTGTAACAGTTTTCCGCTGGACGAGTCGCTAGCGGTGAAATAACGACTTTGACGCCCTCGTTCGAGGGGAGTCCCCTCACCGCGCGGTACGAAATTTTGTCACTAAATACTAGGGGCTCCTCTCTATTATACGACAAAAACAAGGCTCTCTATCTCACGTGAGCTGAAATCGGTACCGGGTAGTGACAGACTGATGGGCGGACAGAATTAGCCTGCGAAAGCAAACTAACGCGCTCTCAGCACTAGGTGCTGTCGCGAGTAAATACACGTAATTTTCCGCGTAGTAAGAAAGTGTTGCGGCCAAGGCCAGAAGCTAAAGCATGCCTCAAAGTGCCATCATGCCCGTGGCTTTATATCGTAGGATGCAGAGTGCAGTTACTGCAACAGCTGCAGGCTGGTATTCTGCTGTCATCATCTAATTGCTGGTCGACTGACATCAAATTGTCGGACAGTAATAATAACTGTGGCTTCACGTCAGTGCATTATAATCCAATGATTGCCGGAACTGCGTGGATGCTAAGCCTACACGGACCTACCGGCTGCGATGTCATGGCTAACGCGCTAATGTGCACGCGTTGAAATGATGCTGCCGTAAGCTACAATAGCGATAAGAGATTGCAAACCTCCGTCAAGAATGTTTTGCCACCTGGCGCTTACAACAGACTTGATACAACTCATCATCATCATCATCGACAACCGTGGGCTCAATGCCCGTTGGTGTCTGACGCCATTCTTACTATCGCTGCCCACCGCTGCCTATCTAGGGCAGCGTGGCTTAACTCCTGCAGGGTTGTCCCACA
>Ga0209367_1007849_pt1 | contig 14670 bp, 12 predicted proteins | sample WorMetLIZISLAND2_FD_187412 | JGI IMG/M metagenome (GOLD analysis project Ga0209367, IMG submission 187412) | Marine gutless worms symbiont microbial communities from Max Planck institute for Marine Microbiology, Germany - Olavius geniculatus... ... | reverse complement strand
TTCATCGACAACGGTCTGCCGTAGGCCAGACCAGACCTCCACCAAGCGCTGCTTCAGTTCATCCACATCTTTCATCGGCTTCTGGTACACACACTGCTGTACACGACCCGTAACACAGTACGATATTGAGTACCTTTTGACAGTTTTCTCAGCTAATCATTATTATTATTAGGCACAGTTTGTTGGAGTTACTTCAAAACGTAATAGGGGTCCGGTTTTTTTTTGAGACACAGTGTATATGCGCTGAAGGCCTAGTATGCACACGGTCTATTACGGCCATGGCTGTGCTATTTTGGCTTACCATACCAAGCTAATGGCACCAAAATGTGCGTTTTGACCAAGCCATGGCGATGTGTCCATAGCAAAATCGATGTCGCAGCATTACAAAATACTGCAAAAATCCTTTGATATGGAGTGTTTGGATGCTGCTAAATAATCACACGTGTACTGTCGCATCATATTCGTTATTTTTCACAAAACTTTGAGTCTTTGAGGTGAATTTAACCGGAATTAGTGTGAAGTTTGCGGTCTGCGTATGCGAACTGACGTACCCAATGAGCTAAACGTACCATTTCGCTGACAGAATAATTCCATGCAAATTGCACTTTGTTATGTGTTTTAGCACATACTGTACGTAGTGCTAATATAATAATAACACAATGAAGTGAAAGAACGGCAACACAATATTATACAAGCACACAAAGCAACGAAAATATGCAGCAAGCGTAGTGTGTTCGGCATGTAAATTGGCTTGGCAGCTATAGGAAGCCAGAGATAACTTCTACCACAAATATAGCTTGTTGCAATATAACTACTGTCGTTAAACCCAGAACCTGTTGATTGCAAGTTCATTGTCCTAACCATTTTGCCGCCAAACCAAGTTTTGTTGAGAATGTGTTGATGATGTTGTAACACAGTGTGCCCCTCCACTGGTGGTAGCATCAAACATCGATGAGCGAACTCTGAAGAAGGATGGAGTGTGTGCAGCTAGTCTTCCCACCACGATGGGCATTATCGCTGGATTTCTTGTTCAGAATGTCCTCAAGTATGACTTACTTCTTGTCTTTGTAATAATAATAATAAATAGAATGCGCTTGTAAGAGTGCATATCTCTACCAAGTGAAGTGATTTAAACATTACTACTGTAGAATGTAGAGGTTTTCACAGGAGGGCACCACCATTATTGCTGGTTGTGTATGACACTTGGAGATGATGATGAGTCATCGGGTTCACAGAACGACACACACGGAACAACAAACAGAACGACCAATCTCTTAATCTTCTCCAATGTTCACTTCGTTCACCTTGGCAGAGATAATAATAATAACATGGCAACTTTTTGTTTTAGCAGCCTTAGACATGTTTATGGTGTTTCGGCAAACATTGCCATCGATTTTAGAGGGGGCAATTTTTGGACCTAAAAGTTGTGTATCGACTGAATTGGCATTTTGAATGACTGTCATGTTTAGATTATGCTGCAAACATGGATATTAGTTTTGTTCATTGCAATTGTGTTTGTTTCACTATTTCTACTCAGTTGCATATCGTTGCTACACGGTGATTCATAATTATGTGAACCCTTGGTTTTTATTAAATAACATTGTGAAAAATTGGCCAATTTTGATAATTTTTTGCACGCAACAGTATGAAGAAACTTGACGTGAATGACTGTAGTTTAGCCCACTTTACCTTAATACTGTAATGTTGCATGCCAAAAATTATCAAAATTGGCCAATGTTTCACAGAGGGATTCAATAGAAACCAACGGGGGAAGGGAAAGAGAGGGAAAAAATGGAAAAGAAAGGCAGAGAGGTAGGGGAAGAGAAAGGTGGGGAGATTGACTCTGATGCACAGTGGAACAGGGCTGTTGGCAGCTTCGTGTCCTCTAATAGACAGCATTATGAGCATACGTTATAATATAGGCCTAAAATGCAAATATGCCAAAATTTTACTCAACACAGTAAGTATATGTAAAACGATACACAGAAACGCAATTTTAAACAAAAAAAACATCAATGCTGTGTATTTTTATGACATTGTCTGGCGTGATTTCGCACGCTGAGTTACTTTTACTGGCCAGCTGCGGAACCCTTGGCAGACGCTCGTGGAACCCTTGGGTTCCGCGGAACCCTGGTTGAAAATCACTGGTCTGGAGGATAACGGGGTAGATTATTAGCAGTGCCATTATCGATACATATGCACAATTATAATCGGCAGTTCTTACAATTTTAGGTCTCCTTTGTGTTTTGTGTTTCATAAAGGTTAAACTTTCGGTAAAGGTTAAACTTTTTGTTCCGTTATTATGTGTGTGTGCAATTTTGCCTGGAAAGGCCATCCCGAAGTGGCCTATACTCTGTCGGGTGGGACATTAAATCCTACTCACTCACTGTTGGTTGGCTAAGTTTAGCCCTCTCAGCAGCTGTTGTTTCTCCTGTTTTGTTTGAAGTCTTCTGTGTGAATTCCACCACAGTCAGTGTACCAGAACTCTGGTCGTTGCAGTAGTTTACAACATTCAAGTTACGTTTTTTTTTTTTGCGGATTTTTACTACTGGAATATTTGAAGTTCAGTTTTGGGTGGTTTCTGTCGTGTATTGTTGTTTCGGCTTAACGCATTTTTTTTGTCTGAGTATTAAATTTTTAATGTCAATTGATTTCTTTTGTCACACATTAGTGGCTTATTGTCACAATTTGTCAGTTTGACAGCTCTAGTGCATAGGCCTAACGTCCTGTAAATTTCGAAAAGCAGGTCAAAGAGCTGCAGCAGTAGCATTAATTTTCTTAATGTTAGCATCAGCTATAAAAGTGCTTTCTTTTGACATGGACTGTGATGTAGTTGTAATAAATGTAATAGTTGTAACAGTAGTAGTGTATACTCTAAGCACTGTTAATTACTAGTACGTATACAATGTGGCATATGGTTTGACAGATATTTGCTGGATTTCGGCGAAGTGACACATTATCTCGGTTACAATGCGCTGAAAGACTATTTTCCAGTGATGTCATTGCAGCCGAATCCACAGTGCAACGACAGCCACTGTCGACAACAGCAGAGCATCTACGAGGTCTGAGTTATGATTGCTGTTGTAGTTGTTCTATGTTGTAGTTGTTTGTTGTAGTAATTGTGGTTGTTGTAGTATTTCCCAGTGGTGTCAGTGAAGCCAAACACTGCCACCATTGATGACAGCAGAGCATCTATGAAGTCTGCTATTATCACACAGTTTAGTCTTGTTGTGGTTGTTTTTTTTGTCATTGTTTTTATTTGTGTTTTTTTTTGTTTCCTGTTTCTTATGACCATTGTTTATGGATGTTTGTTTTTCTCTGTCGGTGCATTATTGTTTATTGTTGTTGTTGTAGTTATTTGTAGTAGTTGTTTGTAGTACTTGTTGTTTTGTTGTACACCGTGGGCCATAAAAACATGCCACTTTACTTTTGTCCATATCTTTGCCAATTATTGACTGATTTTCAAAATTCTTTTACTGACACACTCTGCAGACAGTTTGCGATAATGTAGTTATTATATATTTCACCACATGGTAAATGCATTTCTACACTACGTTGTGAAATATAAATGTAAGCAACAACTATCGATAATAACAAAAATGTAGGTAAATGAAAAAAACACTTCAGACCAACATTGCGGTGAATGCTCCGTATGAAACTAGACTGTGTTGGACCCAAACAGTCTAGTGACATACAGACCATTTACTGCAATGTTGGTCCGAAGTGTTTTTCAAAAAATTTTACCAAAATGTTTTTTGTTGTTATTGTTATGTATGCATTTTCATTGATATTTCGCAAGGTAGTGTAGAAACGCATGTTGCCATCATCATTGTGTTGTTGTTGCAAGGAACAAGCAGCTAGGGCATGGGTCACATAATGAGACATGCTGTAGTGTAGCCTCGCTCTTTCCATGTGGCCGTGAATGAAATGTGTGTTGCTAGTAGTTACTGTCATGAGCTGTGTACTGATGATGGGGAAAGTGCAATCAACTATAGCTAAGGCCCACTAGAACTAACACTGTCCTACATCCCAAATATTACATCAGCTTAATCTCAGTGTGTGGCTTGGCGGTGTAACGGTAGCATGCCAGACTAATGACCGAGTAGTCCCCGGATCGACTTCGGCCCGGATCACTGCCAGGTAGCGACTTTGGGCATATTGTTCACGCACACACATGCCTCTGTTCACCAAGCAGTATAATTTAGTACCAGTCAAAGGGTGGTGACTCTCTGTGGCCAGAGAGGTAACTGTAGGTCTGGCGTCACACTGGCCATGCGTCACGGACTCAAGTGGTCTATCCACCTACGTGCTCAAAGGCCTCAGTAAGGGAGATGAGCACCCCGCCTATGCCCCTGTAGGGTATGACGTCTTTACTTTTACCTTAATCACAGTAATCATATAATAGAGATGGTTTGTTTCATTATTTTGCTTAGCTCCAGTGTCCTTTAGCTTGTGTGCTATTACTGTTCTATGAGTAGTTATTGTCAGAAGCTGTGCTGTAGGAATGGTTATCAAGCCAGCCAGTTGCTGCAGCTGAGTTACCTTGCAACAGTGAGAACACAGACGAAATAGTTCATCAGGATAATATCTATGGTACTTAGCACTGCTCTATGTCACTGGCAAACATCGCATGCATAATTTCAGTTGCTAGTTTTTAAGCAATTTAGCTCCATTAATTTTTTTTGCAGTAACATATTGACCTAGGGCCTGTTTTTTTGTATTGTGGATGTATTAGATTTTTATGTTTTATTAGTCTGGTTGTACCAAATATTCTATTCGTATTCTGTTCAGTTCGAATAGTAGGGTGAATAGTGTATTTGTATTTGGCTGAATAGTAATGCGGAAAACAGGCTGTATACAAATAATAAGCACTGCGCCGTCGCCGCTTGTTGTTCCTGCATTTAGCTTTAGACAGTAATTGCTGTCTCTGCAGCATAATGCCGACATGTGAGGCTTTTTGGCATTTCCGTAACCATTTAGATTGCTCAATGTCAATAGTCTGTCATGAACAACTGTGACGTTTTGTTAGTGTCAGTAATTTTTGTTAGTGTCATTCAACAAGTATGCACATTACAAAATGTCTGATTTGGAAATTTTTCGTTGCACTGTGATAAAACTAGGGCATTGTGAAATATGTTTGCGTCAACTATTTGTATTCTATTTGTATTCGGTTGAATAATGTCATGAATTATTCTTCTTCCGCTGAATAGTAAAATCTGCTATTTAAATCTACCCCGTTTATTAGTAAGTACTATCTTCTCATTGTAGCACGTTATAATAGCAGTAGTTATGGTCTGGTGACATTGAGAAGCTGCCGGTGTGTAGGAATAGAGCTGGTTTCCGAGACAAATGAAGCAGAACAAGCTCCGAGTGAGGGAGTTATACCAGATCTGGTGCAAGGCATCGAGTTTGCATACATGCTACCGACTGCCAATCTCCTGGTTATTGTCATATCTGCGTGACATTTTTTCTTTCCAGCATGCTTTTCTGCTGCTTTTGTCTTTTGGCATTTGTTAAACCAAAGTAAATAACAACTTTCAGCTTAGTCTGATAACATTGTTGTCTGTCACCCGTAGGCATGGATGAGCAAGGGAAAGGGAGAGTACAGTTAACTAGTTGGAAAGAGGGGCACTATGACCAGTCACCAAGGGGCACTTGCCCAAAGGAAAGTGTTTAAAAATGCATAAAACAGATTCATAATTTATTTGTATTTTGTGTAGTCAATGTTTACTCAAAATGTCACATTTGTCACTTTGGAGAAATGGTAAACTAAAGAAGGTAAGGGTTAATTAGATGCAGTGGTTATGTCTGTGGTTAATATGACCAGTGGATTTCAAGTTATTTAATTACATTTCTCTTGCTTTGAACGTGGTTTAAGTTGGTGCGCTATAACTTATGATGACAATGATGATGTTGATTACTGATATGTGATGCAGTGGGGACTAATGATTGCAATCCTGGCATCCCAGGATCTTGACCATTTTAGCCAATCGTGAATTTCAGTCTCCAGATTTTGGGATGACAAAAAAATTATTGAATAATACTTCTTCAGCTGTTGTAGATGACAAGAAAAACAAGCCTAGCCATCTAGCGAAATATTTTGTGAATCCAAAAGACCTTGCTATAATCTGTAAGTTGCATTTCGACTGGCACATCACTCCAAGTTCTTGACAGCTTACTTGCTTTTTTCCTATCTTGCATTCTCTGCATGGAATACATCTCATATGGATACTGAATAATGACCAATCTGTCAGACTAGTACCAAAAACGGGATCCCAGGGTTACGTATGTCTGAACTTCGGATTGTAGGATTAAGAAATTTTCCTGGGATTGAGAAATCGATCCCGGGATTGCAGTCGCTGTTGGGGACTGAACGTGTGTGTTGTGTTGGTTTAGGCGTCGGGGAGCACGGATCTCAACATGGGTGATGTCAGTCTTGAAGAGCTTATGAACCGTAGCAAAATGCTCTGACATTGTGTGCTCATGTTTGTCTGTCTCTGTCTCTCTGTCTGTCTGTGTATCTGTTTCACAATCCAGAGCTTCTATCCCCCCAAATCTGCACTCAGAATCGGGTGCAACTTTCCTCCCCCAGTTTTTGGCTGAGGTCCCCCAATTTCTGACTCTAGTTTTCTCCTCCATTTTAGGCTGCATTCCCATATAGGGAGTAAGTTTTGTTAAGGGTGTAGTTTGCCCAGTGAAAAAAAGTAAAAAATAGGGGGAAGTTTTGATCTACAACCTTATCAAAACTCCCCCCCCTGTATTTTTCAATGGGCACAAGCTGCACCCACCATGTATAGGGATAGAAGCCGCTGGTCACAATGCAACCATAGTCATATCGCAGTGTCTGAAATTTCTAAGCTGTGCAGGTGGACAATGGGCAAAACACTGATTCCTGCACTGAGTCAAGCTTATTCCCGATGTTTGTGCTGCCACAAAAAAGTTGCATTGAGTTTTTGCTAGTATAGGTTTTGATTTAACTGGCCTATTTTGGAGTTACTCACAGTTAGGAGCTTGCAGAATTGCTGAGGGATTATTATAGGCTCCCTTCCCTTTCCCCGCCTGTCAGTTAGTGAGAATTTGCACTCCATATTGTGGCCAAACTGCTATAGACAGTGGTGTTTCATAAAAAACAACCCCTTTTTCTTTCTTTCATAATTCACTTAAGTGATTATCAATTTACATGAAAATTTACCACTTGTAGCTGACAAAATACTCGTTTCAAATATTTTAACAAAATATGGCAGTTGATTAAATATTCTTTGTTAAACGTGACGTAATGCTGACATCATAATGTGTCACGTGTGCAAGCTTGCTAGTCTCAGCTGGTGCTGTCAGTTGCTACCCTGCTTCGATGGTGAACTTAATCTGGTTTGCTGATGAAAAATGTTATCGTGCCGGCACTAAGCAACATGCGGATGAAAGCAGGCATCTCGCGATCCAAAAACTCAACCTTCTCGCAAGCTCGGTGTGCTAGTGCACTGTCTTGCTTGAACATGTGAAAGTCCAGCTATCCGCACAGACACGTAAATGCGATTGCTTTGCGCATTTTTTGTGGCTGCAACTGTAAAACTTCAAGAATTTGTCATCAGTGAGCCAAGTTTTTCACCATCGGATACGGGTAGCAACTGACAGCACCAGTTGAGACTTGCAAGCTTGTACCCATGACACATTATGACGTCAGCGTTATGTCACAACTAGCAAAAAATATTTAATCGGCTGCCATATTCTGTTGAAATATTTTGAATTAGTATTTCTTCAGCTACAACTGTTAAAAATTTTTATGAAAATTGGTCATCATTTGAGTGTATTATGAAAGAAAGAAAAGGGGTTGTTTTTTGTGAAACACCATGTATACATGGCAATTTTGGGGAGCACTAAAAGCTTTCTCACAGCAAGGTCAGGGGAAGCAAACGCATTTTGAGCTTTCAAAAAGCAACTTTTTTAGATGATGCAAATGGCTGTTTTTTGTTGATTTGTCAAAAATCTCGTCCCTAGTTTAACTTTCTGCTCACGTTTTCCAGGAAGTATCTTGCTTCAGGGGATTGGATTTTCCTAGTTTTCCCTTCCCTGAATATAATGTGTTTGCAACAATGACACTCGCTCAGTGCTCACTCACTGCTGCGCGTAACCGGCTGTGGGTCGTAGCGCCCTCCACGTTGACCGGTCGTTGGCAAGAGCCCATGCGTCGGCAGCAGTGAGTCCGGTGTCCTGTACAATCTGACTTATCCATGTAGTCCGTGGTCTACCAGCGGGGCGATTCCAGTCGTGGTGTGGTATGTCTCAGGACCTGGAATCCACTGCAAGCTTCAGGGCCTTATGTGCTGGTGTGTTGGCGGGCAGACGACGAGTATGGCCGAAAAAGGACTGACGGCGAGCGGCTATGGTACTGAGTATGCTTGGCAGATTCGTACTGTCAGCTACAGCCCTTTTGGTGACGAAGTCATTCCACCTAACACCAAGAATACGTCTTTGGCATGTCATGTGGAATGCCTGCAGCCTGCATGAGTCTTTCTTCCACAGTGTCCAGGTTTCAGCGTCATGGATGCCTACTGCCAAAACACATGTAGCGTAAATCCTCAGCTTAGTAGCAACAGTGACAGCTAGTGCCAACTTAATTTGCTAGTTGTCATGCGAGCTGCTAACACAAATACTAGTTTTTCACGATGCTTGATACGAGGGTCATCCCAAAAGTTTCCGGCCTCGACATTTAGACAATAATATTTTCTACAATCTATACATCAGTGAAATGTACATCCTTTGTGAATTCTAATGAGTTGGTTGTGGATATGACGTTGCTGTAATTTGTGATGTCATATAGCTGTAAACCGAAATGATTTGGAGTGCTAATGCAAACATCATAGAATCAGGCTCACTGTTGCATGACGATTTTCCAGTCTGTAGCTAGGTTTACCAAAGTGGAGCCCTGTGGCATCTGATTTTGTGAAAGCCCTAACAAATACATTTGTGAAGTTCTCATTTGCATATGTGAATATACAATAGCCAACATTTGTGCTAGCATTTGAGTCAATTATGACTTCATGCAAATACGAGGGGCATTCAAAAAGTTTTGAGCTTTAATATATTGGACAAATATTTTTTATTGTCCATATATCAGTAAAAGGTACCTACCTTGCGTATTCATGTGAGCAGATTGTGGAAGTGACGTGATTGTAATTTATGACGTCATAGAGCATTAAGCTGGAAAGATTTGGTGCGCTAACAAAAGCAGCATTTGAATCAAGCTGATTGTTGCATGAAACTTTTTCAGTCTGTAGCTGGATTTACCAAAGTGGGGCTCTCTGGCATCTGATTGTACGAAAGCCCTGACATCTACGTTTATGAATTTCTCATTTGAATCTGTAAATATATTATAGCCTAATCTGTGGTAGCTGCAAATCAAAGCACTTTAGCCAAAATACGACGCAATGCTAATATCTGATGGTATCAGAAAAATTTTATTAAAAATTTTATTGGTTATTATATGAGTTGTGTTTATGAAAGGCCAACCAGAATTTGTGACTAGTTACATGTGCCCCTGATTGGCAGGGGGCTGGGAGGGGCTCAGGAGCAAGCCCTGCACAATTTTCCCAAATTTCAGCAGTGCAGTCCAGTCCAAAGTCTACAGTTACCCAGCTGGTTGTTCATAACTATGACTTTCTACGCCAAGACCACTCTGCATACAGCAACAACCTTACCCCCAGTGACTATTATCTGTTTTGAAATCTGAAATCTGATAATGATGGTATTCGCTATCCATGATGAATGACTCGAGCCTTTTTCGTTGACGCTGGAAATCGGTTCTATTTAATGCTCTGTGATGTCACAAATTACAATGATGTCATATCCTCAACCGACTCGTTAGAGTTCGTAAAGGATGTACGTTTCACTGATTTATAGATTGTGAAAATATTGTTGTTTAATACGTCGAGGCCGGAAACTTTTGGGATGACCCTCGTATGTGCTATTTGCTTATGTCAGTCAATGGTAATGGTTTTATTTTACTGTTGATGTATTGTTTTGATGTTGTGTGCATGTTGGCCAGATGCTTAATAGCCTGCCTGCATTTATCCAATTGTTAGCATTACACGTGGATTGACTGAACTTTTTGCTTCGCAAATATGATTTTTTTGTCTACTTAGTCACTAGATGTTAGTGGGTGGCGCTTATTGGTGGCTTATGTCCAGAGCCCCTAGATTCTGAATTCTGTTGCTCCATCATTTGTATGAAGAGGCATTCATTTCTCTCTCTCCAGCATTAGAAAGCAGCCTTTTCCTCCCCCTCTCTCTCACCTTCTCATCTCGGTTCCCTTTCCTTTTTCTTTTCCCTTTCCTTTTTCTTTTCCACTCCTTTCCCTTCTGCAAAATTTAGCCAGAATCTGGGGAGTTTTGCAAGCACCCCCAGCAGGAAATAGGGTGAAACAGATTTTGGGAAGTCGGAACGTGTCTTGTGGCAACTTTTTCAATTGCTAAATTGTGTGCAGTGCAAATGTCTGTTTTATTGATTTGTTGAGTAAATAAATCCCCCAAAGTATAACTTTACACATTTTTCCAGGAAGCATCCTGCTTGCTCTTGTCAATGAAGTGGACACCCTTGTTAGTCCGCCCGAAAGCGATAGCTTGCGGAGCGGACTTAAGTTTTAGCCCAGATGTTTTATTTTTTTTTTTTTCTCCACTCGCAAAATCTCCGAGATGCGTGGGCCGACCGGCGTGAAATTTTGCATGGTGGTCAGTACTAGGCCCTATTTTATAATGCCGGTCCAAAATTTTGGGGGGCACACCCCAAAAAAATTTCTGGGGCCAAAAACATGCAAAATTTAGCCTGATTTCGGACGACTTCGAAGTTCGGCGGCGAATATCTCCGAAACGGATGAATATATTCAAAATCGGGTTTTTATTCCGTCTACCGCGATTCCTCCTGCGTTAGGCAAAACAAATCCGGTGAAGTTTGGTCCAGTAACCTTGGAGATTTAGATTCTTTCGTACCCACCAAAAGCGCATATTTCGGAAGACCATATTTCGGCCCCTAGGGGGTGCTGCGCCCCCAAATTTTTACACGCGCTAGAGAATGACCAAGTCTTACTAGCGCACCCCCCACCGGGGATGGGGGCCCCCTTACAACTTTTTTCAAAAGGGGGTCAAAAATTGGCTTAAATTGCAATAAAGGAGCTCTTATAACTTGGGAGTTAGGGGGTGTAGCCCGACGAAACTTTGGCACTCGATGCGGCTCTAGATTGGGGTGTTAACGCAAGTACGAAATTTGGGGGCACCGCCCCTTTTAAAATTTGGGAGGGCAAAAAACGTCCAAAATCTAGTACGTTTTACGACAACTTTCGAGTTTGACCGCAAATATCTCTAAACTGGATAGAGATATTAACAAGCGGTAAACGGCGTTATCAAATATGGTTAATTCCGCGTTGAACAAAAAAATTGTGTAAACTTCGGTCTTCTATGAACCAAGTTATAAGGGCTCATGTTGACCTACCTTAAGTCGAATATTTCGGAAGATTATATTTTGGCCCCAAGGGGTGCTGCGCCCCCAAATTTTTACATGCGCTAGAAAATGACTAAGTCTTACTAGTGCACCCCCCATCGGGGACTGGGGCCCCCTTACTGTTTTTTTCAAAGGGGGGTAAAAAAATTGGCTTAAAATTTAATAAAGGAGCGCTTATAACTTCGGAGTTAGGGGGTGTAGCCCGACGAAACTTTGGCACTTGACGCGCCTCTAGGTGGGGGTGTTAACGCAAGTACAACTTTTGGGGGTACCGCCCCCTTAAAATTTGGGAGGGCAAAAAACGTGCAAAAATCGGTGCGATTTACGACAACTTTCGAGTTTGAGCACAAATATCTGGAACCGATGAAGATAGTGACAAAATCTAAACGGCGTTGACGAGTACGATCTTTTATGCATTGAACAAAAAAAAAATTGTGAAATTCGGTCCACTACGAACAAAGTTATAAGCACTCATGTTGACCTACCCTAAGTCGACAATGCGCGTTTGGCGTATACCAATGCATTTGAGTTCGGGCCACGTGACTTTGATGCCGGTTAAATTTTACCCTCCCCTCTAATTTCCCCCAATCAGACTTAGGGCGGCGGGCGGACTCACGTTGGGCTTTGCCCCAAATTTTTAGTTTATTATGATGCCATGCTTGGCGATATTTTCTTTGAAAATTAGGATTGAAACTAGAATTGAATGCATGTGGAGGTGAAGAGTTTTAGCTTTATAGTAGCAACATAAGAAAGTGTGGGACAGATGAAAATTGAATCAGTGGCGTATTTAGCTCAGATCAGTAGGCCCCTTGCCCTCAGTGCTGATATTTTGCACACTTTAGCTTGCTGAAAATGCATCAACATTTATGTGTCTTTACCTCCGCCAAGGAGGTAATGTTTTTGCCGTTTTTTGTTTGTTTGTTTGTCTGTCTGTGAGTCAGCAAGATAACTCGGAAAGTTATGGACGGATCTTTCTGAAATTTTGAGGGTATGTCGGGCATGGCATAGACAATCAGTGATTCAATTATGGGCGTGATCCGGCAGGGATCCTGGATTCTGGATTATTTTGAAATTTTCGTTACCATTGCGTTAAAGGGGGCATAAGGGAACCGCTGGCAAAGTGAAGATGGTGATGCCCCTGGCGAATAGCTTTGCCTTGGTGGAGGTACCTGTGGGCTATGACTGCTTTCTAGTTTTACAAATGAAGGCTTCAGCTTTTCACGAACTTTGTCCATGAGACCGCTGTTCCTTGTTTTTAAATTCAAAATATGTCAGGTGGATGAAATACTGGTCTATTCAGAAAATTAGTGACACCTGGATAGAGTGTGCAGGCCTTATCTGATGCTTGACAGTAACACTGTTTTTTATTGTTTTGTGTATAATAAACACTTTAGTACAGAAAGTCGGTGTCTTTTACTTATCAGCCTGTAATCGATGCATCTTTGCATTGACCCTGTTAATTATTGCTTATGGGAGTGTGCTTAATAAAAGTCGGCTTTTGTGTGATTGAAAACAACCCAATCAGTGATTGGTTCGTCAGTAGTTGTTTGGCATGCCAGCAGTCAAACGCAAATTGTTTTAAAATAACAGAAGTTTAGTTATGTCGATTGTCGATACATACCGCTGAGGGCCTCCAGAACAGTGGCGGATCCAGGGCGAGGATGCGGACGTGCGGCCGCCCTCCCTTCCCCCTTGAGCCCCTAACACTATATGCTCTGCCAAACTGCTAATAAGTTCTTGTATCAGTTAAATGATTAAAATTATTGCCGTCAGATGTTATATTTTAAGGCTCAAATGTACCAAATTCGATTTAGGCTAGGGCTCTGCTCCAGACCCCACTGGAGGAGCTCGCAGCACTCCCACTCAGACCCACTAGCTAGATTCAAGTGGTCATACTACTAAGGGAAAAGAAAGGAAAAAGGAAAAGGTAGAATGGGAAGGAAGGGGAAAAGGGAAGGAATGAAGGGGGCAGGAGCGATGGGGATATCCCCCATTAATAGTATTGGTTGAAGCCTAGATTCGCCACTGCTTGTAGGTTGAACTTTTGGAAACTTTTGACCTTGAAAAACTGGGGAAAACGGCAAAACGACACGAAATTTCACGAATATGTTTAGGCCTAGATTTACATCCTTCACATTAAGGCTACACATACATCGGGAAGTATGATGTCTTTTATCAAAATTACAATGAAATTGATTAGGTAACTGAAGTTTGGCATTTTTTATAGCGTTTTTTGGAAATAAGACTAGGCAAGTCCAAGTCCTATAAAATAACATTTTTGAGAGTACTTGGCTTAGCAATTGTGAACATTTAACCGCACTGTAAAACGAATTTTGTGCAAAACTAGTACCGTGGGCGTACATTGCATTAAACAACGCGAGGGTACTGGCTCACTGAGAAGTCTAGGATGTTTTGCTGAGACCACAGCATATATACCACCTCGTTGCCCGTCATGTCTTGTTACTTATTTATCATTTAACTTGAGCACTGGGTCAAAAAGTAGGTCAAGCCGTAGCACAACCAGAAGAGACGCATAGTACAGCGCACTCGAAATATAGTTTTAAAGAAGACGCAATGAGTGCCAATGACTCGCTATTATTTTTATGATGTTGATTGCATAACTTGAAAGCATTGTGCTTGTTCGTTTAAAATGTTTAAAAGTTATGGTGTTTACACCGTCTAGTCTTTGATCGAACTTTGAAGTGTGCAATGTATTCGTGTGCGGTGTGTGTTTACTTTTTTTGTTCGAAGTGCGCTTTGTTGTTTGTGTTATATAAAGTTATATTTTGCTTTGTCGCATAAGCATGTCAGTTTGTACGGAAGCGTGGAGTAGTTTCGTTAGCTATCTTTTTAAAGCGCCGTCGCTGTTCTTGCACATCTGGACTGTTTATTGCTGATTTCACGCATGTTTTTGACGACAAGATCTGTGCTGGAAACGTTCGCGCCTCGTGTCGGTTCGTGTCAGTATGCCTGAAAACCGCAGGACACCGCAGGACTTCATAGAAAGACCGCATTACACATAAATGATAACCGAAAAAAATGATTTTTAGACGTAAAATTAAAACTTAACCTTTCAGTAGTTCAGTAAATTTAAATAAATGCCGCTAGACAATGCAAAAATGACAAAATCAGCACGCCACCAGATGCCTAATAACAGGGACAAAATGCTATGTATACATC
>Ga0209367_1007848_pt1 | contig 14671 bp, 12 predicted proteins | sample WorMetLIZISLAND2_FD_187412 | JGI IMG/M metagenome (GOLD analysis project Ga0209367, IMG submission 187412) | Marine gutless worms symbiont microbial communities from Max Planck institute for Marine Microbiology, Germany - Olavius geniculatus... ... | reverse complement strand
GGGGCATACTGCAAGAACGGGTTTACAAGACAAGCAGTAAGGATGTCGACGAGCTATGATGCCGGGTTGCTGAGGAATGGGACAAGCTTGACCAGCGCATAATTGATAAAGCAGTTGGAGAGTGGCGAAAGAGACTTCAAGCGTGTGTGGCTGCAGGTGGAGGACACTTTGAACACAAGATGTAACATTTATGATTTATATTTTGTATCGGAATTTTAAGACCCAACTCTTTGAAATACTGCTGTTTTGTTCAATAAACACTGGTTGTTTTGTTGAGTACAATGCGTGTTATATGCTAATGTTATATGTGTTATATGTTTTGTAACTGCAATTATATTACGCCATACAAAGAATATTTATGAAATATGCAAACTACATCGCCTGAAAGCAAATTTCCTAACAAATACAGTGATGTAATTTTCATTCAAATCGATCAACATTTGAAAAAGTTATTGCAAAAATACAAAGGGGTCCCGATTTTATGAATCACTGCTGGCATAGGCCTAATGTTGCATTTAGGCATTTGTATTAAAGCTGTATGAAAAACATTCCGGAATCATATGTTGTTTGCATCATGCGTATACATTTATCAGTCATAATTATTTATATTTATTCTGTGATTATGACTACAATGTCATTGTTCTGTCATAACATTTCTATAATGTATGCGTATTTGTGTAGATGGTGCCTATTAATGCAGTATTATTTTGTAGTTTCTGCAGATAAAAATTTAAAAAATAGAGAATAACTGAACAAGTCCTCATGTTTTATCATTGGCTGCCTATACAGGGTGGGCAAAAAGTGACACCCTTTTGTCTTTTGAGTTTCCTGTCTTGCTGAATGCATTACATTTGCAATTTTTCTCTACTCGATTATCATTTTCATTAACAAGACGTCGTTTTATTGTCTGCTAATGTAAACAAATTCTGTTTTATGTAAATAAATTGCAATTTTTTGATTAGCTAACGATGAATGCTATTTGCTTCACAATCTGTGTGTGGAGAACACATATACTGTGAAGTTGGGATTCCAAAAGAATTATGTAAGTATTAGAAAATAAATGAACACATCTATCGAAATTGTTCATATGGTATAAGTATTGCGCATTATGCAGTTTGTCTGACATTATACTCACGTCATCAAAACGGTTTTGTCACTTTGCCCACCCTGTATAGTAATTGCAGTAGAAAATAAACAATCCTTAGAAACGTTTTAATCAATGAAATCAGAAACACACTAAACACAAAAATAAAGACATAGTCAGCACAGATCTTAACAGTGACATCATTCACAATCTGCTGCGCACTATTTAGCATGTATAAAGCTGGCTATATATTCAGCAAAGCATACAGGGTGCAGCAAAAAAGTGGACCCTAAAGTTTTTTGCTGTTTTCTCAACAACCATTTGGAATTTTAATTTAAAATTTTAAACGTTTATTTACTAAAATCTACATCTAACTGCGAAGTTAAATTTGATTCTGTTGAAAAACGATGAAGTTACAGATTTTTTAACATGACCGCCTATAGATTTTTCAGCATTCAAAAATGTTCTGGCTACAACACCAATTTAATAACATTGTTGAAACAACACAGTTAAATAATCATGATCAAATGCCAGAATTCCATTGTCACTGCGAATGTTCGAAGTGTTCACCACCAGCTCCAAGCAACAACACCAGCCTCCAGTCGCTTTATTTGAAAAATCTTTTACAGCCTTGTCGATCGGTCCCTGTGGCAGGTTGCCCCAGATAACCTGAAGCGCTTCCTTAAGTTCGGCGCTTGTTTTCAGCTTTGTTATAAGCTTGCAGTAAGCCTCCAACATTGCACTCTATACGTGACAGTCAATTGGGTTTATATTCGGCGAATTTGGAGACCATTGGTCTTTTGTGCTGATATCTGGACAGCTGGCCCGCAGCCAGTTCTGTGCACTGCGCGGTGTTGCACGTTGTGTGTGCTGACGCGCCCAGCGCGCCGTTCTGCTGGAAAATGAATCTGTTGAGCAGCTGGTGATTGCTTTAAAGGAACGATAATTTAGTGATAATTTATAAACAATAAACATTGCTGTTTATCAAAACGTCACTGTGACGTCATCGGCAGTAACGTGTAACCAGTTTTTGAAAATTAAATAGTATTTTAGCATGAACATTTTTGAATGCTGAAAAATCGGTAGGCAGTCATGTTAAAAAGTCTATAACTTCGTTTTTCAACAGAATCACATTTTACTTGGCAATTAGATGTAGAAGGTTTCAGTAAATAAAGCAGGAAAATTTCATATTAAAACCCCAAACAGTTGCTGAGAAAACGGCAAAAAAATTTAGGGGTCCACTTTTTTCTGCCGCACCCTGTAGGCCTATAATACATGATCTGTGAACCTCCATATAGTAAACTATGATGCTTCGCTTGCATTGTAGGAATGATTTCAGAGTGACATACATGACTTGTGCACACGAGTCTGCATTCAATGCATTTACAAAAATAATAAAGTTATTGGAAAATCTGAATAAAATCAGCACATTGTATCACCATATATCAACGAAAAAGCAACAATGACAAAGTGAAAAGCTGCACTGAGTAAAATAACACAGAATAAAAACGGACACTCATAAAGATCGCTTTGTTGGTCACAGTGCAACAAGAAAAATACAGAAACTGCCAAGCATTATTTGACTAAACACATATGGCCCATAATGTAAGAAAGGGTCTCAAAACTCACCCTGTGGCCTCGAGGACCTACAGAATATCTGCAGTTCTGCACCCCACAATGAACTGGATTACACGGACTCAGAAAACATTAACCAACAGCACGTCCTATACAGAAATGTGAAAGGTGTGTCCGGGTCTACATATTTTATTACTTTACCATTAGTCTAGGCCAAAAGGGGACAAGCAAAATGCTCCTACACAACACTGTTAAGCAAGTGCTGGGATAACAAAACATGCCACATGCAACATGACATGCTTTCTATGCGAGCTTCCTAAATTTAACTGACCAGTAGCCAAACAGTGCTGGCGATAGATTGCCAAGTGTGTTCGGATCCCATGACTCTGGCAGTAAAGCTCCGCCTGACGACAGACTTAGCGGACGTCTGACGACACAAGGTGTTGACTGGGCAATCACAACAGCAGCTCAATGGACAAAAAGACATGCAAAATTTCTACATACTACCAAAATAACTAATACTGGAGTGTGGATATGTAAGACGGATGCTGTTGTAACAAGCAAAGACGTTGACAGGCCTTGTGCAGTCATGATATTCAGCCGTCTGCCCAACACTGCACTATCCTAACTCTTAACACCGACCCTTGATCTAAAATCAGCTCACCAGTTTCAGTTAACTACTCTTACTCTAGGAAGCGTGCATACAACTTTTTGTTTTTCTACGCCTTTTTCGTTTTGAAGACAGATGAGCGCATTCGGGAAAGATGGACATATGAGACCTTGAAATGCAGCACATATGCACTAAGACTGCTGCATAGTCATCATACTGACAGTACTATAGTCACAGCGAATGCGCAGGATATGCACACAAGTGATCGAACTTAGCTGCTGCAGTACAACTGCTTACACGAGTCAGGCTTGTATTTGGAAGCGCTTTACAATCCATCGCCCATACCAGCAAACAGTATGACAGGCGATGCAGCATACAAACACACCAGGCTTTCACCCGGTAGCTGGTTAACTCAGCCTCCTATGCTCAGTGGGATTTGTGAATTTCCCACCGTGCTGCGGAGGCAGCAGACACTGAGTTAAATGAGAGTAAATTCAGTGCTGTCCACTTAGAAGGTTGGGTTGATGCCGATTTATGTTTTAAAAAATCATCCATGCCCCCTTGTCTTTGATAGCTTTAAAGATTTTTGGGAAAATGCAGTGGACGTGTTTAATTTTGTCCACACTGTATGAGTGGGCAGGAGGCTGAGTCTACGTGCAAGTAATTTTTAATCAGGCAGGGGTTGGAGCACAGACTTCTGTGGCCAGTAGAGACTAACAAGTCCACACTGTTCGGAGGATCCGCAACAACCAACAAGAAAGTGACCAGATTTGACAATCCTTCGTGGCTGTGGGGCATCAAGAAAGACACGAACGACGTCGAGGAGATGATTCAAGAGAAGAACACGCTGATTCTGAGTATCAATGACTAGAAAGTCTCCCTCCTCGTCACTGAACGGTGACAGATAGCATGGCTGAGCAAGATACCGTGGATCACATTTCCGGAGTCCGACGCCTCGATGATTCACCTGAAATTAAACCAAGTCAAAATATTTCTGTAATACAACAACGTATATAACAAGATGATCAACATTTATGATAGAACTTAAGGTTGTGTAAAATAACACAGCCAAAGAGGTGGAACATGCAGTCAGGAAGCTTCCTGTTCTACCTTCTGGATCTTAAGTTGTACATTTTTAGCTGCAGATGGAGGCAAAAATGTTTGCAAAGCATGCAACTCAAGTCTTCCAGGGAGCCGTCAGCTAGCACCGTTTGACACAATCACAGTGTGATGGACAGACAGATGGAGGCCTTGACGATAGCTAAGACTGCAAAGCATTACATACTGTAGCACATAAAAACAATTAGACAGGCAGAATGACACCAAAAAATTTAGGCTTTTCCAGTCCTGGCTAGTACAGAAAGCGTAAAAGTACCTCCATGATGCTTGGTATTTTGTTGCCGGACTTTTCCACTAGCTGACCACAGACAATGAAGACGGCGCTTGCTGTTTCCAGCGCATGTTCTGCCTCCAGGTTCACCGGAAGCTTGTATCGTTTTCGCTCTTTGTCACCAGTGAAGTAGACTCTGGTTAGCTGCTGCTTTTCCACAACGAGCAGTTTATTGACATTCATTGACAAAGACACTGGCTTCACGTGTGAGACCACGTGACCTACAAATTACCGATATACTCTTTCAATAAACTAACAGGCTGAAACAATGGCTAATAAAAATAAACTGTAATTTGGCGAATTCTTACAGTTTACCAGCAGAGATTCGCACTTCGCTAAACCCACTAAAACTGTTTATTAGAATTTAACAACTTGCTCTTGAAATGCATGATAATGCCTCTCCAATGCTGTAGAGAGACAAATAAGTTGTAACCAACAAGTGTATCTTGAATCAGTATCGTGAAATAACAGTATATAATGCAGATAGCACAATAACAATATAGTATACAATTATCTGTTCGTCTAGTCACATTTAAGTACCGTATACATAAAACTAAATGAACTCTAACCAAAAAGCACATAGCTATTTCATCTTGTGTGCAAAACCCATTCAAGATTAACCTTTTATACACAAACGTACTTGATATTATTTTCATATTTATGTTTACATTACAACAACAATGTAACATCAGTGAAAAAAAGTAGTTTAGCAGCATTTTTTCAACTTTTTAACTGTCAAGCATTCATACATCAGTTTCTAGTAAAATTTGTGATTTACAAGTAAAATAATATGTAAAAATATGATAATGCAATGACTAAATTTAATTCTTAGTCAAGTTTAGTTAAGTTTTACTTATTTTTTGTTTGTACTCTACTATCATATGCTATGATGAACAAAGACGTATGTATAATATCACACCTACAGACCTTCGACCATCCAGTGACCTTGGAGTGACCTCTGGGCCTGCCAGACACACTGTGAGTCAAGGTCGGCTACAAACAGCTGCTGGAACTGGGTGCTAGCTGCAATGTCCTGAGGTGCAGACCTCAGCTGCTGCAGCTTGATATCTTTCTGCCGAGTGAAGCTCTGCTGACCATCCTTGAACATGAAGACAGCTATTGATGTTGACGAGTCCGCAGATACAAAGATCTCATTGCCTAGTTGGGCAATGCCACGAACCAGACTGCTCACCAAGAGCTGACTAAACTGCTGCGGGATATCTGCAACAATGTAGACTACTATAAGCTGAGTATAGCCCAAATTCCATTACGCTGACTTTGTGACAAAAATTAAGTCGCCAACTTTCATGATTTCTGTTCGCGACTTTGTCGGGAACTTGTCCCGGACTTTGTCGCCAATTTTCCCCGTGCACTGTAACGAACCAAACTCCATTAGAGCAACGCAAACGGGTTTGTCGCGGACTTGTCACGTACTTTGTCACAAATATCTCGACATGTCGAGATGGTTTGTGTCCACGACTTTCGTGATTTGTGTCCATGACTTTCCCCGTGGGGAAGTTTCGGTGAAAGTCGGTGTAATGGAATTTGGGCTTATGCAAATCAATTAGTAAAGCACCAATAATTGAATCCCTTCACTGGATATGATATGCATTAACCCCAGTTGGGCAGACTGGTACTCAGTTTACACAACTTAGAAGTATGGGTGGTTGGTCATATACCGAAACTGTTAACCTGTCTACATTCACGGATCCTAGTAGTAACTGGGCTTTGTGTAACTAATTGTGTCAAATGATCAGTTCAGTTCAGTTCAGCAGGGAAATTTCTGTGAGCCATTCATACAGCAAAGCCATCACGAATGTGCAAACGTCAGTTGGTGCCGTAGGCCCTGCTTCAACAGTTAAGTTTCATGTGAACTTAAAAACAGGAAATTAACAATGACATGTCTCGGATGGCAGGTGAAGGCAAATTCCAGGCTACAGTGCCAAAATCAACACGTTAACCACTACACAAAGCTGCCACTAAACAGTGAAATGGATAAAATGAAAAAAACAAATAGAGAGATAGACAGACACACCGGATGGAGAGACAAAGCAACATACAGACACACACACACACAGTTTGACTGTGTTTGAAGTTTAAAGTGTAAAGGGTGTAGCTTTTCATGGAAAGCCCATCTCAAACCTGCCATACAGAATCACATAGTATTGCCTGGCAGAAAACGTGCTCAACTCAACGCAAGCCAGACAGGTCGGTACTCGACTTATCTACTCTGGAGGGATGGAAGGCTGAGTTGAACTTTGTGCTAGACATATACCGAGATGCTTTACCTGTACCCAGATGTCCAAGTAGTAATTACCACTTCATAGCATCTCGACCAAGAGTTGAACCAACAACTTCTTGATCACAAATCCAATGTCCTACAGTTACACTACCAAGCCACCTTACACTACAAGCCAATGGGTGACTTCACTTTTTGACTTAGACTTTTGCTGAGACTTTCGCTGAGCCTAAAGACCAAAGTTTAGGCTCAGCGAAAGTCTCGGCGATTCGCTGAGTCCAAAAGTACCTACTTAGACCAAAGTTGAGCCGAACTAACCTGGCTAAAGTCGGTTCGATTTGCATAATAGAGATAGCTTTAGCCTTTATAGCTAAACTTTCGCTAAGCCTGAATCCACTTCAACTTTTGACTTTAGCTGAGCAAAAACATGGCGACTATTTGCAGTCCTCTACGTACAGATAGTTTAGTCAATTAAAGCAGTCTGGTCCCAAAAATAAATGCTGTAATGGCTACACAATGACATAAGATGTTACGTAATTACGTCATTTGTGTGCACAGCACAATTAAATAAGGAAGTCCAAGCGTAACTGGTTGATTTATTTCCTGTTTGGTTTACCAGTTTTTCCGCCATTTTTAATTGTTTTGGTCTACAAGTCAATGGACCAACTGTATCTTTGTCAACAGAAGCTATCAGGTGACTGCGGTGTTTCTCTAATCAACAAAACTGACTACAGTGTGGACAGACAGACAGACAGATGACACATAGGCAGACAGATGCATATATGCAGCCCAGCGGTACCTCTGTCAACAAGTGCTTTCAGTTGACCATGGTGTTTCTCAATTAGTGTTCTCCAGCACTGACAAACTGACCACAATGTCAATGATGTGGCTCTGCCGGCACGCGCTGACAACTTGCGACGTTGACGGTACATAACGACAAACGACCTCAGCAACAACTGATCCATCACTTCCTCTGATAGCTGGTCCATCTGAACACACAGCCAGAGCATAGCATGCAGGTCCGTATGAAAATAAGCCATTAATTTTCATACATTAAAAAAGAAGATTTCACATAGACAGCTAGGTCCTTTGCGAGAAAGCTCATCTCCTTTTTCTGCACTTCAAGGCAGCAAAGATGAAACCAAATTAAGCTAGCATACAACCCAAGTTGGCCGAATGGCTGGCTCTATTAACAGCTAGCGCCTTTAACTGACGGGGTCAATATACTAGCAATCCTGGTAACAAAGCCTACTGTTAGCAGAATTTGACATTCACATCACAACCTCATCAAATATATTAACTGATCTTCAGAAGTTCTTTTACTAATCCAATCACTAGTAAACCTAAAACACACTAACCAACAAAGTGACCTTGTAGCTCATTTGTTTGGTAGCTGCCTATTTTACAAAGTAGTGCATGGGGTGTCAACTTATGTCGAGAAAAGATCAATGTCTGATGCAGTTATGATAAAAACTTAATAAAGGCCACTCTGTAGGTAAGTAAGCTAACACTCAAGTATGTACAATATTAGTAGTAACATTCAGGTTGACCAGTAAGCAAAATTCTCTGACACTTTGCGATACTCTTAACATTACTAACAGCAAAATAATGAACTATGAATAATAACAACATAATAACCAATGTACATGTAATGTGCCAAAAACCACTACCAAAAATATTACGCTAATACTGTGCTACTGAAAAGTGGTGTTGCCTCAAACATGAGACTAACAAAGAACAGTTTTTCTCCGACAAAACAATAATTTTAAAAACTGACCAATGTTTCTTGTACTTTTTTGGATCAACTTTTACTTTAACTCATCATTCAGCTTGCTGGCATTGTGCATCTTACAAATGACTACAGTATATTATTGTTATTATTATTACTCTCAATCTCATTAACTTACATGACAGACAGCCTCGTGCTGAACAATATCTGTGGGCTGCATATTTTCTACACTTCTTCGTTCTACAACATCCAACATCTGCTCAGTAAAAATTTGCACTGTAATCTACTGTAATCAGCGGGACTGGAAATAAGCAGCATGATGAGCAATGGGGTAAGGTGCCAATGACAGGCACAACAAAAACAAAGCAAAAACAAGTAATCTGAGCAAAGCTCATGAGACACGCAAGAGCCTTAGCAGTTCCTGTTCGCAGGCTGTCCTTGCCTACCTCCAGCCATTTCTACGCAATACTCTGTATGTGTGCCTTGCAGCCAAAAATTGCAAAAAAAAACACCAAACCCCATATTTTGGGAGTTCAAGGTCATTCAAAGTCATTGACATTCACACCATAAAGAGGCGTGTTACTAGTGCTTGTTATGATAAGCAGCATGTCTGCATCTATCTGCAAGCGTTTTCATGCTATAGAAGCCAATAGCGGTAAAATAACCACTTTTGGGGTTACCCTTCTTTGACGCTCGCGTGCACCATTCTCCTCGAACCTAGAGGATCGCAACTTGCAGCAATAAAATCCAAGCTTAATGCTGAAAATCTTATGTGCTGATTGTCTTGGTCTATCTCCAGCCATTTCGGCGCAATTCACTCTTAAAATGTGTGTCACAGCCCAAAATTGCGAAAAAAATCATTAAAACAGCTTATTTTTGGGGGGGGCGTGGGGGGTTCAAGGTCATTCAATGTCATCGATGTTGACATTCTTATGAAGCTCGTCACCAGTGCTTGTTATGATAAGCAGCATGTCTGTGCCTATCTGTAACCGTTTACATGCTATACCAGCTAATATCGGTAAAATAAGCAAATTCAGAGGGTACCCCTCTTTCACGCCCCAGTTCGAGGGGAACCCTCTCACCCAGGTGCACAAAATTTTGTCCTGCTAAACTAGAGTTTTGTGGCAACCGATAGTGAAGATTTCATGATCCTAGCTTGTGTCTGTCTGACACAATACCACAATGTGACAGACGGACAGACGAACGCCCAGACGATGGCTAAGACACACGAAGCATTACGTGCTCTCGCTCGTAATACGTGTAAATCACAACCTCACAAAAACTGCATGCCATTTTTTGTATAAAATTTTTTAAACATGTACAGCCATGGTTATAAAGCCTAGTTGGGCTAACTGTGGCGGCAGTCCAGTCTAAGAGTAGTAGTATTAGTAGTAGTAGTAGTGCTATGTACAGGGTGAGCCAAAAAAAACCGGACCTGTTAGAGCACTCATAACTCAGTGATGGCTAGTGGTAGAAAGACGTGCGATATGTTAAAAGTTTCAGAATGCTGTAAAAAAATAAATGACAAATTTGCATATTAAAGCATTTAACTATTCTTTGCCTAATTTGCATAAATATTCGTCACCCCCGAAATTCTGCCAAATTTGATTGTAACACATGGATTTAACATGGACATTTGAGCTTTTATAACTTAGCAATGTTTATTGATAGAAAGGCACGTAATATTCCAATAAGTTTCAAAATTGTGTACAGAAAAAGTGTATAACTTGCATGTCTCAGCACTTAAATATTCTTTGCTGATTTGCACAAATCTGTTCCACCCCCAAAATCATGCTAAACTGGCAGTAACGGATGAATTTAAGTTGATTTTCATTCAGCGTACAGTGAAATATCAACAATCATTAACACATACATTAAGTTCAGATGAAATTCAGCATAGGCAGTTGCCAAGCTTTTGCATTCATAACCGTCATCAGTTTTTTTAGGCAGATGGTCGATCGCTGGAGTTAATGTGTTCAGTATCAGCTGAGCCCAGCATTCGATTAGCACACGTTTTAGCTGGTCAGTTACTGAGATTTTGTGACTGTGCTATTAGTTGCAATGCCCCGACACTGAAAATTTCACAGAATTTAAATCTGGACTTTTTGGCAGTGAGTTTTTGAGTTCAATGAACTCGGGCACATGGGAGTGCAGGCAAATGCCTAATTTCAGGGGCAATGAAGATTTAAGCAAATTGGGCAAAGAATATTTAAATGATTTGCTATGCAAGTTCGGCCCTTTTTGTCTACAATATTCTAAAACTTTTGACATATTACCCGCCTTTCTATGGGTAACCATCGCTGAGTTATCAACGCTCAAACAGGTCCGGTTTTTTCGGCCCACCCTGTAGTAGTAAGTATTATGTAGTAGTTACACACCGCGTGTGGTTTCTATGAAGTTGCGGGCACATCGCTGATAATCTTGTATCCAGTCCAGCTGCACAACTACAATTTTCTCTCTAATGAGTCTGCTGAAGACTGTCTCTAGCAGCTGACTGAGCTGTCGACTGACATTTGATCTAACGAACTGCTGCAGGGCATCAGCCGTTCGACAGACAATGTACACTCCAAACCCATTGTTAGATTCTGACTTCAACTCAGCTAGTGGACACCCACTAGGCAGCTTCAACAACCACACACATGGTTTTTAAAAAAATGTTAAAAGTTAGTAAGTAAGTTGTCGGCATTTGTAGCGCACCATATGTCAAAACAAAAGTTTGAATAGTAGGCACAGGTTCGAGTCATAGGCGTGGCATAACATAAAGGCAAAGGCATAGCTCTCCATGGGAAACTCATCTCATAAGCATCGACTGCCATATGGGATCACACCCGACACAGGTAAACGTGCCCCCCCTCAACCCCAGCCAGACGAGCAGGTAGGTACTTGCTTTACCTACACCAAAGAGATAAAAGGCTGAGTTGACCTTAGTGTTGGTTATAGATAGAGATGGCAGTCACCCATCCAAGCAGTAACCACTCGATAGCAACCCGACCAAGAGTTGAATCCATGATCTCTTTATTGTAAGTCAAACATCCTACCATTACATTATGAGGCCACTTACATCATAATGTTGATGTCGTACAGTACGTTTACGGTTTTGGCTTGGTGGCGTAGTTGTCAGCACACTGGACTTGCAATCAAGTGGTCACAGGTTCAACTGCCAACCATTCCACTGCCAGGTACCAACTCTGGGCAAGCTGTTCACTCACATGTGCCTCTGTCACCAAGCAGTATATTTTAATGGTGGCCTAACTATTAGGAAAGTAACGGCAAAAAGTTTCAGAAGTGTGGCCTACCACCCACGTAACTAAGTTGTGTTTGCAGCTCATTGCCAGTTCAAGAACTGGAAACAAACATGAGCACCAACCCTATGGATGGTTGCATAGCTGAATCAATACTGAAGACTGGTGAAAACAAATTTCTAATAATGGCATTATTAGCATATCTTGCGAGTTTGGTATCTGACAAATTGAACAAAACCTAGACAAGTTTATCTTTGTCCCAAGATGCAACGACGACAAATAATCGGCGAAAATTCTTCAACATATGCTTTAAATGTGGTGGAAAACATACCGAGTCTCGTTCACGGAGTTCGATGATCTCTATGCCAAGTCCGAGCTGCAGCAACTCTGTGCTGATTGCATGGGCAAGGTCGGTGGACAGGGGAGCAGCAGCAGCAGCGCGAAATCTTCTGAACTGTGAAACAATCCTACGCTCGCACTGAACCAGTCTGTCCACCGATGTTGATGTTGTGGACTCATCACTGAGCTGTGTGTTGATAAATGCCACCACTGCAAATACACATAGAGGACAGATTATCTTACCATAATGCACAGAAAGTCGACCTGACTGTCTGTTTGTTTGTCCGTCTGTTTTTCATACCCCTCTGGTGCCTTCTATGATGCACTGTCATGGATGTGGATCCCAACCATGGTGTTTGAGTCATTGGGCCTAAACGTGCCCCCACCTTGCCTCCACCTCCCCCATGAGCAGCCTGGAGGAAGGGGTTGAATTGCCTGGTAACAGAGTGCACCTGCCCATAGGGTGGGAACTTTTCTAGTACTCACAATGACGTTATATAAATGTGAAACATTTCCATGCTTGCACTGAACCAAACTATCTGCTGATGACACCGTGGACTTCACACTGAGCGGTGTGTTGATGAATGCAGACCACTGTAGACCAGCAACACAGAGATCTTACACTCACAACAATGTTGATGATATGATAATGATAATAAGTTTTAACCAGAAAAATATGCCAGCCTAGCACCAATATATTACATCAGCATCCACCCAGAGCTGCATAACCCCAACACTAAGTTACCCGAACTTTGACCATTGACCTTTCAGAACAATTGAAAACTGGCACACAGTCACTCAAGCCCTGAAAAAATATTCACGGCAATCTTGGGTTTTCCACACACTCAAATTTTCGAGTTAGGAGCCCTTACAAAAAAGACAAAAAAAGACCGACGAACAGACAGTCAAGCAAGACTCATAATCAAAAGACAGTCTAGAGTAACGCAAGTGAGTGTTAACAAACTTATACACTCCGGACCATTGTTTAATGCACTTAATCCATGCCAACGGCCCGGTCGTATGGCCTTCATGCTTGACTGCACACGTGAAAACATCAGCCCGTGATACCACTGCCGACATGCTGGTAGAGATAGGCAGTATGAAACTAAAGCTGTGTTCTGACCTCCGCCAGTCTGCAGGAGTGTGGCCAAATGTTGCTGGTTGATGGCCGAAAGGCAGTCAATGAACTTGTGAAAGTCGGCAACACTTCGACGTTGAAGAATGTCAAGCAGTCGCTCGTTCACTGTGATGTGCTGAGCACCAGATTCAATGTAGCTATGCTGATCATCTACATAACACAGTACATGACAGGACAGTTTGGCTTAGTGGTTAACAGGTAACTTCATGTGGCAATTGTCAGAATGCTGGACTTATCATCAAAATGTCACAAGTTTTGATGCTAGCAAGAAGTTACTACCTACATAGGTGACTGTTTGCAGGCAGGTAGAGCATCTCTATATATAACCATTGACCAACATCATGTTCAACTCAGCCTTCCATCCCTCAGAGGTAAGTAAATCAAAAACCAGACTTTGCTCTTAGAAGAAAGTATCCAGTGAAAATTCACCTCATCCATTGTCGCATCTATCAGTGTTACTACTGCCAGTGTGATTAAGCAGCATTTAGTGCACTACAAAAAGTAACCATGCAGTTAAAACATGACATGCAGCACTGAGATCTCCATGCCACCACACGCATGGAAATCTTGACCTTTTCACCCCATAATTAGCTCATCTATGTCCCAGACAAACTTAGGATAAAAGTTAGAAGAAAACTCCTGCCTGTTCAAATAAATAAAGAACACCAATGATAATGGTGACAACTATGACAATGATGTTGTTGTTGTTGTCGTCACGACCAGCCCACGGAGATGTGCACGAGACCTTCTGAGCCGTGACCGAGACGAGACCCGAAACCCATGTCTCCGAGACCGAGACGAGACGTTTAAAATCCGAGACGAGATCGAGACGAGACGCTGCAGCTTCCGAGATGCTGGCCGAGACCTTGAAGATCCCGAGACTCTCGGGAGCTTCAACGTCTCAATGTGGTGAAACACACTGACAATAAAAAAAATTATATGGATTAATTAACTCACACCATGGTTAGCGCTTTGCAAAGAATTGCAACTGCAGTGCTGTAAACATAAGCCATTATGTTTATCACAATTTTCAAGCAACTGAAATTAGTAAACTACAGCTGATTATAGCCTTATACGCCGTCTACATTTGGCTGTTAGGCTAGTATTCATCCTGACATCATATGCTTTATCTTTATTGTGACTAGGACATTTTATGACGAAAAAAACTGACATGACATACATAAACGTAAACGTAAAGTCCTTCCCAAGCCTTACGGCCCAGAGGACGGCGCTGATCTCCGTTTCTTAAGGCCCTCAGCCAGACACCAGTTTTTACACTGCGAGACCACGGATACGGGGCCAGTGTATCGCGCGGTGTGCCTGTT
>Ga0209367_1007847_pt1 | contig 14671 bp, 5 predicted proteins | sample WorMetLIZISLAND2_FD_187412 | JGI IMG/M metagenome (GOLD analysis project Ga0209367, IMG submission 187412) | Marine gutless worms symbiont microbial communities from Max Planck institute for Marine Microbiology, Germany - Olavius geniculatus... ... | reverse complement strand
GATCGACGCGTTCGACGCCTAGATACTGTTATGATATGTTGAGGCTGAGAAAAACGATGATCAGGTAAAATGCGGTGAATGGAGTCGGTTGCGGGACGGACGCGATGGATCGGTCACGTGACCGATGCTGGACGCTGACGCTCGAAGTCCGATGACGCTGCTGCTGCTGCTGCTGATGATGATGATGCTGATGATGATGATGGAAATGGATTCGTTCAAGTTGTGCCACCTTTAGCAGCGACAGTTCGGCGTCTGTTATTAGTGTCACGTGACGCGAGTTGACCAGGTAACTCAGAGACTTTGCTGGCGTCACGCAGTCCTGGACATAACAATGATATTCATCTTTATTTACCAGAAAGTAGCCAGACAAAACGAAACAATATAATGTTCAAACGAACACAGAGTCTGTTCAATTCATCTCGATAGCTTACAGTAAAGTCCGTATAAGTGAATATTATACAGCATGCACTGCATATAATCGCAGAAACAATGTTTAACTGAACGTTTTAACTAATAATCAAATATCATAACATGGCTTAAAATTTTTCTATTCATCCTTTGATAGGGACGCAGTGTCTGTAGGTCGACCAGGAACACTGACTGCTGAAATTACTAACCACGCTTTTTATCGTTTATTATTACGCTAAAATTGTTTCACGTTTTGACGATCGTATATTGTTATTATAGCCACTGTTTCAACTTATCAGTTAAATCAATAAAACACCAACCATAACAAGAAGCCCAGATGTCGCTAGGATAGCCGATTGTACTGATTGTCAGTGACCTTCAAGGTCATCCAAGGTCGATGATTTTTATTTTATTTGAAAGGGCGTGTGCCAATTCATATTAGTGATTAATAGTAACCTTGGCCGTATCTCTCACAGTTTTCGAGATAGGGCTAGTTTTCCGTTGGAAAACGCACATTTTTTCTCCACCCGTCTATTCAACTCCAAATTCAAAAATGTTTTGCATGCATTAGATCGCTGAAATTTTACACGCTTAAATATACTACACAGGACTAATGACTCGTGTAAAAGTTTTCCCGTACGACGTAAAGCTTAGCCACAATACATCCCTTACTGACGGACAGACGACAACGACAACCATTCCTATAGCTCGACCGTTATAAAAGTACGGTCGGCTAAAAACGCTAACCGATTATCTGCTATGAATTAGCATACGACTGTTTCCACTGGGAACTGATAAAATATATTTGTATTAGAGCTACATATAATTCCTGGCCGTACTACGAGTTTTACTCGTCCGTCCGTCTGTCTGTCCCTCCGTCACCATCACGTACGGGTTTATGATAAACCAAAAACTTTAAAAAATATTTTAAAACAAACTCGGTGTGAACGTTCCCCGGAACAGAAGTAAGCGGTTTGTCAGTGTTCAGTTCGAAAGGTCAAAGGTCAGCCAGACGGCAGTACAATATGTCGACACTGGGCCGACATCGTTTTCTCTAGGCTACACACATGTACCTGGTAGTCTTGTGCTATCGACTGTTTAGACCGAGACGACGCCACTTCAAAGATGACGTTGCCGTCATAATGCCGATGATACACGAGTCGACATAACTGCAACATTATATACGCTGGCTCGCAAAAATGTCAAACACCACATTGAGTAAATCAACAAAGATCCAGAACCCTACGGCGCCCCGGTGCTGCGGATGAGGGGCGCCATAGCAAGTGACATGATATGATATGACGTAATATGATATGATACATATTTTTGACACATTTTTTTGTTTTGAAGTAAAATGCGAATAACATGTGTTCTATTTTGCCAATGCATTTTACGAAAAAACAAATACGTTAGCAGTACAAAAATAGTATATTCGTAAAGAATTTAAGCAGAAAGCGATTTTTATAGTTGTCACAAAAATTGTGAATAATTATTTTTCAGCATTACGCGATAACGTAATTCGATGCCGGAGATAATGTTCAGGCCTACCTAACAGAATGGTGCTTGATACTAAGAAACTTAGCTTCATGTGTAGTGACAAAAAACTTTTTACCATTTTTACCACAAAGCAAAAATAATTCAGCTAATGTGTCAGGGTTGCGTTTTCATTCAGCGTTTTAACGTTTCATTATATTTTTTCATCAAAGCGCGTTTTAAATGTTCGCAGTTTTTTTCCTAACCTTTGTTGCATTTTCGTATGTACAGGTAAGAACGGCGGACGCATGGAAGGCCCATATACCTGTTGAGCGGCATCAGCGTTGAGCATGGCTGAGAGTTTGGTTCGGACGCTGTCGACATTGAAACGTAACGGCGAGTGCATCTGAATCAGATGTCGCTCTGTCAGACTGTAGCCCACGTGCAGAAACAGACCTATACGTGCAGCATAAAAGTGGACATGTGAACATGAATAAATAATAGATTTATGTCGTAATCAGACTGCATTTATAGATAAGTAAAATTGCACTCACCTCCGTCGATCACAGAAGGTTATATCTTACCAAACTGTCTGCAAGATCAATCCAATTTTTGAACACATTTTTGACTAAATGCTTTAGGAGAAAGTCACGATACATGGCCCTAACGGAAATACGATTGAATATTGTTGGCGACCGCACTCGCGGTCCAGATCGAGATTTTTTTAGCACCGAGCAAAGCGATTGCTATAACGATTACTGTAGTGAGTACACGTGTGCGATTCCTGCAGGTAGACAATAAAAAATCTGTAAATGTTTTTTAGTTATCATTATAAGCTTAATTCTAATTAATATTACAGTTACTGAATGGCAGCCTACACAAGTACATAGCAATAAAGGAACGAATAAAACTAAACTACATTTCCTACCATACTGCTATTACGTGCCTAACCAATGACAAACATGGGAACCGACCAGCTTTTGGTTCCTGTCTGAATCTCGACTTGGCACAAACCATCTCAGCTTTGATACAACGACAGGGACCTCGTTCCGGCAGACTAAACGACGCTCCGTCAACTGCAACATGATTTATACAGTATAAAACTAATTCAAATAAACTGACAAATACAAGAAATGATCCCAGATTTATTAAACGCCAAAAAAGCTGTTGGGGCTGGAGGCAGAAATATGAAAACATTGCAAAGCATTTTCGCAAATGTTACAGAACATTTTAGCGTTTTGAAGACGACGTATAAAAAGCCCGATCCGAAAGTCTACAAATTCCGCATGCACACCGTAAGCCTAAAGCTGTTAAAAAGTAACAGTATTCTGCCACTATTAACATAATGAAACATACGTAAAGGCCTACATAAGCCGACTCATTTACACTGTATTTATTGCTTAATTAGCCTGTTACGATATGTCGACAGTTTACTGCGTTTCACTGTGAACAGTAAGAATGAGATCAAAAACTAGTGCGATGAATATTCATGTCGAAAAGCTGGTAGGTCTACACTTTCGTCAAAAACCGTCGCACTTTGCTCTCATCAAGGCGACATAAGACATAATGTTGCACGTACGATAGACGATATTGTGATGTTTGCATGCGACGCTGGGCGCACACGGCAGAGTATGACAGACCACGGACTGATTCAGATGACACTGACACAGCTCCGAACAACCCGAACTGTTGTCATACACCTTAGCACAAAGCACCTACCGTATGCTGATGATAATTACTTAACTGACAACAATTCCAAATTCTAACATTAAGAGAGCAAGTATGGAGCTAGATGTTACTAATTAAATATCATCCTCTATAATGTGAAGTCTGTGAATATGTGAAGCTGGTCGCGTGTAACGTCGTTCTGAATGTTCTGATATGAAAATAATTATGCTTTGAGCTGCATTTTTGAGTGACGTTAAGTTGCGTGTTGTCAGAAAGCAATAAAAGTCGTATCTGCACGTGCTCGCAATATGCCTACGTTATTCGTATCGTACATGACAAAACATAATTAGGCCTAAGCAAAAAACGACTGAAAAGACCGATGATGCTTTTTACCCGTATGACGGCGGGAATATTCATAAACGCGGGAATTCTGTTAGCAGCCAGCTGTCTGCAGTCTAAACACAGCACACAATTTTGTTAACAAATTTTTGAGTGTAATACCCCGTTTACACAAAGAAACATAGATGAAGCAAATACGAAGCAAACACGAAGCACATGTAGAGCTAGCTTTGTGAATGTTTTCAATATCAAACATGTTTGATACTGAAAGCATACATGAAGCAAACATGAAGCACAGTTAGAGCAATCTTAGAGCAAACTTGAAGCAAACTCAGAGCACACGTCGTGCCCTCTTAGAGCTGGCTTGATAACGGTGTACAGTACAAACATTCAACAATTATCTACCTGTGTTTCATGTTTGTTTCATGTATGCTTCCTCGTGTAAACGGGGTATTAATGTGCATAATAAACAATAAATCTAATTTGGCAACTTGACGTAGTAATATATGCTATAGTGGGTGAATGTCATGCACATAAAAACATACAGTAGGCTACATGCGTATAAAGTAAGAAATTTTCAGATAGGTGTGGTTTCCTGATACTTTTTGTCACAGCTAACAAACTTAAACCTCGCCTGCCTTAAGCCTGCTGTTATTTGAGAAAATAAACAATAATTATGTATGCAATAAAACACTCTGTAAGACCTATTTAAAAATCTGAAAGGGGAGGCTAGGTGTAGGCCTCTCTGCAGCAGAAATATTTTTTTTTACTTTAGGCCGGTCTATAATTATTGACGTAATTATTTTTTTCTTTTTTTCGTAAATTCATTTCACTTTTAAACATGTCAGGCGCAATGGCCCGCAAAATACGCCGCTAAGCTAATTCAAACCGGTAAATTTGGTGGAAGAGATCACGTGACGATCGGTGTCCGTTGATGACGACCAATCAGCGACGGTGCGCCTTGTTGTCAACTCAACCTCAGTTTGAGCGGCTGAGTTTCCTCCTGGCAGATCTGTGCAGCCAATAACGACATCGTGCTTTTTGGTAATTAATTCTACAGTGGCTACATTTTCTTACCTCCAAAACAATAAAAATGCAATTGACAGCTTATACAGTTTCCAGGAAGCAAACTCGAAACAAGACGGAAAACAACTAATTACATAAATGCAAGCTTGTGAATGTTAGTTCGACTTTCTAAGCGGCCGTTCCAGACGCCACATTTCGCGTCTTGCCCGTCTGTCCAATGGTCTGTCTCTTACGGGCGCCTCAATCGAAACAAAAATGCGTGCGTAGATAAACCAAAGTTGGCGTGGACGTTTCCCAAAGCATCAGTATAACAAAAGTAGTAATAATCTAGCCATGTGCACGACATACCGTGACAAGCGAGGTTGTTTGCTGCCTGGAATCGTGCCTGAACACGTTGACATCTTTGTCTGACATCACGTGACATTACGACCCCCTCGCAGCTGCACGTTAGCAGGTCAGGCATCAGAGTATTCAGTTCTTTCACTGCCTTCATACACATCTGCCTGTCACACACACAGACAATCATTGTCTACTTCTCACTGAAAGCGATCAGAAATCTCAATTTTTGCCGAAAACAATGCTGCCAATACAGCGCATCTAAAACGGCTTTGCCTCAACATTTCGCCGAAAATTTTACGCAAACGTTTGTTAAAAAATTCTTTATCCGGATTCAGGAACCCTAAACGTTTTCTTTCTTCAATCCTTATTTAGAAACAAATTAAGTTACTTGCTCACTTGCTTTTTTTACTTATATTTATTCATTTGTTTATCTTACACGTGACAACCGTCGATGTTCAGTTTGATCCCGATTCTGCAAAATGCAAGATAAGATTTAAGCGGTTGCCATCAAATGGTTACTACAAGTATGGGTGACTGTCTGCGGACAAGCAGTCAATTGCGGTATATAACTAACACTAAAGCCAACTCAGTCTTTCACCCCTCCGGAGCAGGCAAATCGAGTACCAGCCTGCTTCGCTGGGATTAGGCCCTACTTATAGTGGGTGCACGTCCATGGCACATGTGTGATTCCATATGGCAGGTGACGCTTCTTAACTTTGCCATCGGCTTTCCAATAAAAACATTCTCTACCCTTTAGCGAAGGTTTAACGTACGTACCACTGTTGATCGGAGCAGTGTAGCGGTCTGTCGGTCTCCCTACAGTATCGTCTGTGACTGCTGAGCACAGCGCTACAGCCGCCAGACTGCAGACAACGTCGACGTACTCCCAGGCACGAGCCGTCATCGGTGACGTCACTCTCTACGTCATCACGTCCACGTGACTCAACATCATCGCTGCTGACGTCATTGCCCACCAACTCCGCTTCTGATTTCATTGCCATTGCAATTAACATCAATCAGTCAATCTATCAGTCAATTAAATTAGAGTTTCTAGGCTAAATATCAGAACTACTTCAAAGTTTAAACTGAATCTGAATAACAACGATTACAACGTGCGTCACGTAGATAAAAACAAACGATAAAAGACTGAGATAAATAAGAACGCGTTTAATTAAAAAAATACTTAAAATACTGTAAACACTGAGTAAAATGTTAGTCTACATTTACTTGGCACGTTAATTGAATTCATAGCTTGCTTGCTCCCAGACCAACTCAGCATCCTACTTTCCGTGGGACGGAAAATCAGTAATAGCTTACGGGCAATGGGATAAAGGCCTAGTTTGGCTGATTGGGGCGGTGGTATGTCCGTATAGCTACAAACTGCGGGTGCAATTGTTCGTTGAAGCGGACAATAGATGGCCGTATAGTGCGCTGAGGTATCATTAGCTCATGCCATAACGCCAATCAGCTGCCACTTCCAAGATTGTCATATCTCTTCTGGTCACGAGCTCGTTTTATGTAAGAAGCGCTCTAGCAAGTAGAACCTAGTGGACTTTACCTTACCTTTAGCTACGTAAAAAAACCTACCAGTTTACAGCTGTGTGTAAAGACGATGTGATGATATCAGTCCTCTAAAATAGCAAAAATCATTTGGGTAACCTTAAATGGGGCTATGCATATGGCGTCCTTACAAGCTGGCTATAGGCGCAAAAATATTGCAAAAATCTTTTTCACAAGCCGAGCTATAGCCAATTTGTCCCAAATTTTGTTGCCATGGCAACGGGAATCGGTCGGGAAAAATGCAATTGGCAGCATCCGATAGCACATCCCTGAAAACCCCCCTATAAACGCAAAAAATCTCACAAAATTCTTTTACGCAAGCCGAGTTATAGCCAATTTTGTCCTAAATTTCGTTGCCATGGCAACGAGGGTTGGTCGGGGAAAATGCAATTGGCAGCATTCGATTCCCGAAAACCCCTCTATAGGCGCAAAAATCTCGCAAAAATCTCTTATACAAGCCGAGTTATAGCCAATTTTGTCCCAAATGTCGTTGCCATGGCAACGGGGGTCAATCGGGGGTAAATATAAATGTCACAGTTAATTAGGCCGTTCTCGAAAACGATATCCTAGAACCAAAAATTACGACTCTATCTTGCAAACAACCGAAGTTATGACAGTTTTAAAAAAATTTAAATTTTCTCCATAAGCGCCAAAGTAATTTTTTTGAATTTTTTGAATAAATAAGTAAAAAATAAAATTTTTGCTTTACAACATTAAAAAAGGCACTTCCTTGCACAGAACCGCGTCATTTGACGTATTAAGCGTAAAAATCGGTCTAACGGACTCGCCTGTAGGCGAGTTCAAGAACCAAAAAAAGTGTAGTAAATTTCGAACAGGAGGGGTGTATAATTCACCTATATGGAAAGCAAAAACCCCTGGGCGGATTGAGCCCAATTTTTGGTGGTAGGCGTCCACGACGTAATCACGCCGTTCAAATTTGGTTACGATCGGTTCAGGGGTTTTGGGTTGGCTGAGGGTCAAAGTTTGCCTTTTTCATATAGTTTGAAGGTCGTCCTTACAACACTCAGACTATCGTGTGAGGTGTGATACATGATACTTAGGCTGCTAGGACTTACGAACGCAGGAATGCAGAAAAATCATTCGATGTACGTGCAGACATTGCTGTAGGTCAGCGTCTGACGGGTCGCAGAGACAGTTCTTGAAGTAGATGTTGGTCTGCAGCGCTCTCAGCACCGAGTTACAGTGAAGACGCTGCGATGTTTCACATGTGTTCACTGCATAGACACATCGCCACTAAAGTACAACAGCTTGTTGTAGATAAAGCGCCTTTTCTTAACACCACCGGTTCCGCATATCATGTCATCTACGTTGGCTGATTTAAATAAACTTTATATACAGTTTAGAGTAATCTGTGTACGCTGTTCGCAATAAAATAAAAGTAGCCAAGTGTCAGTAAATGTGATAAAATCAAAAAGCTACAATTTGGATTTCAATTAAAACTTAAGAGGTAAAATTAAGAATAACACGTCTTGAGTTGGGCCTATTACTTGAACGCTGCGGCGCTGTTTTGTGGGTTTTGTCTCCAGCCGAAACTTACTTGGTGACTGTACGCTGTGTTTCAGAAAATGTCCCACTTTGTCAGTTGTCCATATCTATCCTAAACATAGGTAGATTTTCAAACGTTTTCACCGACACACTGCGGAAAATTTGCAACAAAACTAGCCTATCATAGAGATCTCGCCAGGCTTTAAACGCGTCGAAACACTACCTGGTGAAATAGGCGTTTTCTAAAATCGCACCAATCGAAGCACAGTACCGGCAAACCAATGATGTTATTATCACGCACATTGTAGTATATAGGTAAATTTGTAATCGGGATAAAGCCGACATCAACGGCAACGCTGCTACTATATGAACGTTGTGTTTTACAGCAGCCGTGTTTTCTCGTCTCTAGAATCGTAGTCGTATACATAAACTAGCAATGCATGCAGTGCAGGATGGCGTGCGATGTGACTGTAGAACTGACATTGTACAGGAACGGATGCAGCAATCAGTGTCGTATTGTGCCGTGCTTACGAACGAACAGTTCATGCCAGTCTCATCAACGCATAGAGCTCTAGCTTTGCTGCATGCTGAGAATGATGTTAGGTCATCTTTTAGACATTTCCGGACTCACACGTTCCGGTTCTTCTTACTGACATATTTGGAGAAAGAAACATAATTTGGCCCAAACGTGTCGATATTCTGATAAACGAACAAGTTTCAACAAAAAATTTTGAGCTAATGCTCACGAGACGCGTGAAAGCCTATAGCAGTTCAGTTCCTGTTCGGAAACTGTCAGTCTATCTTAAGCCATTTATTTCATCGCAGTTCATTCTTGGAGTGTGCGCTGCAGCTAAAGATCGCAAAAATCAATAAAAAACATCTTACTTTAAAAGTTGAGGGTCTTTCAAAGTTATCGATGTTGATACGACTAAAAAGCTCGTCACTAGTGCTTGTTGTGATAGGCAGCATGCCCATGCCTCTCTGCAACCGTTTTCACGAAAGACTGTCCAATAACAGTAAAATAACGACTTCTACCAGAGTACCGCTCTTTGATACCCTCGTGCGCAGTTTTTCTTGAACCTAGAAAATCGAGACTTGGACCGTTGAAATCTACGTTCAATGCTGAAAATTTCATATGCAGCTTCTCCATGTCTATCTCAAATGATTTCGGCACAATTCGCTCTTGAAATGTGTCGCGCAGCCCGAAATCCCCAAACAATCCATAAAACCCCTATTTTGGAGCTCAAGGTCATCTAAGGTCATTGAATTCGGTGGCAATTGAGAGCCAGTGTACGACTTCCTATTAGTGATTAATAGTAACCAAGGCCCTATCTCGCACCGTTATTGATAATCTTTATTCACACAAAAGCAGTGTAGAATGAAACCGAGACAAACAGAAAGTAAAACAAACAATAAACCTAAGTTATACAAACATAAAAAGCATACCAAACACAAGCTTTAAAATGTTCGTGAGAAAGTTTACCTACAGAATAAACTAAACATAATTTGTTAAACTCAAAAAACCACACACATCGAAAAAATATTGTGAACAGAAATAATATGAGTACTTTGTTTAAACAGAAAACATAATCTGCGTAAATCAAATACATAGGATATAGGCAGAATACTAAGACAATATTGCACATACAACAAATTAACCTCATCGTTTAATTTTAAAATTTTATGCAGGGCAGTTTTCCAAGTAACATACAGGGTTGGGCGATTAGCTTTAGAAACGGTAACAGCTTCAAAACCATATAATAAAATCGGCGACTTATTGGCTAAAAATCGCAAATTTTTCCCACCCACCCCTTCTCATTTAGCGCCGTCGTTCGTGGGTGACCGCCTTCGAATTTATGGAAGAGCTTTGCGGTTCCTGAAACTAGAGTCTTCCAGGCAGCCGATGGTAAAGATTTGATGATCCTACCTTGCACCGTTTTTGACTGATCCACTCGTGTGACGGGTGGACAGACGGACAGAATTGCGACGGCTAAGACGCGCTGAAAGCAGTAGCTGCTTCCACCCGTAAAAACTTCAGTCTGTGACTTGGCCCATTAGCAAACATGACAGAGTAGCAAATCAACGTTGCGAGAAAATCTGTTTGGTCATTTTGTCCGGTGGCATTTAGCGCGTAATTGGCGACAATTTGCCGCACCGTCTAGCAAGTCAGTAAGTAGCGCTTGGCGTGTAATGGTCTGCACTTTGCACTGGACGTCTGAAACAATTGGCGCTAAACAGAAAAAGACTCTTGTGAAACGTGAAGTCTGTGGACTGCGTACTCACAATTTGTAGGTCCGCAGGTGGTCTGTATCTACGCTACACAGTGTAACTGCTTGAGTTGCGGATAGATGGATAAATTATCATAAAGAAATACAGCATAGTGTGCAGTAAGGCTGTGCCTACATGTACAATAAAGCTGAGCAAAACTAAAACAAAGTCGCGTGCGATTTGCATGCTATTTCTGAAGTTTTGTTCTAATGTTACCAGCGTTATCATACATTACTGAACTTTGAAAAATGCTCAGTTATCTCCAATTCATGTCCAGTGTTACAGTAGGCCTATAGCACTTTCCCATTTGGAAAAACACTTCCTTTGGACATTCAAATTTTTTCTTCTGCTGTTTTCGTCACCAGTAAATTTTTTTTTCTACAACTTAACAGCGGTAGAGTTTCTGTTGACATTGTGAACTATATGAATTTATTTATTTACTTACATATTTATTTGCGAAATAAATTTCGTCCTTTAACTAACGTCCGTGGCTGCGTTGTAGCCGTAGCTTATATTCCAGCACTAACGTTTCAGGCGACTACCGCTTAAATTCTTTAATTATTGAAACTGCAGGGCGATTTTTTTTTGCTTTTAGGCGTCTTGTATACGTTTACCTTAAAATTGTTTTATATTTGTATTTTTCAATATGATTACGGCTTTTTTCCGTCGTGTGTGATTGAACCAGTCAACTCAGAGATGTATATCTGCTTTTACGATAGTGTCCAGGCTTATTAGACAAGAAAACGATACCGTTGTGCAGTACAGAACCTGTAAAACAGTAGCCTATATAGCGGCCTACGTAGAGACTCAAAGCGCCGATGGCTCAATACAAGTGGCTAACGCTGTTTTGCCACGCAACGATTCACGCAGGTGACTTGATTTGGGGCGCCGGAAATTAGCCGCTTTGCTTTGCCAAAGCGTCGCGCATCTTCGGGCGATCATTCTTTCGAGGTACCTTCCGTCGGCCACTCGACTGGCTGTGAAATAACGTTACCTATCACTGAGTTAACTGCAATACAAACCTCATAAAGTACTAGGCCTACTGCGCGGTGCGTCGGTAGACCGCATGCGGTCAATTTTATGTGAAAAAGTTGCAGCAATTTGTTGCCCGCGTGTCACTTGCCTCACGGCTATGCAGAAACGCTGACGAAAGATCGAATATTAACGTCCTTTCTATGATAACGCGTTATTTTCATTTCATTTAGTAAATTGTGTGGCAGAAAAATAATTTAATTTTATTGTTTTTGTGAAGTGATATTTTCTCATCTACAGTAAAAATGACTGTAATCAGTTCAAAGGCAGAAAATACTTTATAGACCTACTCCTGACTGCAGGAAATGATGATGGTCAGTTTCAAATTTCAAAAGTAAATTAATATACTGTATTCTGGTAAAAAAAAACTTTTAGAATATGCTGAGAGTAGCTGCCGTGTCCTAAACCATTGCAAAAAAATAAACATGCGAAGCGATGTGAAGCCCTAAATAATACTACGAGTGGTGTTTCGTGTGACTTTGATCAGTAAATTTTTGATCACGAAACCTGATAATTTCGCAATTTTTACATTTTTACACTATTTTAATTTTTTGTTCATTTTTTTCTGGTTGTTAGTGCATTAAGAAAAAAATCCTTTTCCTAACTTTTGTAGATTAAACTGAAAGTACGATGCTACCGTGCAGTTGCATGACGTTGAAGGAGTGTCGAAAAGCTGATGATGATGTTTTTGTCCGCAGCACCAGCAGCTGCAGCAGCAGCGCGGTCAGGCAGAGTACAGTGTATAGGGATGCATTGACGACGTGAAACCGGCGGAGAAAGCTATACTAAGTGCGACTGCAGTGAGTTGAGAGTTAGTTTCACAGAGATTAGCTCACGTCACTCTAACACCGTCCCCATCACACGTCATCGGTAGCCATCATCAGTGACGTCACTCTTTATGTCACCACGTCCATGTAATCGGTATCTAGCCTAATCATCTTTATCGATCTCTCTAGGCTACTCGCTACAGCAACTGTCCATCAACGACGTTCATTTTCGTTTGACGTCAACAGGCAGTCTTCTTCTAAAAAGGCTCACAAAAACCAAAAAAAACTAGTTAAAGACGTCGACCCAGAGCCGACATATTATTCAGCTGTCCGCTTAGCGCAGTGCAGCCCTGTCCCTAACCATAATCCTAACCAACCCTGACTTTCGATCTTTAGAACTGAAAAATTGTACACCGGTTACCTCTGCAAGGGAAACGTTCAACCCAACATTAGCTTTTCTATTTTTGAGTTATACAAACACGACGTACGTTACAGCCTAGACGGACAGAGGGATGGACGAGCAAAACCCGTAATGCGGTTTATGAGAATCTTATTTCTGATTTCACGGTCTCAGTCCGAAGACAAAAATGATTAAGTGAAACTGCTTAAGATTAAGTAAAATGGTTTTCGTTTAAACTTGGAAAGCGACGAAGCAAAAGTATTTAGTTTATAATACCTCGCTACATTTGTATATTTTTATTCAACGAATTACACTGTTAATATAAGGACGTTTCATATAACTGTAATCTAGCTATCATTTTTTTTTCAGTTATTTCGTAAGCCCTAAGTTACTTCCTGCGAATTTGACCGATAGCGCAAACGTACCTGACTGGTCGCAGACCTTGTCGATGGTCTGAAGCAGAACGCGACACGTGATGTCGACGTCACATCGCACTTGCGCCTCAGAGCACGAAAGAGACCACGTGTCTATGACGTCATCGCCACTGACCACGCCCTCTTCTGGTACCAGACCATGTGACACGGCCCCCAGCAACAAGCCAATCGCCTGCCACCGGAAGTAGATGCAACACCGTAATGTCATTTCGACCGGCGACTTCCGGTTTCTGCTGCATGATAAATATAAACGAGTTGGTTAAATATGAGTATAACGATATTTTATAGACATCGCGTATTATACAGTGTGTCTCAAAAACGTCCCACTTGTTATTGTCCACATCTTTGCTAAATGCTAGTCGATTTTCAAATAATTTCACGAAAGAATTTGTGAAATTTGTCAACATGAAACTGACGAAAATATTCATAACAATGACAAAATGAAACGTTTTTGGAACACAGTGTAAATGTATAAATAGGACATTTTTAGTTTGTAACCAATTTAATGTACTCTTCGCGCATTATCCGCAAATATTTAAAAAATAGCCCTAGAACCAAACGGAGCGGATCGAATGACCCGTTTCTGAGACAGACATATGACATCATGGTCAACTGAATTTTTCAGGACGCAAGGTCGGTCGTCGATCGGTCTTCGTATGAAATTCATTATACTGGTGCCATATGATACGCTAAATCAACGAGGCGAACGAGGAGTAAGATACAGACAGAAAGATACATAGCAAAAAATGCATATTGAATAAGATGCGTATAATAAGATAAAAAAGGTTAATCGCAAAGTCTTACTTCAGTAAAAACAAAAAATTTTCGAAGGCCGTGCATACATGTCGAATAAAATGTTGCGTAACATATAATAATTTTCAAAATCTTACAACACATTTTTGCATATTATAAACATTATTAAAGACAACACCCTTGTTAAACGTTGGACGTAAAATAAAACACTAGTTTAAAATGAAATTCAAAAATACACATAGCCACAGCCTCAGCTAACAAATCGTGTATCGCAATATTGACAATATTGTCCGGCTGTCCGGTAAATTTTAAATCCTTTTTGTTAAAAGTGTTAAAATCATCCGTTGTACTGACAATTTGGCATTTCAATTCAGCATCACATATTTTTATTTTGTTAATTTGTATTGTAATAACGCGAGTACAAAGAAACGAAAATAAACTGAAATGATAAATTTTAGTTCAGTTAAGTTTAGTTCAGTTGATATCTGTCTATTTGTACACGCCGTTAAGTGATTATAACTTACCTGCAAAAGCGAGACGCACTGCGGGAAGATGCTCTGCTTGAATGACGGCCACAAATCCAGATAGAGTGGGTGTAGGATCGCCAGCAAGTTGAACAGTCACCCGCACTGGCAGAGTGACGCAGCTAGCGACGACGTGCTACTGCTACTGCTGCTGCTGCTGCTGCTGCTGCTGCC
>Ga0209367_1007846_pt1 | contig 14671 bp, 9 predicted proteins | sample WorMetLIZISLAND2_FD_187412 | JGI IMG/M metagenome (GOLD analysis project Ga0209367, IMG submission 187412) | Marine gutless worms symbiont microbial communities from Max Planck institute for Marine Microbiology, Germany - Olavius geniculatus... ... | reverse complement strand
CTCTCTTTTTCCTCTTCTGTCTTTCTCTTACCTCTATTTCCTCTCCCTCCGTTTAGAAGTAAGACCCCTTGAAATTGAATCGATCTGGTGAACGTTAGCTCCCTCAGTGGGGTCTGGGGCGGAGCCCCAGTCGAAATCGAATTTGGTGGATTTTAACCTTTAAAATGTGACATCTGGTGGCAACAAATTTAATTATTTTCCATATAATTAACTGATCAAACCTGCTACGTTGTTTGTAATTACGCAATCACGAGGGATGCTGAGAGGGTGCTGCATGCATGGGGTGCTAATGGCTTCTCTTAGTACCGGTGCTGAAAAATCTGAGTAGGGGTGCTGAGCACCCTCTAGACCCAGTCTGGCTACGGCCCTGGTGGCAGCGCATCAGCTCTCCGCGTGGGCAAATAAGTACAGGTCAAGAATTCGACACATCCAGTAGTCAGGTCAGACCATTCGTGATGACGTTAATGACGATCAGGCGCATAGGCCTACTATACAGACATGGCTGACTGACTGACACAGCTAGTACAGAGATAAGCCTACATGTGACTGTGCAGATAGGCCTAAACGACACGTCCTACCCGGTACACCTTTCTCACATTTCGGTCAATCATTGGGAATAGGCCTAGATAAATACGAATAGGCCTACATGTACCAGGATCTATGAATTCATCTTGCTGTTAATTTTTTCGTTTAAAAATGCAGGCGGGTAGGCCTAATTAGGACTAATTGTTGCTAATTTCCTGTATTATAGCGTATGCGAAGATGTGAATTAAAACTCGTTGAATGCATAGGCCTAACACAAAGTGAAAATTTCCCCCTGTAGAAACGTAGCGTTGATAAAACTGCAAGATACTGACGCATGCAACGTACGTATTCAACCCCGGCCACGCGTTATTAAGATCAGATCGGTGAACCACTAGCGGTTTAGTTGAGTGCGGCATGTATACAGAACGTGTCGGGCACACCCACGTGTATTTAGGCCGCAGAGCATCCCACGTGTTTACATGCTAGATAGCAAGGGCCTGCTTTGTTACTCCTTATGTTACCTCGCTACCATGCATACCGTTGACGCAGCACTACAGCATTGCAGTGCTATGAGTGCTATGCCAGGCCTTAGTCGACGTAGATTCTCTCTGTGCTCACTGTATTAAACTGAACCTTGTATTGCGCCTCAATTTTTACGCACACCTAGTTGCGCTTGGAGGTTAAAGACCTGCCAGACTTGGAAAATAGTAAAATTTGTAATCCTTTCAATCTCTCTACCGCGAACGCGGAAGAATCGACCATGGGCTGCATGGCGACCTCACAGAAAATCTGAAGGTAACCGGTAACCGGAAATACTATAGCAATGTTGCTGCCAAAAACCAGAAGCACTTATCTCGGAAAAGATGGCCAATACCCGGTATGAGAATTTTGACTACGGCCAGCTCGAAGACTGCAGTGCATGCCCATGCGAGGCGACATTGGCGAGTACAGCGACTAAATAACCACAAATAGCCACTTTTAACTCCAACGTATATTCAGCAATACGTTGCTATACCGAGCTAGTATAGCCTATAAATGGCGACATTTTCATCGAGTCGAAAATTAATATTGTCTTTCGGATCTTGACAATAGCTGTCAGAGATATAGGGCAAGGCGTAAGTAGGCTATTTCCGGGTTGGCGGCCGTGTTGCTATTTCCCGTTCGGTCGTTGTGGAAGTCATCCGCAGTTTCCAACTCTTGACATCGTCACGGAAGCTAGCCGCACTCACCACACAGTCTACTAGTCCACTGGACGGCTAGTCGACACTCAGAAGTCAATTAGCCCCTCATATAGATCATATTCTGCCGTTTTCGACTTTTTTAGCTACTGCACAATCTGCATGTCACCGTTAGCGTGTATAGGCTGTAGGGCCTAAACTGTAGATTTGCAGGTTTAGGAGCCTATATAAGCTTATGGTCATTTGCGAACGTCGAGGTCCAGTTGAGATCAGTTCAGTACGAAAATCTATCCGCACCGTAGCCATACAACTTACTTATTGACGTCCGAGCTGGAGTGATGCGTGAAATTTCCAGCTGATACAGCGGCAGCTAAATATAGCACGCGTCGAGTCGGCGTCAGTCAGCCGGCATCAAGCAACCGACGTGTCGTAAAATATTTCGAGTTGCTGCAACACGATAAACGGTAAGTATGAATGATTAGACAGCATTGTCGATACACTGATACACTGTGGATGTTACGTAAAACATATCCGTCGTTTCTGTGCCTCGGCATTTGGCATAGGTTGTCGAATCCATCCCATTCCCTGCTCAAGATCGCGTAGGCCTATGCTAATGCTAAGTTAGCTGAGTGCCGTGGCGTAGACAGGGGCTGCAGGGCTAAAGCACTCCGCCCCCGAAGGGCCAAAGAGGCTTGTGATTCTGGGAGTAAACTGCGATTGTATAATACACTGTGTGTCCAGAAAAAAGTAACCCCCTAGACAATGTTCAGTAGGCCTATACAATACATGTCAAATTCGAACGAATCCGAATAAAAGTTCTATACACTTGATCCCTACAGTAACCACAAAATTAATTTAGAAACTATTATTTAATAATGGACTTATTAAATTTTAAATATCGATGACACAAAATATCTCCATTTCCATTGGCGTTCAAATACAGTTGGCGAAGGGAGGCTCGCTGCCCATCCATCGGCCCCAAAATAGAAGCTTCACTCCCACTCGGGCTCATTTTTGGTCAGGGACTAGGGCCCAAACCCGTAAGCCCTTCTTCCCCCTTAAAAGCCCTTTTGCCTATCCCTTGAAGTTGAAGGCGCCGCCGAATAGTTGCGATCGTAAAGGTTGTCAAAGGCTCAAAGCGACAGAAATGCAATGAACTGATACGAAATGAACTTAAATAAAATGGAATAGGCTAGTTCTGTTGTTTCAGTTTATTTTATTTCAGTTCAGTTCGTTTTGTACGCGTTTTTAGAGACGGGATGTGGTCTCGATCGAGACGTCTCGGTCTCGAGACGTACTAACGTCTCGTCTCGGTCTCGTCTCGGAGCAATATGTCTCAGTCTCGGCCCAGTAGATCTCGTCTCGGGTCTCGGGCCATTGCGTCTCGTCGAGACGTTTTGTGCAGGTGCAAAATTGTTCAAACCACGTAGACATATAGGCCTATTGTTGCCATGGCGCAGGTCAGTGCATGGTCACGCTGAATGATCATCACGCGTGTATGTGTCAGCACCGAGCGCCCACACACTACGACCTTGTGTGATCAACTGTTTTGACACAAAAACAGTGCATAGAGCTCACCGGTAGATTGATTCCCGTAACTGTGTTTTTTTATAGAAGGAAGATCGAAAATGTCTTCAGCGTTGGAACAGTTGATCGGAGCCACTGTCATCGACGCCAGTGGAAAAAGCGTCGCCGTCAGTTCACTGGCTGTCCCCGACAAAATCATCGGTCAGTATATAGTCTATGAGTATATGCCTTATCTTTTGTATAACATTCAAAAAAGGTATTCTATAGGCCTAGTCTAGAAATCGGCGCCGATTAGCCTATTTTCTGCACTGCATGTCATCAACATTTTGCGCTGATCATTAAAATCCCATGAACGCACAACGCATAGTGTGCTGCATACCTTCAGTTGTAAATATTGGTACCGATTTTTTAAAAATTTATATTTTACAAGGTAATGTAGCAGCGCATGCAGTTAAGGTGTTTACACGTGGACATTTAATTGGCCCTATCACGTCATTGCAAATTTTCCGCAGAATGTGCCAGTGAAATAATTTTGAAAATCGGTCAATATTTGGCGAAGATGTGGACAACAGTTGGATGTTTACTTTAGGTCTATATTGGCCCACCTAGTAGGCTGTTTGCCACTTTTAGTGAATATAGTTATGTCTCATAGATAATATTTCGCAAGGTGTAGTGACTAGTGACGTACGTGTCTGAAGTACGATTAGCCCCTATTAATTTATTAGGCCTATTGCAAATCTATTGTTCAGTGTGTCAATGAAAAAAAATGAAAATCGCAGCGAGATCTGGTACTGTTAGGCCTGTGATAAAAAATTTGGCGTTAAGTTGCAACATAGGCTATATATAGGCCAACCTGGTATCTGTGAAAAACTATCTGAAGTGAGTTGAGTTTTAACAACTTCAAACATGGACCGAAAACGGAGCGCGCTATGAAACGCTACGCATTTTCCTGGGGCGTTACTTTCCTGGGCCTACGTTACTTTCAGGTGTGCGTGTCGCTGCAACAACTGGAAAGCCCTACAGCAGCTGCAGGTGCATTAGGCCTACAACCGTTGCAAGCTGCGACTGTGATCACAATGTTCGTTTAATCGATAATCGTAATTTAGCCGTGTTGACTGTCTGTCTTTCTGTCTGTACGACACAGTCTTGTCATATTTCTGTTCAACGATTTTTAGCACATTTTTCACCAAAACCACAACACCTAATTGCTTGAACATGGGCACTCCACTGCACTGTTGTGCACTGGGTGGGAGTCGCGTCCCATCCTAAAGAAGCCAGAAGTTCGCTTCTACACTGTATCTCAAAAAAACGTCCCACTTTGTGATTATCCATATTTTCGTCCAATGTTGACCGATTTTCAAATTTTTTTCATTGGCACACTTTGTGGACAAGTAGCAATAGTGTTATTATTAAACATACCACCACACCTTAACTGCATTTCTACATTACCATGTGAAACTTAAATTGTCAAAAATGTCGAAAATCCTATTAATACATATGCAAAAATTATTTTCTAGAAACAATTTTTTAAACACTTTTTATATTAATAGCAAAGACTGGTCAAATACACAAGAAATTATCAAAAACTAAACATTATATTATGTTTAGTTTTTGATACATTTCTTGTGTTTCTAAACAAAAGCAAATGGTATTATTGTTCAAAAATAATTTTTCATGCAGTGACAATACACCGTTAACGTAACGTGCATTTAGCAATGGGGACAAGGCTTTAACTAAGAACTTTTATGAGTTCATAAAATGCGGTTCGCAAAGAATGCTGGCAAAATTTCTGAAGATAAACAGAAACAGGGAAGGACTGGGACACGTTACTAAAAAGATTTGGACAACAGGAATCGCCGAAGAAAGGCATGAGAGCGGCAGATTGAAGCATGCACTACTGAAGAGAACGTGACCACTGTGGATGAACTAGTAGCCTTACTAAACCACGAAGGCCAGAAACAAACACACCGTATAGCACGCCAGATATCCATAAAGACGGGTCTAATACAGCGTAGCATTTTACAGAGCATTCGTCGCGATTTTGGTCTGAAGTGTCTTTCAACTTCCAACACGCCTCTTGCCTAGTAATGTTAGTTTTTTGCATTTATATTTCACAAGGTAGTGTAGCGACGCAGTTAAGGTGTGGTGGGATATTCAATAACCACTTTATTGCAAATTGTCCAAAGAGTGTGCCAATGAAAGAATTTCGAAAATCGGTTAATATTTGTCAAAGATATGGACAGTTACAAAGTGGGACGTTTTTTGAGACACAGTGTATTTTAACCATCTGCGCCGACATTGTTTTTATGCTGGCAAAACTGAGCACACCGCTGACCGTGCACACTCCACTTAAGACTAGTGCTAGAGTTTTCAACCTACTGAAGTTTGCACTTAACCAATGGCGGTTCTAGCCCGCAACATCTGGGGGCACGGCCTCATGGCGAGCGCGATAGCGCGAGCCTATAACGGAAATCTGGGGGCGGAGCCCCCAGCGGGGTCCAGGGGCAAAGCCCCTGGTTAGGTCAGGCTGAAGCAGTTTTGGTTTTTAGACGTTCAATGGAAGCCGCAAATTTGCCCACTTTTTTAAAATTTGGTAATGCAAAAAATCATATTTTGTGTTACCTTTGCAAAAAATCGTGGGTGGCCACGAAACTGGGGGGGGGGCTGGAGCAAAACTGGGGGGCTGTGCCCCCCGGCCCGGGCCTAAAACCGCCACTGCACTCAACCTTTAAGAAGAATATAGCTAGATTTTAGTGGGGATCTGATCTCTTCTGCGATTTTGCTCCCTAATTTTCTCCCCGCATGCATATTCAACAAGATACAGCAGTAGTTCACCGCTAGACTGCCGAAGCAGCTGATTATGTCGAATTGTCGATCTCTTGTTGTTCTATGCTGCAAACTTGCAAAAAACTGTGCGTCCGTTGCGTGTTTCGTTCGTTGGATTGCGTACATTGTGTTGCATGAAAACCAGGCTTAAGTCGTGCATCGTGGTCACTCACGCAGTCAGATCGTTGTCGTTGTAGGGCTCTATTTTTCAGCGCATTGGTGTCCGCCATGTCGCGGATTCACTCCTGAGCTGGTTAAATTCTACCAGGTGGTGAAGCAGAAATTTGGTGACAAGCTCGAAATCGTCTTCGTCAGCTCCGATCGATCGGAGAGTGATTGGAAAGGATACTTCAGCGAAATGCCCTGGCTGGCAATTCCCTTCTCCGCCAGAGATATTAAGGTACCGGTAGTCTTCACTTGAGTATAGCGGGTGATTTAAAATTTAGCTAGCCTACTTGCAAATGTGTCCGATAGGCCTAATGATATTCGACGAAGTTACGACCAGAACTTGGTGGCTGAATTTCTTTTCGTAGGCCATCTGTAATTACTGTCAGGTGAGTCGCATTACTATTTTGTTAACAAGAAGCCCAGCGGTCGCTAGGATAGCCGACCGTACTGTCTGGCAACATGCATTTTTTCGAGGGCGGATCGAGGATTGGAGCCCCTATTTTGAGAGAACAGGTGTACCGTGTAGCCTACGTACGGGGTCGGCGTTTGTATCGTTTATGGCGTAGGTAAGTTCCTATATACTAGGCTGTCAATAGTAACAACTGATTAATGTTGCTATCGGCATCGGTTGATTGGCTGCTATCGCAATTTTATTCGTCCGTCTGGTGTAGGCCCAACACTGCAAAATTCATAGAGCTGGGGTATCAGGTTAGTTACCTTCCGATTTCGAATAATTTGTAGCAATAGCAAACAAGGTTAAAATCACTAGGCCTACGTCAAGAAATCGCCGGCCTGATCTTTTTGACGCGCGACAGCACGTATGCTAAGCGCGCATATACCGTCGCAATTCCGTCCGTCTGTCCGTCACACGGGTGGATCAGTCAGAAATGGTGGAAGCTAAGATCACGAAATCTTCACTGTGGTTGCCACGATTCCAAGTTTTTGCGACAAAATTTTGTCCCAACCTGTATATAAAAATTTTGACATAAACGTAGTTTTTTCCGTCTCATATAGTCTTGCCGTCCTGCTCCTATGATTCAAGAGTATTGAGGCCCAACTTTGGGTACCCTTTCAAAAAGCATCATTCTATTGCACGTTGTACGGTGATTCACCAGGTGGTAGCACCGATGCTGCCGCACGTCACGTGAGCATTGCTCAAATTTTTCATTTTTATTTTGTACTAATAGGCTAATACTAATACTAATTCATGACACTGCCCTCAGTTACAGCTAAGAAGTGCCAATCGTTAAAATATACTGTACGTGTTGTCGTGTACAGGACAACCTGGGAGACAAGTATAATGTCACAGGAATTCCAACGTTAGTGATTCTTGATGCCAGCACAGGTGCAACCATTACTAAAGATGGTCGCAAGTTGGTCATGACTAATCCCGGAGGCTTTCCTTGGAAATGAACATCACACTGGCCACCGGCAGCCGCATTTCGTTGCAGAAATTATAGGCTTTCCTTCATGTGTTGCTTTCAGTGTGGTAGTTTAAGTAACAATATACTGTTTTCGGTCGGCTGTATTTATTCAGAAAAATACCAGCTTTATATAGAAAGGGTTCAGGAGACTGTAGGTAATGTACAGAACTGACTACAAATGTTTTTCACATGGAAGTTGTATGGACTATGGAGCATAATTTGCTAGTATCCTAGACAAAACTGGATCATTAATAGTTCGCGATGTTCTATAGTCTATAGTCTGGGTGGCCACAGTTTGGGAAGAAAAAAATTCAAGGACTTTTTAAGGACCTTAAACTCACTTTTCCAGACGTATTCCGTCGACGTTTCTGCCAAGTTACAGAGGTTTTAGATTTTCACAAGTCACAAAGTAAGTAACACTAATTAAGTAATCCAGCAACTCAGTAAGTAAAATGTTGTGTACTGGATATTTTTGATGTACGAATTAATTGCAAAATTTTAATGCTAGGTATCAATGATTACTGTACTTAGATTCAAGGACTTTCAAGAACCTTTTACATCAAATTCCAAAACTTTCAAGGACCTATTCCATTTTCAAGGACTTTCCAGGCCCTGGAAAAAATGAGCATTTTTTCAAGGACTTTCAAGGCCCTGTGGCCAACCTGTATAGTTTGTAAACTGTTCCAGCGTCACACGTTTTCTATGTACATAAGCAACATTTTCTGCAATGGTTTATACCACCGTTTTTTTTAGGAAAATGATACGTTAGATGCATCTATATTTTGGTACTTTACAAATACTGTAATCTAAAACTAAGAGCATTTAGTCTAGGGCTGAAGCTGCTATGGTGTAAATTTCTATTATACTATATATTCCACAGTGTCCATTATTATGCATAACGTGTTTTTGTTTGTATAGCATCAGCATTTAACAAATATTAACCACGCGTCCAACTGTTATTCTACGAGCAGGTTCAGAAAAAAACAATTTAATTGCCACATTCATACGCTGCATACTGCAGGTTCATTGTTGCAATTTTTTTATGAACGAGTATTATTAGTGCAAAAAATTATGCAAATACACAGGCATGGAGTAATTCATGCACTGTAGCACAAATAGATTTCCAACTGCATTCAACATTATTTAGTCCAACGTCAGCAACCTCTGCATTCAGTGGATGTTAAAGTCTACATGCGGATAACCGATTTCCTATATTAGTACTGCACAAACTTCTATTCTTTCATGACAATAAGTAATGGCATGCAGCTGTTGAAGAATCATTGTACGCGAATACAGACTGCAAATAAATACATGAAAGAAATATTGGACTTTTTTCTAAATCAGCATTTCAAAAAACACCGAGACTGTTCGAATAGTCTGTCTGGACTGCTGAAACAGGTCTCACTATCCACAAGACTAGAATCATTTTGCACGTCTGTGTGGGTCTGTCTTCTCCATTAGCCAAGTGCAAAATGATTCTAAACAGTTTGAGAATCTGATGCAACAAATACAACCAATTCTCCATCAAAAGTTTAATGCTAAGTTACTGAGAATTGTAGACAATGGACCAATTTTATTGCAGTTATTTAAAATGAAAATAACGCTGTATATCAGCTATTCAATGTCCAATGGCATCAGAGATGGAAAGCTTCAGGCCCTGTACTGTAGGCCAGCTTCCCAACAACCAGGACCGAACCATTTGCCAGATGTTGTATGCCAGTCATTGTTCCTCTTGCCAGTCAGACCTGCATGCACAAAACAAAGTTTTACCGCTATGGTGTCAAAGTGAGAACAGAATGGTAAAACATCATATCTAGAGCTGACTATGGCAAAACATCCTAACTACAAACTTTTTAAAAATGATACTTAAATTCTTATTTTATTAAATAATTAAATACAGCGGGAAACAAATCTGGGCATTATTTATCAACGAACTTTAAGAGAACATTAAGAACACCGGATGGAAAAAAAGTCCAACAAGTACAAAAGATAGGATTTTTTTTGCCAATCTACCCTCGACTATGCAATTACTACATTATTCTCATGAGACAAAAATCATGCTTTAAAACATTTTTCTGGGTTTATCTTAGATAGCCTTTGATTTGCTTTTTATTCTGCTAAAACATCAAGTGAATTTGAGTTTATTTACAGTTAATGTGCTATATAAATCAAACACCCACTCACTAACGTACTAACCAATGACTGACGAAGTCATTCATAGACTGCCAACACGACACATTTTTAAATGTTAGATGACCTTTCTGATGACCAAACAAAAGTATAAAAGCCCTGAATGAAAGTTACAATGCAGAACAGGAAGGAAGTTTACAGTATTAAAATAGTGACAATCAAGCACAGACACTCAACAGTGATGTCTCACCTCTGCTGTCTAACTTCTATAGCTGTGTCTAAACTCTATCAGTCTATCACCAGCCTAACTGCCTCTCAGCCAACTGCCACATCTCTCGTATCTTTCAAATAAGTCACCTAACAACTAGCAATATTAACAGTAGCAGCATAATAGGCAAAAACCACATACATGCACATAATATGGCCACATTGCACAACTGGTTCAAGAGATATGTGCATACCAAAGACATCAGATACTCAAGTTTTCGGTGACTGAATTTAATACAGTGTACCACCCACAAGGGAAGCTAACAGCCCAAACCAGGTATATGTATACAAAGCCCAGGTAGTCAACCGAATGCAGTGGTTCAAACAATGCTCTAGTTACATACAGAAATAACTGTCCTATCAAAATACAAAAAGTTGTTAAAAATTTAGTTGTACCCTGTTATAAATGTTACAATAGTATCCTAATGCACAAAAACATAAAAAAAGAAAAACCAGTGCAACTAGATTTACAACAAAAAACCACTGCACTAGTAATCGGAAGAAATATCAGCAAATACGACGGTGAGCCATCAAGCTGACTAAACTGTTGGTTGGCCTGAAGAACTTTATCATCAGTCTGTGCCTAGTCTTACCTGATGTAGACACAGACTGCCTGCCGTTGTGCAGTGTTTTACACAGTGCTGCAGCGTTGGCTGGTGGCAATATTCACGTCCTTAAATATAAATAGGACAAAGTTGTTATTAAACTGCACAACTGTACTCCTAATGCCCCTCTGCCTAATCTCTGCTTCCCAATCAAGCTAATAACACATACTTCATCAAGTTATCCTGACTGAATATGTTTCTAACAAACAAGGAACTAGTTACTGCCATAAAACGTGTGTATAATACAAGTGACACTCAACAGCCATCAAAGTAAAACTGGCATGCAACACACTTTAAATTTTACAAAAATAATGTTGGGGAAAGTTAGATCAAGCAAAGCTAATCAGTCACATCAGAATAGGAAGTATTTTCACAGCTGATACATTCCAATACTGATAGTGGATACAATTGAGCTCATTTCTGCAGTTGTCTGTTGCCTCTGTACCTTTGGAATACACGACGCATTGCTGCCATTATAAATCTTGAATCATTACAGTATGAGAATTGGCCAAGATAATAACAGTTAGAAACATGTGGCCACAGATGCAATGTAACATCATGACATGATGCCACAATTTTCCAATCTTATTGGTCATGAGGTAAATGACAACAGTAATGCTGCACAATTAACTTACAATGCAGAATTGAGGCTCAGAAACTACTAGAAAACTGGGTGAATCCAATTTTTGCCTTAAAGACTATTGCTGAGCCAATTTGCTGAGCTAAACCAAAAACAAAAAACTAAAGTCAGGGTTCACACTCCTTTAGTGACAAAAAAAATCGTGAATTTTTCCATGACCCCCATGAGAAAGCCCACAAATGTTTAAATATAACCAAAAAAATCTACTTGCAATATTCAGAGTGTAGTCCACTGCAGAAACAGGTCCACATTTTTGACTTTATTTTTGCTGAGCACAAACTTTGGACTTGGACCAAGGTTTCCACTCAGCGAATCACTTCACTTTTTGGCTAAGTATGTACTTAGAAGAACATTCGCTCAGCAAAAAAGCTGCACAAAAAAGGCTAGTGGTAGTCAAAAAGTGAAGTCACCCAGTGTCATTATGCTTATACATTGTCCCCAAAAAAGCATCCCGACATTTTCGACTGTAACTTGAAAACCAATTATCAGATTTTGATAATTTTTGGTGTGAACATTCCTCATACAAATTATCATTAAATGACTTTAGTTTCCCACCTCACCCAACGTTTGTTTCTGCACTACCTGGGGAAAAAACAACCAGTGAAATCACTTTTTATCCAATGCAATATGATTGCTTAATTAAAATAACGTGTAAAAACACACTTTGTTCACATTTCTGACCACTTTGGCTGACATTTCCAGTTGTCCATTATTTTAACTGCCTGCAGTAAAATTGCTTGAAGTGTTGATCCAGTATGCAAACACAGGCAAGGTGACTTGCCTGACAGCAGTAAGCAGTGTTCTGCTCCAGACCAATCCAGCCTGTACCAGTCGCTTCTTGACTTCACAAACATTCCTAAACTTCACCTGGTAGACACACTGCTGCATGACATTCAAACCTTGTAATAGACCGGCTGTTGGGGCCACAGATTAGGATAGATGAATTTATTGACATTTTTCGTTCATTTCAACATGTATTACGCTTGGTCTGCTTTCCCCAGGTAGTGCAAAAGCAGACGTTGGGTAAGGTGGAAACTAAAACACTTATTTAATAGCCAGTTTTATCAGAAATATTTGTGCCAAAAATTATTAAAATCTTCTAATCCATATTCAAGTTCTGATCAATAATGGGGATATTTTTTCAGGTTTTCTGCTTATTTCAACACATTTCATTTGATCTGTCCTCCCTAAGTAGTGCAGAAGGATACACTGGGTGAGGTAGGAAACTGAACGATCATTTGATGGCAAGTTGTGTCAGGAATATTCCTACCAAAAGTTACCAAAATTTGATAATTGATTTTCAAGTTACAGTCGAAAATGTAGGGGATGCTTTTTTGGGACACAGTGGGAAGCAACTCAACTACACAGACCCTCAAATAGGTTAAGTGAAGAACAGTTAAAACAAGAAGCCCAGCTGTCGCTAGGGAAAGCCGACCCTACCAGCTATGTCTAAAGCTCAGCATCCGACTTATCACGGAGAGAAAGTGATTTCTCAGAGGTGACACAGTTCCATGCACACTAAGTTAACGGAACACTGCTCTCAAAAACCACAATCAGCACTAGTATAACAGACGTTGCATATGGTCATCTTGCCAAGTGACATAAATAACTACAGTCGTAATTAACTAACGCAAATATCAAATGCAGGTTTCGCAAATTTTTCTCAATAAAAATGCCTTGCTAGGGAAGACGCGCTACAGCCTATACAGTTTCTGTTGCAGTACTGACCTTCAAGGTCATCCAAGGTCGATGACTTTTATCTCATCTAAAATGGCGTATGCCACTTCATATTAGTGATCAATAATAGTAACCTTGCCCCTATCTCACCATTTCTGAGATATGGCCAGTTTTCCATTGAATTTCCTAAGCACCTTTATTTAACCCCCAATTTGAAAATGTTCCCCATGCACTAAATCGCTGAAATTTTGCATGCCCAAGTTTAAGGCACATGGCTAGTTATTTGTGTAATAAGTTTTTCCCTATGACCTAATGCTTAGCCACAATACATCCATTACAAACGACGATGGACGAACAGACCATACCATAAGCTCGACTGTTACTTAAGTACGGTCAGCTAAAAATCATTTATAATGGCCAACTTAAAGTTTCTTTTGTAACAAAACTATACACAGATGCTTTCTTAGTATTAATTACTGAATGATTCTGCAAGCCATGAATGTAAACAACATTGTCTTCATGTATTTGTACAGCTACTAAAGGACAACAGCTACATAGCATGAAAACAAACAATAAACTTTTAAACAAAACAATTAGAGCTTCTCATTGTTTTTCTTTTCAAATTACGGTTGTTCTGTAAAAAACATTTCACCAAATTTGACGTAACTCATACATAAATATTTTCAACTGAGCCAGATTACCGGCTGAACGAAAAATATTTCAACTGTACATGTCAGCATCAAAAAATATCCTGTATTTGTTTTCCGAAAGTGAGCACATCAACGGCAAACCATTGTCAGCAATGTTGAAGAATATGATGAACAGTGACACATTTTAAGAAACCGAACATAAAACAGCCATACTAAGCTAGATAAATCCCAGACGTACGTCACGACAGAAACACTAGTTCATCATGGCAATTTCATGGAGAGAGGACCATTTCTAGAACGATCGATCTCGTAGAAATGCCTACAGTCCAGGTAGGGCAGTACAGACGGCAGATAGGAGTAGATGCCTGTCCTAGTGCCTGAATCACTAGCACTGAATTCTAACGCCTACCTGTATAAATAACAACAATACCAAAGCACTATAGGTCACATCGTCATAGTGCCAACTGCTACACTACGGTAATCTAGTAGTTCGTCTCATCCATTAACTTGACCACTTCCAAAATACAATTAGATTCATATTTAAACACAGTCCCAAACACACACAACCATAACATGCATTTATGTTCCACATAAATTCACAACATGCACATCCACTGAATTTAAAATGCACATTTCCCATAATAATACAAATACATTTCTTCCCAGTAAGGTGTTCTTACGTAAAACTTATAAAGTTGTAGTAGAAACGTGTAAAACACAAAACTTTTAGAAAGCGCTGGAAGGGAATGAATTGTAAATATGTTAGCATGGAACACATTTTAAACACGAATATAGCCAACACATTGTAACAAATATGTTATCAGACTTACTAATAATGATTGTTTCAATTGCACAATAAACCAAACACAATTTTTATTATATTTCTTTTGAAAAACACGAAAAAGTACTAAATGATATTAATACTTGATACGAAGGAAGAACGTAACATATAAAATGGCATATAACTAAGGTGAGAGAAAAACATACCTCTGTCATAAACTGCAACAATATGGCTCGTTGTTAGTAGCCTGCTGAACCATACCCACCATAAGCC
>Ga0209367_1007845_pt1 | contig 14671 bp, 5 predicted proteins | sample WorMetLIZISLAND2_FD_187412 | JGI IMG/M metagenome (GOLD analysis project Ga0209367, IMG submission 187412) | Marine gutless worms symbiont microbial communities from Max Planck institute for Marine Microbiology, Germany - Olavius geniculatus... ... | reverse complement strand
ATACAGAATAAGGCACCGTGGACCAACAGTACCCAGTAGCTACTTCTAAAATGTAGCATTAGAAGGCTGACACCTAAGCCTATGGGGCAGCACTGGCTGCCCTGCCCCGTATTGGAACATGGAACATGGACCCTCGTTTCCATGGCAACGAAATTTGGGACAAAATGGGCCATAACTCAGCCCCTTAAAAGATAATTGCGCGCTGTTTGCACCTACCGCCTATTTACAACCCCGCGCTATCTGATGCTGTTGTTTAAATTTCTCCCCTGCCAACCCCCGTTGCCATGGCAACGAATTTTGGGACAAAATTTACTTTGGGACAAAATTGACTATAACTTGGCCCCCGTAAAAGATAATTGCACACTGTTTGCACCTACCCCTCCATTTTCAGGCCCGGGCTATCTGATGGTGTCATTTAAATTTTTCCCCTGCCGACCGCCGTTGCCGTGGCAATGAATTTTGGAACCAATTTGACAATAACTTGGGTCCCGTAAAAACTAATTGCGCGATGTTTGCACCTATCCCTCTATTTTCGGGCCAGGGCTATCCGATGATGTCATTTTAATTTTTGGGGACCCCTGTTGCCATGGCAACGAAATTTGGGACAAAAATGACTATAACTCGATCTGTGTAAGAGATATCTGCAAGATTTTTGCGTCAACAGGGAGGTTTTCGGGGATAGGCCGTTGAATGATGCCACGCAAATTTTTCCCCGAGCAACCCTCGTTGCCATAGCAACAAAATATGGGACATAATGTGTTAGAACTCGGCTTACGTAAGAGGTATATCAGAGATCTTTGCGTCAGATGGGGTGTTTTCAAAGTTGATTTATTTTGGTGTGGGCAGTGCGCGTGCGAAATTATTTGATAGCACACTTACGCACCCTGCAAAAATCATACGTTAAATATACGAAAATTTGTTGTTATATACCAACAAAAAACATTTCTAAATTTTCTAACACTGCTATAATTAACTAATCACACGTTAGATTAGTATGACATTCTAAAAGTCAACAACAGAATCTTCTAATTCGAGATTTACTTAAACGAGATAGGACACCCATCTGCTTTGAAAGTAAATAATGATAGCAAAGCCATAGAACTAAGCAAATTAGCCCATATTAGAAGATAAAACCAATTTTAAGTTTACCTTGCGCACAATAAAATAAATAAAATGCTGGCAAAAACTAGAGTTTGGAGACAAAACAGACGGATTTTGAGTCGTTAAATTTAGTGGAAGTTGACAGTATTCATGACGACGCCAGCAGACAACGTGGGTGCTAGTGTTGGGTCATTTTTAATTATTATTGTGGTTTGTCAAAAATGTGACTTCCATCACAGTAGCAGTAGTAGTAGTAGAGATTGGGGTAGGATAGTGGTAGTTAGGCATAGGGTTATGGTAGCAATATGGGTAAGATAAGTTATGGTAGGGGTAGAGTATGGTAATAGTAAAGTAAGGGTTACTTATAGTCGAAGTAGAAATAAAAGTAGCAGTAGTTGTGGTAGTAGTTGTGGTGGTTATTCTACTACCAGATTTTATTCAGCTCCAGATTACTTCTAACCACAATAAAACAGCAAATATCTATGTAAAATATTTATATAAAATATTTATGTAAAAAACTGTTCAGTTTATATACAGTGTAAGAGTGACATCGTGGTTGCAGATATAAAAAAAACAGCACAAATCACAATTTAATAATTCAAACATCACCATTACACAATGTCAGAAGAACTTTGCTGACTGTGTAATGATAAAGTTTGAATTATTAAATTGTGATTTGTGCTGTTTATTTATATCTACAGCCACAATGTCTCCCTCACACTGTATATAAACTGAACAGTTTTTTTACATAAATATTTGCAGTTTTATTGCCGTTTTTTAACATAAATCGCGATATATCCTGGTGCCACAATACCACCAAGCATCGTAACATGACAATACCTGTTTCGATAACATGCAATCGCTTTATTGTTGACAATAGCACACTGCGTGACAGCCAAGAAAATAGGACCTCACATCAAAACCATTCTTGTAGGCCTAAGTTAGTAATACCGGTATGTTGGCAGTTTGCACATGCTTTGATAAGTGTTTTGTCAAAACGGTGCATTTCTTTTGGCGTTTAGTCAACTTTCGTGATCTAACCATGGTGCAATGCCGTATGCGCTATATTCTGGCTACTAATGACAAAGTTTTGCGCTATATTAGTTTTTGCAAAGTTTGTTGCATATTGCATAATGACCACGGAACAGATTATTTATTCCTGATAATGACTAACACTGATATATAACTACGTGGAATCACTGGAGTGAGTGTGATTGCCATATTGAAACAGTTTCGAGTTTGACATGTTTAAGCCAATTGGTGCAGAAATCATCCAAAAAAACAGATTTGTTCTAAAATCATTGCAAAACAACTGACAACTGACGTTAACTCAATTCAGTTCCACTGTCAAACATAGATTACAGTAAGACTTAAATATATATTTTCCAAGCAACGGCGGGCCCCCAAACGTCTCAGAGCCCAGCAGAACAACCCCCTCTCTTCTCACGAGGGGCCTGATGACTAACATTTCATATGCACTTCCGGTATTGTGATAGTATCACAATACTCGATACCTGAGATGGTATCGTTATCGTGGCTCTGATTTCAGGTATCACACACACACAACACTAACACATGGATAGCTTAGTAAACTAAAGTAGTTTGTGTGTCAAAAATAAATTACTAGTCCGCCCGGAAACAATAGTTTTCGGGAGGACTTAAGTTTTACCCCAGATGTTTTAAATTTTTTTCAACGCGAGACCTCCAAGACGCATGGGCTGACCGGTGTTAAATTTTGCACGGTGGTCAGTACTAGGCCCAATTTTATAATGCCGGTCCAAAATTTCAGGGGCCTTCCCCAAAAAATTTTAGGGGCCACAAACATGCAAAATTTGGCGCGATTTCAGGCAACTTCGAAGTTCGGCGGTGCATATCTTTGAAAGGGATGAAGATATTCAAAATCTGATAAATATTTTATCTACCGTGATTCTTCCTGCGTTAGGCGAAACAAGTCCGGTGAAGTTTGGTCCAGTAACCTTAGAGATCTCGATGTGGAATCATACCCACCCAAATCAACTTTTTCGGAAGACCATATTTCGGCCCCAAAAGGGTGCTGCGCCCCCAAATTTTTGCACGCACTAGAGAACGACCAAGTCTTACTAGCGCACCCCCCAACGGGGACGGGGCCCCCATTACAATTTTTTAAAGGAAGGTCAAAAATTGGCCTAAAATGTAATAAAGGAGACTTATAACTTCGGAGTTAGGGGATGTAGCCCGATAAAACTTTGGCAATTGACGTGTCTCTAGGTTTGTGTATTAACGCAAGTACAACTTTTGGGGGCACAGCCCCCTGCTAAAATTTGGGAGGGCAAAAAACGTTAAAAAAATCGGTGCAATTTACGACAACTTTCGAGTTTGAGCGCAGATATCTCTGGAACCGATGAAGATAGCGACAAAATCTAAATAACGTTGACGAGAATGATCTTTTCGGCGTTGAACAAAAAAAAATTTGTGAACTTCGGTCCACTATGAACAAAGTTATAAGCGCTCATGTTGACCTACCATAATTCGACAATAACTTTTTCCGCAATCGGACTTAAACGCGCCGGGCGGACTCATGTTGGGCTTTGCCCCAAATTTCTAGTTATTATTATTAAGTGTACGCTTATATAGCGCATCATCATTATGTAACAATCGCTACAAAACAATCTCTAATGCGCTCGATGCGCTGAGTTTGTAGGTAGAAAGAAACAGAAATAAATTAGATAACGAACACTAGAAAGTCCAATATATGCGTTTTGTTTTTGGCTCATTAATATGCAGGTAGACTGTTCAGTGCAGATGGGCCCAGCGCAAGAGGATGCACTTTTCTGCTACCAGTACTATAGCGTCACCAACGAACCGGCCATCATTACAGGCAGGTTAAAAATAACCTTCCTCGGCCTCCATAAATGGCATGACGTCATATCGCTGATCTGTTGACAGATCGTCACTGGGTCATCGGCACAGAACGTCAATAGCTTCAACCGGCTGAAATACGGCTGGCAGGTCAATGTCCAATCTGGCCACCTGCATCGATCCATCTTCAAAGGTGTTTCAATTCACCGCAGAACACGGCTAATCAGAGTCGAGAAGTACACCAGAGCAATCATATGCAATCTCTGAACTGTTACGCACGTGAACGTCGCAACATTACTGACTTTTTACAAACACGAACCGCAAAAAAATAGTAAATTTAAACAGACAACAGTGCACGCGTGTCTAATGCACGAAGCGCACACGTAGGCTGCCATAATGACTGCCGCAGGATGCCGTAATGACTTCGCAATGACAAAAGACGTTGTGTCAGTACATTGTTTGCGTGCGATGCACAATTAAGTAAGCAAGTCTAAGCGTAATCAGATTGATTTATTTCTAGTTAAGCCTAATTTCCCACCATTTTTAATCGTTTTGGTCAAAACTTTGGTCTAAGGTTACAGACTTTGACCAAAGTTTAGTTGAACTTTGGTCTAAGTACAGACTTTAGCGTTCAGCTTTAGCTTTGGCTCAGCGAAATTCTAAAGCCTATCTTCCAGCATTACGTATCGCAACATAATGCAATGCAATGCATTATGTATCGCAACATAATGCAATGCAATGCAATGCAACGTACTGTACCGTACCATAACGCAACGCAAACACGAATGGAAAAAAGTACCTAGCACTTTAGTGTTGTGTAATTTTTTTCCCGTAAAGCCCAAAATCACTGTAACTTTCCATTCAGAGGTGGAGCATTGCAGCAAAGAACATTGTATGCAATGCAGTAATTAAGTATTTTCACAGCAGAAAAACACAGATTTTTTTTGTTCTGTTCAAGTAATTAAATTAAAACTTATCGGATGGGCTCCACTATATCTGCATCTATGTCAAATGTCTTCATTTTACCTTCGCTGTTGTCAGCATGTGTCGTAGCAGCCTACGGTTGTGGGCTACATTGAAATTAATTTTATTACATAATTAATTCTTCGCTCTTTGTACACGTTGTTCACGATAAAAATTAATTCTTTATAAAAATCTCGCCATTTGCTCCCAGACGCCATGGCAATGGCATAAAAGCATAAACGTCTCCATTGATTTCATTGGTCAGTAGCTATGGCTTCTTGCATCGCCATAACGGCGCTTATGCTGCGGTATGGTACGGACTTTTTTTCGCATCATCTATTGCTTGCAGAAAATTCCTTGTGCTGTGTTGCGTTGTAGTACGTAATGCTGGAAATTAGGCTTGAGTCAAAAGTCTAAGTCAAAAAATTAAGTTGCTCACTGTATTCAACACCAGACAAAATATCACTGCTTTGACCAGCCTATTAGTAAGTAAGTAAGTAAGTAAAGTGTAAATTTATATAGCGCATACTCAAAAAGATCTCCAATGCGCTTAATACTTTTTGTCATTAATAGTTCGCAAAAATGTATGTCTTCAGCTGACGTTTCAAAGTATCGAAACTCAGTTCTGGGTCACAAAGACTGTCTGGCAGCAAATTCCAAGTCGACGGGCCCGCCACAAAAAAGCACCGACGACCGAAACTGTTCAATCGATAGCGTGGTACGACCAACTTCCGCTGAGTGGCAGAACGCAGATGTTGACGGCCAGTGACTATTCTACTAACTATGTAAAATTTCAGGAGCAAAATTAACGTTATGATTAATAACGTAAAAAAACTAACTCTTGTTAACTGCTAGTATTTCACATTAGAGCTACTCAGATATACACTGCGTCCCAAAAAAGCATCCCCAATATTTTTGACTGTAACTTGAAAACCATTTACCAGATTTTGATAATTTTTGGTACATTCCTGACACAACTTGCCATCAAATGGACCATTCAGTTTCCCACCTCACCCAAAGTTTGTTTCTGCACTACCTGGGGAAAACACAGCCAGCAAAATATCACTTTTTTATTCAATGCAATATGACTGCTTAATTAACATAACACGTAGAAACACATTTTGTTCACATTTATGACACTTTGGCTGAAAATTCATCCAGTTGTCCATTTTTCAATTGCCTGCAGTAAAAATCCTTCAAGTGTTGGCCCACTATGCAAACACAGGCAAGGAGATGCTTTCTCCATTCATTGACAGCAGTATTGATAATGTTCTGCTCCAGACCAATCCAGGCTGTACCAGTCGCTTCTTGACTTCACAAACATTTCTAAACTTTATCTGGTAGACACACTGCTGCATTACAGTTAAACCTTGTAATAGACCGGATTTTTGGGGCCCAAAGAATAGGATAGGTAAAGTTTTTTGACGTTTTTTCATTTATTTTAACACATATTGTGCTTGGTCTGCTTTCCCCAGGTAGTGCAAAAGCAGACGTTGGGTGAGCTAGAAACTAAAACACTTATTTAATAGCCAGTTGTGTCAAAAATATTTCCGCCAAATATTATTAAAATCTGCTAATCTTTATTGATGCTATGAGACTGATAATGTTGGGGATGTTTTTTTCAGGTTTTTCTGTTTATTTCAACACATAATTCGCTTGATCTGCATTCCCTAGGTAGTGCAGAAGCATACAGTGGGTGAAGTGGGAAACTGAACGGTCATTTAATGGCAAGTTGTGTAAGGAATATTCGTACCAAAAATTGTCAAAATCTGATGATTGGTTTTCAAGTTAGTCAAAAATGTATGGGGATGTGTTTTTGGAACACAGTGTACAAAGATGATTTTCACCAATCATAGTCACAATTTGCGCCGTTCTGTACCTGATATCATTCGACTGTCGCCAAAGTCAAACTGAGTCTAGTACAGCAACTCCTTAACAAAAGGAACAAAAATATACGAACGCTTTACTGGGTTGTTGTAGTCTAACCACCGGTGATGTCTTTAGTTTCCAATCATCCATGACGTTCATTGACAAACAACAGTGAATACAAAATGCTCGTATCAACCACAATCTATTTTATATTTCTACGCAGTGCGCTCTCACTGGCCAGATTGTTATGCAACAAAAACAACAAAATAAAATGTCACTACTTGTCAACAATGAAACGGAAACCACGTCAAGAGTCACGATGCGAAACAAAAAGCTGACTTGCAGTGGAAACGAAATCGAAACGTAACGGTGTAAAGATGATAAGCCCGTCTCTACGAAACGTCACCTGCCGTATGGGATCAAACAGCTAGTATTACCTGCAGTCTGCCACCCGACACAGATCGACGCGCCCCCGCCTTAACCCCAGCCAGATAAGCTGGTACTTGATTTACCTACACCAGAGAGATGAGAGTTATAGATTTTCACGTGCGACAGCACCTAGTGCACCTAATTCTTTCGCCGACAAACTTAACAGTGAATTTGGAATTAAGCTATTATGTCAGTTTATTTTCAAGGCTCATAATTTTCCGCTTTGAGTAGGGAAGCCTTTAATGTGCAGTGGTAATAACAGTCTCTTTCACTGTGAAGCATACTACTGAATTTGTCACTCTGAAAACAAGTAATTTGAGCAAAGCTCATGATACGTGCGACAGCCTAGCAGTTCTTGTTTGCAGAATTATTAGGCCGCTATAAAAATCCAAAAAAGTTATGGAACAAATTGCAGGAAACATTCTTGCACCACCATGTACTGTACACTTTGTAGATAGAAGTGTTGCATAAGTGTTGGACGCATTCGACCGTGACAGCGTGCCTTGCTGACTAGTGTGCACAAGACTTCTGTGTAAAGATGGATTGTGAAAGCCAACCAACAAACGTCATTAGCAAACAGTCAACGGATTTATAATTTGATGTTTGAACAGTTTGCACAAGTACTGACATTACCGGACCTGTCACAGTTTCGTTTAGTTTTTAGCAAACACTATGAACTTGCAGTATTCATACTTGACTGAAGCACACTAGAGATTTCTTCGAAATGATAGTGCGCTATATAAATGTTCTCTTATTATTATTATTATTATTATTATAAAACTGCCACAACTCAGCAGCATTGTGCTTGCACCTGTGAATATATAACATTTTTTCCAGCGAGAGAATTTTCTGAAAGACTAAAAGTTAGGGGGTACTCACAACACCACATTCATAAGTACACAGAGTGATCTCATTATTTACACTGACATAGCTGGAAAAAAAACAGTGCACATTAACATACATCACACAACTTGGCAAAAAGTATCCTACAGATAAATAAACAAAAATGACACCATACATACACCGTTGAAACTGATAAACTTAATTACACATGCAGAATTCTAGATTGCAAGAACATGGAAGAAAGTGGAAAAAGTGTGACGTACCCTCACTCTCCTATGTTGCCATACCCGTATCCTTTCTTCTTATTCATTCTTTAGGCCTACCCCACTGCACAAAATGAAAAAGCTTAACCATACGAAGCAGCTGTAATTTCTAATGGTTCTGTCACCACTTAGTGATGAATGGTGTAGCGTTGTAATGCGTTACTTTCCAGAACAATTCTACTAACCGGCCTCAAAATCTATTCTAACTGTGATCCTGTATATCACAGAACTTGAGAGAGCTCTTGCCAAGCTTGACAGCTCAGGGCACACACTCACCCAAAGATTCCTACATCTACCAATATGTTTCCACGATATGCCTTCTTTCCTAAGTTTGATAAGAAATCTTCCTAATATATTCCACAATACAAGCACACATCACGTGATTATGAAAGACATCTGTGAATACTTCACACGTTCACTGTAAAACTTCCAACACAAACCGGTGTTCTCTGGGTGGTCGTGTAGTTTACAGTCTCTGAAAACAGTTAAAGGTCACATTCTCCAAACTTATCAGGAAGATCTTTGAAAAATTACTTTTTTACAAAAAGATGCACACTCTCAAAACCTCTTTGGAAACTTCTTTGAAAAGATTTAAGAAAATATGTAGAAATACATTTACCTTGTCTTACAGAAAAAGGAGCATGATAACAATGAATTTTTGTTTAAAGTGCACATTTTTGACGATGAATTCAGACATTATAAATTATTTATTTGGCACTGCTGTTAAATAAACAAAAAGTAAGTAAAGCAAATTTGTATATGGTCAGCTTAAATGACAAAGTGGCATGAAAATTGTGTTCTCCATTAATGTACAAAAATAAAGTTTTCCAAAAATTTTTTGGAAAGCTTTGAAACATAGGGTCCATAAGTCACATCGTCCATATAAGCACATCTGATTGGTTAAACTAGCTTAGAGACAAGAAAAGAAGGACTTCTTTGGAAAGGCAAAAAGCTGTTAAAAATTTAGCAAGGAAAACTTCCTTGGAATCACTAAGTCATCTGATGGAGAAAGATTGTTGGAAAATGCCTCATAGAAAAAACTTCTTTTCTTTGATTGGCAAACAAAACTTCCCTGGAATTCCTTGGTCATTCGATGTAGAAAAAAGATCTTTGGAAAATGTCTTATGAAAGTTTCGAGAATGTGACCGCAGATCTCCAATATAAACCACGTCTCCTAGCAGAATAGACACAAAGGCTGGTGTTATGAGTTTTACAGTAAACACACTCGTCTGTTCACACACCGACTGTCACACATAAAAACACCACCACTTGCAGTGGCTTCTATCCGCCCAAATCTGGAATCAAAATCGAACGCCAGTTGCCCGCAGTTTTGGGCTCAATCACCCCATCCCTTTCGAGTTCCTTTCCTTCCACCTGCCCCTTTTCCCTTCCCTTTGTTCTCCATACTTCCCTTCCCTATGCTTTATCCCCCTTCCCTCCTTTCTTTCTTGTTGATCTACACCATCAACAAATGTGCCTCCATTTTTCATTGGGGCCAAGCTGCACGCACCAGGTACAGGGGATAGAGGCCCCTGTCCACATGTAAGTAAAACATCCCACGGTCCACAGTAACAGACTGCAATCGGACTCGGCCAATAGCATTCGAAACACATGCAGTTGATACAGGCGTATTCAGACTTCCACAACAGACACAGTCGGAAATTTAAAATACACTTATCATCAATTAAATAGCATAGGAGTGCGGGAAGGGCTGTCGGCGAAGAAGACAGTGCCTCTGCACATTTTTTTGGCAATTTTTAGATTGCAAAATGGATATCTTGTCGAACCCTCTGGCCATTCAAAAAGTGCTTCTGCCCGCCAACATGTTTCAATCCATAAAAAAATTCTCTGGCAATGCAGTAAAACTATCAATATCTTCTTTTACTTATCGTGGTAACATTGACTATGCGAGCTGCGGGCCTGGGGCTTCAGCTATGTCCGGCCGTGATTAATACGCCCATATCAAGAGACACGTCAACAATTTGTACACAACATGACTAAAGCATAATTGAAACACAGTTCTCGGGAGGGATCACTTTTCAGAGAGAAAAGAAAGCAAAACAAGCATCATTATTCTGTGATACAGCCAAAAGATGGATTAGAACATAGAAATACTCAGCCAAAAGTAAAAAATGTACAGTCAGCTGGATAAAATTAATTAAAGAATAGTAATAGAGTATGGCACAAACAGTTATAAAGATCAGAATCTAATGTTCAAGGCAACTGTCAGCCACGTCAGCTCTTTGGATAATGTTCTGTAGGGCAAAAAGATAAAGGAAGAAGATAAGAAAAAGAGAGATAAAAAGGTGTGTGCGGTCACTAGTCATGTCCGGTTTTCGTAACGAGGTTGCACCCATGTGAGCAAATAACGGCGCAAAAGTGAATAATGTCGAATGCTGTTAATCATATAATGCTGCCAACGTGACTAAGTGACACCGTACATCATCACAGATACATTTCCACTGCAAGATGCCATGATGACAGTTCCTGAGCACCGATGCAGCACCCAAATCCAACAACGCACTTGAGTTGAACTTGGGTCCTTAGCTTTAGTACCCCGACTCAAAATCCTTGTGACTATGACTTTCTGGACTTGGCATTCTCTTACGTGTAAGCAACCGTGTTGTACTGACATTTGGTAAGTGTGGCATTAACGAACAAACAAACGTTGTTGTCCAATCTCCAAAACCATTATTTCACTTAGCTTTAAGCATTCCAACATTTGGTGCTTTCAAAGTCGAAATCACTTGATGCGGACTCTGACTGAGTGGACTGCTGTCAAACCGCATCACTGCTCTGAAATGCTGATAATGTAAGAACATATCAGCTCAGCAGTTTGGATCAGGGTTCTGAACCCTAGTTTAGGCTGCCCTTACACAGAACGGAAGGCCTTATATTTTCACTTTTTTTGTTTTTTTATCTTTTATTTTCTGCTTCTTCTCCAAAGCTGAACAATGAACCAAGACCAAAATTGGAGCAAGGATGACCATTATGTGGAAAGAATTGAGGTCAAATTTCATTCAGATCCGTTGAGTGGTTTCTGATAGAAAGGCATTTATAATGTCAGCAATAAGTATGGCCTATGGGCCAGATAGCGACTGGTATAATTGATATATTTTCAGTCACTAGCAGTGGCGGTTTTAGGCCCGGGCCGGGGGGGCCGGGGGGCACAGGCCCCGCAGTTTTGCTCCAGCCCCTTCCCCCAGTTTCGTAGCCATCCATGATTTCTTGCAAAGATAACAAAAATATCTGATTTTTTTTGCGTCTCCAAATTTTACAAAAGTGGGCAAATTTGAGGCTTCCATTGAACGACCAAAAGCCAGAAGTGCTTCAGCTTCAGGGACTCTGCCCCTGGACCCCGCTGGGGGCTAGAGCTACCATGCTCGCCATGGCGTGGGGCCGTGCCCCCTAGATGTTGCGGACTGGAACCGCCGTGCTGGTCGCTAGGCGGCACCACCAGTCAGACTTACTGCATCAGGCGGCTGCACATTGGGTCCAGCCTAAATTTCTAGTTGAAAATGAACTGCCAATTAAAGCTATGGTTAGGTATATATCGGCAGTGGATGTGCCTCTGTGTTGAAGACAAACTTGTCCAGTGGAATGAGAGGTGTTGGGTTATCGGAGAACAGCAGATAGAGGTACTTGAGCGTCTCTCCAAGCCAGAAACTCTCCATCTTGTTGCGGTACTGAGGACTGGTCGGTGACTTGACGTTACCTATTGACGAGTAGCCCACCGACAGCTTCGTGTATCTGCATTATACAGTAATACACAATCAGTCAGTGATACTCCTTTGCAGAATATCTTAGTAAGTAAGTAGGTAAGTAAGTAAATTTAATTTATAAATCATGCAATGTCAGCGAGAAACTCACTGAATCTGAGGCGTTGAGGTAAGGAGTGAGGCGGACCACTAGACATGGCTAGACGTTGAGAAATAGAATGTTTTGAGTTTACGACGGAAGGAAGCTAATGAACAGCTATTGCGGATGTCAAAAGGAAGAGAGTTCCAAATAGTAGGGGCAGCTACCGCTACCGCACACCTCTTGTAAACCAAAGCACTTTCCAGACCGAACGTATGAAATTCTCTGACTTTTCAATAAGGCATCGATATACTGTCTAACGCTATAGTCAACACTCATTGGTTTATGTTAATAAATGTACAAAACATCAGTTTATACACTTGTTAACGGCAACATTTAAGGACTTGCACATCAAAAACAGCAAAATTCACAAAAGGTGATATTGCCCACATCACACTGACTGTGTAACACCATTAGATTGGCCATCCCCAAAAACCATACCCTAGAACCAAAAATTATGACTCTATCTTATACACAGCCAAAGTTATGACCGTTTTAAGAATTGTTAAATTTTCCCCATAGGCTCCATTGTATTTTCTGTAATTTTTTGAATAAATATGTTAAATATTAATTTCAGATTTTTTTAATTCCCGAAAGGCATATCCTTGTGCGAGATCGCTTCGTTTGAGCCATAGCGCGCAAAAATCCGCCGAAGGGTCTGACCTGTAGGTGAGCTTCTGAAAAATAAAGGAATATGTACAGCTATAAAAATTTTTGCGTATATTTCACCTATTTGCCGAGAAGCCCCCCTTGTCCAGATTTACATGAAATTCTGCATGAGGGGTCAACTAGCCAACATAATCAACCGTGCCAAATTTTATCTCAATCAGATCAAGGGTTTTGATTCTGTGGGGGGTCAAATTTTTGGCTTTCCCATAGGAAAGAGAAGTCGTCGTTAACACATGGCTTGAACTACCGTTCAGCCTGTGATTCAAAGCAGGCCAGGTAGCCGCTGTGCTTTTAGAATTCATCACTTAATGAATTGTGTCAGCCACTGTATTCTGTAACAGCCAAAGAATGACATGTGAATATATGAAATAAAAAGTATTTTTAAATGAAAATGTAACATTACACAATTGTAAGGACAGATTTAGGGCAATTTTTAATGACAAGATTTTCCCCTGACAATTCCTCGACTTTCACAAAAATCCATGAGATTTCCCTGATATCTGTATAATTCTCTTACATTTCCAGGTTTTCCAGACAAGCGGTTAACCAGTAGAAGGCGCAGACATGTACAGCAATGCTACATAGCTTTCACGACAACCAAGAATTTTTAAACAGCAAAAAAAATTTCATTTTTGTTTCAGTCATTAAGTACACGGTTTTTTACTTACAAAGTATTTTCAACGATTGTTCAGACACAATATGGAACCGCAGGCAGATAGGCTAATATGTTGGCCTGAGATGAACTAGCAATTCACATGGTGGCCAACGTTGCAAATGCAATTTAACAGTCAATCCAAGATTGCATACTGTGTGGACCTTTAATCAGAATCTGCAGACGGACACGGACTCAAAATTGACAAATCCGCATTCTGCACATCTCTCTTTTTTTTCTTTTCGCAGATGGTGATTAAACTACATGGAAAAAATTATCTTACGATCTACTTTGTCCTCCTATCGCTCACCGCAATGCCTACGGTGCTTAATGTTATAACCACAAACAATCTCACTTCAGTCAAGCACGACAACTAAAATGTATTTCGCATCTGTTTATAACACGGATGTCCCAGGCAGGACACACCATCGATCACGGTCATAAAATGAGCATCTCATTTCAACCAGTGAGTGAGTGAGTAAGTATGGTTTTACGTCCCACCCGACACAGTATAGGTCATTTCGGGGACGGCCTTTGCACGCAAAATTGCTCATACACATAATAAAAAAAACAAAAAGTTTAACCTTTATGGAAATCTAAACCTTTATGAAACACGAAACACAAAAACGACCTAACCAGGGCTAGAGTGTGTTATGCCTTGTTACACTTGCACAATACACTTTATACCTTCACAAAACATGTACATAAAAACATTTAGTAGTCGCTAGCAGCAGTAGAAACTAACTTGTTGAAGGCTTCGAAGATGGACCAACCCCAGTCCTGATAGGTCTTGTTGCCTGTCAGTTGATATAAATAGAATAGACTCTCAACCGTCTCAGGCCGCTGCAAATTGTGCGTGTCTGCAGGCTGCACACACAGAACACCAAAACTGACAGTTCGGTATGAAAATCCTCATCTTAATTTATCGTAATATAATGGCAAAAGTACGAACAGGAAAACAGAAAGTTGAGTAAAATTGTTCAAGGTCATCCAAGGTCACTGAATTCGGTGGCAATCGAGAGCCAGGGTCATCATCATCATCATCGACAAACGTGGGCTCAACGCCCGTTGGTGTCTGATGCCATTGTTACTATCGCTGCCCACCGCTGCCTATCTAGGGCAGCGTGGCTTAACTCCTGCAGGGTTGCCCCACACCACTGCTCAATGTCATCTGACCATTCTCGGT